>Ga0082212_10012908_pt1 | contig 10494 bp, 10 predicted proteins | sample TergutNt197P3_FD_71548 | JGI IMG/M metagenome (GOLD analysis project Ga0082212, IMG submission 71548) | Neocapritermes taracua P3 segment gut microbial communities from Petit-Saut dam, French Guiana - Nt197 P3 | ecosystem: Host-associated > Arthropoda: Insects > Digestive system > Gut ...
AAATTGTTCCCGTCCATTTGTCTTTGTCACAGTTCGGCAAAAGCGGCCTCTCGTCCGTCACTGCGTTTTTTCGGAGCCTCCGATTTTTATTTCATAAAAACCACTAAATTGCATTTCGGTTTCCAAAAAAACTGCGCTAGGAAGTTTGGCCTGCCTCACCTTTTTGTGAACAAAGCCCAATTACGGGCAACACTTCAAGGAGATTCCTATGTATAAAAACGCTATCAGCCTAATAGGTTTCGTAGGCAAAGACCCCAAAGTCAAAATGACAGACGGAGGAAAAAAATATGCCCTATTCAGCCTTGCCACAAATGAGTACATTGGCAGGACAGAGGACGGTACCAAGAAAGACAGGACTGACTGGCACAGGGTAATAGCCTGGGGCAAGCTGGCCGACTATGTAGAAGGGTACATCAGGCAAGGCTGTCACGTTGCAGTTGACGGCCCTGTGCGGCACTCTACCTATGAAAAGGACGGACGTATATTTTTTGGCGTTTCCGTCAAGGCAGATGCAGTACTAAAGCTGGATCGCACACCCAAGACCGCCCCTGCAAAGCCAGGAAGAGGCAGAACCGCTCCTAAGAAGCAAGTCGCCAGAAAAAAGGCCACACAGAGGCAATTCTCGGAATTGGACTTCTGACAGCCATTCGCCTAGTAGGAGAACAAGCCATTAAGTCTTATCAGGCTTGTAGTAATTAGCCCCTTCGGGGGCTTTTTTTTGGCTCAGAAAACACTTACCTGCCAGGAATCCACTCGTGGCCGCATTGGTTGCATAGCCAGAGTTTTTGGAGGTATTCGACACGAGCCTCCCACTCCTGAATTTTTTTTCTCTGACTCTTAGAAATCCGTCTTCCTACCCAAATTGCCAAAGGAATGATAAAGAGGATGCCTCCACAGCCCAAAATTGCGCCAAAATTCTTGTTGCTGAGCGCGACCACAGATACAAGCATATTGGCTGCCATAGCCAGACCGACCAATAAAATGTATTTTATGCTTGCATCCGGTTTACGAGGTGGCACATATCTCTTTGCCAAGTCTGACATCATTTTTGTATTTTGGCTGGAAACCCCTACTCCCAAGCCAAGCCCACCACTGAAACCAGCACCGCCCACACCGATGCCGGTAGTTTTTCCAGTAAACGTCCCATGGCCAATGAGCATGGCGACAGACTGGGTCGAATTGGAATTGCAGTTGGGGCAGGTGCTATCTATGGCCATGTGAGCCTCCTAATGGAGTTTTAAATAAAAAAATGCCCCTAGAGCGTGTCGTCAATAGATTTGCATTTTGTAGAGTTTTCGTATATTCTCCTTTCATGCAAAGGAGGCATACATGGGAGCGGCGCACAGACGGCATGACATATCAGACAGGGTATGGGAATTGTTGAAGCCCCATCTGCTTGGGCGCAAAGGCACGTGGGGCGGCAATGCCAGGGACAACCGCCTGTTCATAAACGCAGTGTTCTGGATATTCCGCACAGGGGCGCCATGGCGGGACCTGCCGCCGGACTACGGCGACTGGAAAAACACCCACCGCCGCTTCTGCAGGTGGAGGGACAAAGGCGTATGGGAAAGGTTGCTGGAGATATTGATAGACGAGCCGGACTACGAGTGGCTGATGATAGACGCGAGCCACATAAAGGTCCACCAGCACGGCGCAGGGGCAAAGGGCGGCAACCAGGACATAGGCCGTACAAAAGGGGGCCCTGCTCGAAGGTACACCTGGCCGTGGATGCGCATGGTATGCCGGTCAGAGTCATTGTTACGGCAGGTACCGTTGCTGACTGCGTCAAGGCTCCAGAGCTTATCGAAGGCATAGAAGCGGAATTCCTGATGGCGGACAAAGGCTACGACAGCAACGAGATAGTGGATTTGGCAAGAGCCGCTGGGATGGAGCCAGTGATCCCCCCAAGGAAGCACAGGAAGGAACAAAGGGAGTACGACAAATATCTGTACCGCCTACGGCACCTGGTAGAAAATGCCTTCATGCACTTAAAGCAGTGGCGGGGGATTGCGACGCGGTACGCAAAGAACTCCGCATCCTATTTAGCCGCTGTGCATATCAGGTGCATCGTATGGTGGGCTAAAATCTATTGACGACAGGCTCTAGTTTTTTTTAGCAAGTGTAATTTCCGCTTGTTTTTTTGTATTTTCTGTTCTAGTCTATAGACTAGAACAGAAAGAAGGCCCATATGGGGTGCCCCACAAAAGTGCAGGTAATAAAGCGGGAACGCAACGAGCAGTGGTATGTAAACCTTCCCTTCGCCATTGCCCAGGCTATGGATTTCGAGAAGGGCGAGGAGGTCGTATGGCATATCGAGGACAAGGGGCTGTTGGCCTTAAAGCGTCAGAGCGTGCCGCCTTCCATGCTGAAAAAAAAACCTCGGGCATAGCCGATGCCTTCGGCAACCTGTTTAGTAAGGCACGCTCTGCGTTTGCCCAGGGGCGCACGTATCAGAAAGCAAGGTCGCTCGCATTCAGCGCAATTGCCGGGCTGGGACGGCGCACAGTCTCAGGGATGCTTTGTGCAGGCGCGATGCAGTTCGAGGACTGGTCAGGGGCCTACCGTTTGTTTGAGAGGGAGCGTATAGACAGGAAGGCCCTGTTCGCGCCGGTCATGCAGGAGGCATTGGCAGGCTTGGACCCAGACGGGCCTTTGGTGGTCATGATGGACGACACATTGGTCAGGAAGCGGGGAAAGAAGGTGCATGGGACAGCATGGAAGCGGGATCCATTGGGGCCGCCCTTTCATACGAATTTTGTTTGGGGCCAGAGGTTCCTCCAGCTTTCGGTAGCATTGCCGGACAAAGGATGCCCAGGGAGAGCGAGGAGCATACCGATAGACTTCATCCATGCCCCATCTGCGGCAAAGCCTAAGAAAAATGCGCCGGAGCCGGAATGGGAGGAATACAGCAGACAGAGGGAAGCAATGAAGGTAAGCGCGGTAGGAGCAAGTAGGTTAAAGGAGCTGTCAATTCAAATGAAAGACAGAAAAGTGCTTTGTGCCCTGGATGGCGGGTTTACCAACAGGACGGTATTCAGGGGCATGCCCAGGAATGTGGCGCTGATAGGCAGGATACGAAAAGATGCCAAGCTGTTCAGCGTCCCTGATTCGGGAAAGACTTCAAACAGAGGCAGACAGCGCATGTATGGCGACAGGTTGCCCACGCCAGAGCAATGGCGGCAGGACGAATCGATTGATTGGACGGCAGTGGAGGCATTTGGGGCAGGAAAGCTCCATCAGTTCGATGTGAAAGTCATGCCAGCCGTCCGCTGGGCGGGAACCGGCAATCAGACTGTGCAAGTCGTTGTAGTGCGCCCATTGGCTTACCGACCGCGCAAGGGGGCAAAATTGCTGTATCGCGATCCGGCCTACCTAACTCTGCACAGACCCGGACATGCCTTTGGGAGAACTGCTACAGGCATATCTGTGGCGATGGGAGATAGAACTCAACTTTAGGGATGAAAAGACGACTTTGGGCGCAGGGGAGGCGCAAGTAAGGACTCCATCTGCGGTAGAGTCGGTGCCGGCTTTTATCGTGGCTGTATATGCCATGCTTCTGCTTGCCGGGGAAAGTAATGGCAATGCTCATGCCCTGCGCCGCCCGAAGTGGCACCCGCTTAAAGAGGGCGGGCGCATGACCACGCAGGAGATGCAGGGCATTTTCAGGGCAGAACTCTGGAGACTGGGGGCAGAATCGAATAAAAGTGGCTTCGCCTACACAATGCCCAAAACACGAACCCCTTTTTATTCGGAAAATGCCTTGCACTCCGCTGTCTGTTATGCCTATAAATAGCCAAAGACGAGTTTGACGCTGCCTAAGCAGCGTCAAAACCTTACGGCACTAAGGGGGCATCCCTGCGTGCATTCGCTGCATTCCGGTCAAACGAGTCAAGTGGCATTGGCCTCTGAAGCTGCATAGGCAGCTTCAGGAGCTTACGCCACTAAAACTCGTTCCTAGCACGTCCGTTCCTTTGCGGCTTATGATGAATCGAGGACGGAGACGGCCCATGGGGTACTGGAGGGGAGCGTATTGGCTCAGGCTCTGATCAGCTTTGCAAAAAGGACTGAGAATGGGGCTGTATTCTCGACTGCGGAAATAAGGAAGGCTTTGGCGGAGATTGCAAAAAGGGAGGGCCTGGACATTTACGACAAGGCTTTTTGCAATGACAGGGTGTTCAAGGGCATCACAGAAAGACTCAACCCTGCCCTGTCAAGGTGCTACGGCTTCGTGCTACAGTGGTACCGTACTCCGCAGAGGAATGAATACAGGCTTTTGCATGGCTGCAATGCTTGATAATGCCCAAGGGATGGAAGCGATGCGTGCTGGTGCGCAAAAGGCGGCTATGGCAGCAAATACGACAAAGACAGAAAAGTCAGCTATGGACGTTTCGATCAGCCCAGATCGCAGGAAATCCTCGCCTATCAAGCGGATGGAGGCAATGGAGGGTGGATGGAGGATGCGTGGAGGCACGAAATCCTTGTGGCATAAGGCAAGTGGAGGAAGTGGAGGATATTTCCCCTCATGTGGGGAAAAAATAATTCAAGGGTTCGCAAGAACGAGTTTTGAGTACGGAGCAGTTTTTTGAGCAGGGATGTGATGTTTAAAATCGCTATAAGTGGTGATATATTAGAGTTTGGTTTCAGCTATCATTTTGGCTGGTTTTCAGGTTTTTGGTTTTGAAACTGGCTCATCCTATTGGATTTCAAAAAAGTGGCCTAATTGTTGTTTGCAAATCTTTTTCAGCTTAGCAATGTCTTTTGAAAATTCGTCCACGTTGGCGTATTTATTATGTCTACTTGAAGCGCCTGCTATGGATAGAGTCGCAAGCGGGAAGTTCTCTGTCACTCCGTTTCTGTTCTTTGACACTACGAACCCGTTCGCTATGTCTTCATCTCGATACAGCGAGATAACTTGCGAAGAAAAAGCGTCTATTACTGATTGGCAATAATTTTCGCCATCACTATAATCGCCAATTACAATGAAGTCATCCCCTCCGATATGCCCAATGAACTCATTCTTGGTCGCACATTCTATCAGAGCTCCTGCCAGCATCTTGAGCATCAGGTCTCCGTTTTGAAAACCGTAGGCATCGTTATAGGCCTTAAAATTATCAATATCGTAATAGGTTATGCAATATGGGTCGTTACCAAAAAGGCGGGTAACGATTTCCTGTTCTATTAGGAGATTGCCGGGAAGGCCTGTCAGCGGGCTAGAGTGAACGGCTATGTCCACTTCTATTTTCGTGCAAGTGCTGAGCAAGTCTTTCACTGTTACCATGCCAAAATATTGCCCATCCCGTTCTACCACGATTGGGTTGTAGAGGCACTCGAAAGATCTCTGCATGGCGAGCCTGGACACCTGGTCGACTGTCATCTTAAAATCTGCTGTCAAAAACGATGTATCAACCAATTCTCGGATGGGCCGCCTGGAATTGAGAGCAAACCCGAACCTGCCGCCTAGCTTCTCGTTCAATGCGGTCCTCGTTATGAAGCCGACAACTTTGTCGCCCTCAAGCACCACGAATTCCCTGATGCTGGGGTCATTCGTGATTGTTTCATAGACCTCCTCAGTCTTCTGGCTGGGCGCAAAATTGCGCCCGGGTTTGGCGAGATGGCCTATTATTGGGTATATTGAGCTTCTGTGCCTCTCAATATATTTTTTTTCATGGTACCTGCTGACCATTGCGGCTTTTTCTGGGTCAACGTCCTCAATAGTTTTTTTGGGGACTCCCAGAAAATAGCCCTGCCCTAGGTCGACCTGCAGCCTGATGACCACTGCCAATTCTTCTTCCGTCTCGATCCCTTCTGCAACAACCTTCATGCCTGCGCTTTTGGAAAAATCGACCATTGCCTTGCAGAGCAATTGCTTCAACTCGTCTTTGTCGATATCCCTTATGAGGTGCATGTCAAGTTTGATGAAATCGGGTTTGACGGAAGCCAAGGAATTGAGCCCTGAGTAGCCAGCCCCCACGTCATCTATGGCTATCCCGTATTGCTGCTTTTTATAGTGGCTGATCGAATTCAGGAAGGCCCTGTTGTCAATTACTGCAGTCCGTTCGTTTATTTCAAAAACGACATCCTGAAAATCCAGGCCGAATTGCGCCACGAAAAATTTGGTGAACCCACCCATGAACCTTTCGTCATGAATGATGTTTGGGTTCACGTTAAGAAACAGTTTTTGGGAGGCAGCTAAACCGCTTGCGCCTACTAGCGCTTTCATGCGGCAAAGCCTTTCAAGTTCCCAAGAGCGGTGTGTTCTGTCAGCAGTCCTGAACATCTGCTCAATATTCATTTGAAGCTCTTCCGTCACAATCCTGCTGAGGGCCTCGTAGCCGAAAACCTGCCCGTCAGCCAGGGACACTATGGGCTGGTACACCGCTGCGATGTGATTGCCCTCCAGTATTCTGCGAAGAGCCTCAGAGTCGCTCAGCTCAGAATTCTGGAATGCGGCATCGCCCACTGCTTCCAAGGGGGCTACAAAACTAGTTTGCTCAAGAAGGCAATTGGCAATCATTGAGATTTCCTTTACGCATGAAGGTAGCAGCAGGCATTACGAAGCCATTGAAGGGGTTTCCGTGAGATGGAAATTCCCCATATGGGCATTTTTTGTCTTGGCTACAGGTGCCTGCGCAATTTTTATCTTGGCGTCGCCACAATCCAGCTTGAATTTAGCTATCTGGGTCTGGAGGTCAGAAGCCAAGCAGGCCAATTCATTTGCGGTGCGGGCAACTTCAGTAGTGGTAGCTGCCATTTCCGCCGTTGCGGAGGCAATGGATTGAGATTCCTCTGCGCTGCGCTCAATCTGCTTAGCGACATCAGCCCCGGCCGATGCCTGCTCGGAAGAGGATGCCACCGACCCTCTGGTCTGGACGGCAAACTGGTCAAGGCTCGCCCTAATCTCGTACAGAAGCCCTACGGTGGAGGCTACCATTTCCTCGCCTCGCTGGACGGAGTTCCCAGCCTCAATGTTGTAATGGGCGATCTCTTTGGCTGATGTGGCACTGCTTTCGGCTAGTTTTCTTACCTCTTCGGCCACGACCGCGAATCCCTTGCCCTGCTCCCCTGCCTTGGCGGCCTCGATGGCCGCATTGAGGGATAAAAGATTGGTCTGGTTGGCGATTTCCTGTATAACTCCAATGGCCTGGGCAATGCGGCTAGTTGTCTGAGTGATATTGTTCATAGCTACCTTAGTGGCCTCACCTGCCTCGCTGCCCTTGTGGGTTGCCATAATCGCTTCGTTGAGCTGAACCAGCGAGGCATTGGCGCCTTTGCTAACTTCATCGATGGAGGCGGACAATTCGGTTATCGCCGTGGCAATCCTCTCGGCGCCGATCTTTTGGGTATCGGTGCTACTGGCAATCTCGTCCGTTGTAGCAGACATCTCATCGGCTGCTGCTGAGAGTTCGGTTGAGCTGCTGGCTACGCCATGTACGTCTGCAGCTATGTTCCTCATCAAGGCCCTAATCTCATTCAACGCAGACCCCAATGCGTCCGCCATCTGGCCAAATTCGTCCCTGTACTCCGCCTTGCATTCCACAGTCAGGTCGCGGTTGGCAAGCTGGCTAATTACCGCACCTAATTTATTTATGTTCTTGGCGATAAATGTGGAAATAAACGTGCCCATAAAAATGGAAAAAGCGATAGCTACAAGAATCGTCAAATACATGCTGTTTTTGGACATGCGGATAGTGGCATCGTTTGCCTGCTTAAGTTCTAGCGATGCAATTTCGGCCAACTTGGCGACCTCTACGGCCATTGTGTTGAGTTTGCCGGCATCGGCAGCCAAATATGAATTTATGTCCGCTAGTGCCTGGTCGCGCTGACCGGCCATGATGAGCCTCATGGTATGGTCGGCATCATTGAGAAAAGCCTGGGCGGCATCCTGCAGGCCGAGCATGAATTTTTCTTTAGCAACCGAGTCTTTTTCAGCATTCCTGGCAACTATTACCAGGGAGCCCACTTCTGAGGCCAAGCTGGCAGCCGCGGCATCGATCCTGGCTTTAAGATCAAGCAGGCGACCGGGGTCCGCCTCCATTACGCCATTGCGCAGTGCAACGCGGATTTCTCCTAAAGTGCCCCTGATGTTGCCAGTATGGGCGGTGGCAGCAACGCCTTCATCATAGATATGGGAACTGGTCCTGCCAACTGTGTTGAGACCTCTGACTCCTTCTAAGCCTACGAGGGCCGTCAGAATGATGGCAACGACAAAGCCTGCCAGGAGCTTGGATTTAATTTTGAGGTTGTAAAACCATTGCATGGCTGTCTCCTAGTGAAGGCGGGGAAGTTGGTCCGCCTCAATCAGTTGAAAATAGGAAACGAGCTGCAACAAGTAAAATGATTGTGCGGTTACCGTAAATGAAAATTTAAATAAAGCCAAACTCTATTCATATCAATGAATAGGAGAATGAGCCTAATTAATTACAGTTTTGTTTGAGTCGCTGAGTTTAGTTAGGTGTCTCACACATCATTGGCACGTAGGGAAGCTGCCATTTGCTTTGACAATGCCAAAGGATGGGTTTGGCACTGCAGATGCGGACTACAATAAGTTAAATTGCTATATTATACTCGTAACCTGCAAGGGCATTGCATGGACACTTCCATACGCATAGGCATCGTAACAATTTCCGACAGGGCCTTTCGGGGCGAGTACGAGGACTTGTCTGGCCCGGCGATAGCAACCGCTTTGAACGAGTACCTAACCAGCGATTGGCAGGCCATTCGGCGGGTAATCCCTGATGAGCAGGGCTTTATTGAGGAGGTGCTTAAAGAATTGTGCGACGCGGAGGGCTGCTGCCTTGTGCTGACTACGGGCGGCACGGGCCCAGCAAAGCGAGATGTCACGCCAGAAGCTACGGTGGCGGTGTGCGACCGCGTTCTGGATGGTTTCGGCGAGCAGATGCGGGCCGTTTCCCTGCGCCATGTCCCCACTGCCATACTGAGCCGCCAGATCGCTGGCACTCGTGGGCGGTCGCTGATAATCAACCTGCCAGGGAAGCCAAGCTCAATACGCGAGTGCCTGGACGCCGTGTTCCCAGCGGTGCCTTACTGCATAGACCTCATTGAGGGCCCAAGATTGGAAGCAGATGAAAATGCGATTAGCGTGTTCAGGCCAAAGCTTGGCGTGGCTAAAAATCCTTAAAACCCTAAGCCACTTGCAAAACCTACGGTTTTGCAAGTGGCCGGAGGAAAGCATCAATTGCAGCTTCAAAGCATACGGACACTTGGTGCCTAAGCTGCGCCCGAGTGCAGCCGAATCTGGCGCAATGCTTTGTTATAGCAATTCCCAACGCCACTAAACTCGTTTGGCCGGAATGCAGCAAATGCACGCAGGGATGCCCCCTTAGTGCAGTAAGGTTTTGACGCTGCCTAAGCAGCGTCAAAGGCCAACGGCACTTGGGCGGCATCGAAATGGCAGGGCATGGTTACCACAATACCGCTAATGCAAAATGGAACCGTTATATTTCAACACTCACAGTTTGCCAGCCTGAGACGGCAAAACGGAGGGCGCAGCCGCACAGCTGGGTTTTGCAAGAACCTCGAATACTCATAATGACGGGACAGAAAGTCAAAACCACTTGAGATGTTGAATGTCTTTGTCTTAGTGTCGGACAGTCTCAGCCCACGTACAGCCAGAAATGAGCGCAGAATTTGCAGAATCCGTGTTGCGCTCCTTTGTGTCCTGGCAGTGATCAGGATGTCGTCTGCGAACCTGATTAGATTCCCGTCCGCAAAGTCAATGTCACGGGTTCTGCCATGGAGACCTTGGAAAACAGCCTCCTGCGCCCCGTCAAGCGTCATGTTCGCAAGAATCGGGCTGATCGACAGGCCGAGTGCGATACCAAAGTCATCGGATGGAAAAAACTCGCCCTTGAAGAAATGACCAGCTTTGAGAAACTCAGTCAATACCTTTGAATCCATTGGAATATTGTTCAACAGCCAGTCATGGCTGATCGAGGCATAGCAACTCTTGACATCAGCTTTTATAAGGTATTTTGGCGGGTTGTCCCCTGCAAAGGCACTGATGATGAAGGCATGGACATCATAGAAAGACCTGCCCTTGCGGAAGGCAAAGGATTTCCTGTCCCCGCTCGATTCTGCTACTGGATCAAGGGCAAAGGAGTACAGGGTCTGCATCGCCCTATCAAAAAAGGTAGGTATCTGGATGTGACGTTTCTTGAGGCTCCCCTTGGGTTGGACAACAATCAGGCGCATTGGCGAGGCTGTATATCCATCTAAATTGAGGGACAGTGCGGCTCTCATCTTCTGCTCGTCTGTCTCCCATGTGGTATTGTCAATCCCTGGCTGGGCAACCTTGTTGCATACGTGACGAACTGCTAGGGCTTTCACTTCACCTGAAGCAACAAGTTTCTTTTGGGCAAGGGCTACAGCTTCGGCATCGCGTCTGTTTGCGGCAATGGCAATATCGCGCTGTAGCCGCCGAAGTTCGGTCTCAGCCGCCTTCCAATCAACCCCTTGCCATAGTCCTGAAAGTGT
>Ga0082212_10012909_pt1 | contig 10493 bp, 14 predicted proteins | sample TergutNt197P3_FD_71548 | JGI IMG/M metagenome (GOLD analysis project Ga0082212, IMG submission 71548) | Neocapritermes taracua P3 segment gut microbial communities from Petit-Saut dam, French Guiana - Nt197 P3 | ecosystem: Host-associated > Arthropoda: Insects > Digestive system > Gut ...
CTTTCGTATGCTGCTTTTGTGTCCGTCAATGAGCCTTTTTGCTTCCAGCAGGCAATGCGGGAAAGCGGTAACAAACTTATGCCCTTTTTGCCCCATATACTTCAGGTTGCCCTCTGTCACGAACCCACGGTCTAATACAAAGCGCACCTTTTTGATACCCAGCTTTGAAGCACCCTCCATCATAAATGGAAGATGGCTTTTGTCGGTTATGCTCCCGCCATACAGATTGTAGTAAACCGGCAGATGCGACTCCGACCCGTAGAACATGCCTAAGTTGACCTGGGGGATGCTTTCACCATCGCGGTTATACCCCCACTCGGCTATATCTATGCCTTTGGAGCTGGTCGATACGGATGTGACATCGTAGGCTATATACTCCTGCTCTGAGCGGAGCTTTGCCCACTCTTTGAAAAACTGCATCCTTTCATCGTGCGTTATTGATGCAAACAGCCTGCTGCACTGCTGGTCGTCCATATGCTCTGTGAATGGCACATCGGTCTCGTCGAACCAATCCTCTATATACATCATTACGTTGCCTTCGCAGAGAATGTAGAACGCGGTGGCCAGCATCTGGTCGAATCTGTCTGGAAAGCTCTTTTCCAATGTGGCCCGCAAACCTACAGCCTCGGCAAGGCGCATGAGCAAAAAGGTACTCCCGTAGCTCGCCACACGGATGGGCATGGCAATCCCCCTGGTGGGCTTCCCCTTACCCCACACACCCAGACCCCCGACCGATTTGCCGTCCGATGCCAGCCTGTCCAAGTATTCCTGCGTATATACAGGCTCGCCGGTCGAAAGGTCGATCTTTCCGATACGCGTCTTATGGTTGTCTGGCCGCTTTTTTAGGCGGTCCCAATAGGAAACCGACTCGTACAGGTAGGTATACTTGCCTACGCGCTGCAATGTGATGGATGCCATGATCACTCCTGACTAGGTTAAATTATTTTAACCTAGTCAGGAGTAATCCAATACAAAAAAATACTGAAAAATATGACCCGCTACATTCTTTCTGTGCATAGGTTAAAACTTATTGCGGAATTTAGGTTCTAAAAGTCTAGGCGTTTATACAAAACTGGGTATATGAATTACACATTGGTTTTCGGTCAAACTGAAACAAGCAGTAACAGCTAGAACTATTGAAAAATATAGAATATGGGATTTGATGCCCTCTTTCCTGTATCCAGTTGTTTCAGGTAAATTCTCAACGTCTAGCGTACAAATGGCGTACAAATTTAGAGCCTAAAAGCCCATTACTGCTTGACATTTTCTTTACACATGTTAGAATGGAGTACAGAAATAACTAGGTGACTCCATGCCGCAGAGAAAACAATCCCCTGACCTGCAACATAGAACCAATAGGCTCAAGATAAAACCTGGCAAAGGCGGCAACGTAAACATAGCCCCAGGCTTGAACCTGAGATACAGGCGGGGAGTCAGGAAGAACAGTTGGCTAGGCACATACGAAAACCTTGATAATCCTGGCGGAAAGCGCAAAGCCTTTTACTCCCATACTTGGCTTGCAGACGATTACGAAGAAGCCAACGGCATTGACGTTCTGGACTACAGGCAAGCCTACGATAAAGTAATGGAATGGGGCAAGAAGATAGCAAAACAGGCCAGATTAGAAAAACTTGGCATTGAAATCAAGGACGTTTCAAAATATACCGTCACCGATGCAATGAACGACTGGCTCAAAACGAAAAAGGCTATCGGCCTTTCCCCTAAAAGAGTAAATGATTACCGATACAGCACTAACCACTGGATTATTAACAATGAGATTGGCAGCATCCCTGTCGTTGACCTCGTAGCAAGGAAAATAGAGCAATGGTTCGAGTGGCTATGCAACCAGCCAAAGAGAGGCAACGGACACTCTAATATCCCGCCAAAGACGGATGAGGAAAAACGCAAGCGTCATGCAACTGCCATACGCTTGCTGAGATGCCTGCTCAAGCCAGCCCTAAACTATGCAGTCAAACAAAACGAATCAATTGCCCAGGAATGCAGCCCTTACCAATGGGAGCGCATAACCATCAATTTTGACGCTTATCGCCCAAGAGACGTAGTAATAGAGCCAAAAGACTGGAAAAAGATGCTGAAAGAGGCAAAGCCCGACTTCAGGGAACTCCTGATAGCGGCCTCATTGACAGGCTTGCGGCATGTAGAGTTAAGACTGGCTAGGGTAAAGCACTACAACAACGGCGTTCTTTTCGTTCCAAGGCAGAACACAAAAGGGAAAAAGGATTTTAACGTCCATTTCACCGAAGCCGGAATAGCTTTCTTTGACCGTCTGGTTTTCGGGAAAAGCCCCGATGACCACATCCTTGTAAAAGCCAACGGCACACCCTGGATAGACCATAGCCAGACAAGCCTAATGATAAAGCTTTGCAAAGCCGTAGGAGCAGTTACGGAAGATGGGAAAGGAAAATACACTTTCCACGACATCAGAAGGACTCGTATCAGCAACTTGGCGACAGGCGGCTTTGACATGGAATTGAACCGCCGAAACATCGGACACAGCACCCCTGGCCTTTTAGAAGAAGTTTACCTCCAAGTCCCAGATTCACGTTTTGCGAAAGAAATCGAAATAGCAGTCGGCGATAAAGACTGGGAACTGATACAGGAAGAAACCAGTCCAAAAATCCAGCCCTTCAAAATTGGATAAGCCTAAATATTGCATTTATTAAATCAAGATAAAATTGAAGTCACCTTGAAAAAACGGAGCTTCAATTCAACAGGGATTGTTTTTGCCCTAGGTATGAACTGGGTATAGTGTGAACCACTGGTATAACACCACCCACAGCCGTCAACCAGACAGTCACATGGGAATCCAGCAACACCGCCAGAGCAACTGTCATGCAGACAGTCTCACCATCCAACGGCTCAGGAACAGCTTTAGTCACAGCAGTCTCCCCAGGCACATGTATCATCAGAGTGACATCCAATGACGAATTTGGCAACACCACTGGTCACGGCCTGTATGACGAGGCTTTCTGCGAAATCAAACCAAACCCAGTCACAGGCATCACAGTAGCCCCAACATCAGTCACCCTGAATATGACCCAAACCCAGCAATTGACTGGAACCATCCAACCATCTAACGCAACTTTCCAAGGAATAGGCTATACCTCAAGCAATGCCAGTGTCGCCAGTGTCTCCCCCACCGGCCTCATAACAGCCATCTACTCAGGCTCCGCAACCATAACCGCAACCGCCCTTGGCGGCCTGGATGACCCCGCAGGCCAAACAGCCACAACCTCAGTAACAGTCAGAGTAATATCAGTCGCTATCTCCCCAACCACCAGTTCAATCTGTGCCGGCTCTAGCAGAACCCTGACAGGAACAACCACCAACGCAACCAACACCGCAGTCACATGGTCAATCAATTCAGGCGGCGGCACAATCACCCAACTCACCCCCACCACAGCCCGTTTCGATGCCGCATCAACATCAGGCACATCCACCATCACATGCGCATCAGTCCAAGACCCTGTAAGAACATCTAGTCTCTCAATAACCAGATATGTAGCCGCCACTGGCATAACAGTGTCCCCAACATCAGCATCAATGGACACCGGTCAGTCAGTCCAATTCTCAGCCACAGTCAGCCCCTCTACAGCCACAGGCACATCAGTCTCATGGTCACGTGGCAACACCAACATAACCGTCTCATCCAATGGTCTAGTCACCGGCGTAACCGCTGGCTCTTCAACAGTCACAGCCACCGTCACCGACTCATGCGGCAACTCCTACAACCAATCCCGCAATATCACAATCAATAATCCTTGCCCCTCCTGCACCCCATGCGACCCCAATTATTATGCTTGCGGTCAATGCGGCAATCCCCCATACACATGCCCCCCAGGCACTGACTATGCGGGCCAGTGTGTCAGCAGTTCAAGTCAATGCAATGACCCATGCAAGTATGTGACATGCGGTAGCTACGAGTATTGTTCAGGAGGAAACTGTTACTGCGAGTATGGCTATTGCGATGCCAAAGGCAGATGCAAATCTTCCTACAACGAATCAGGATGCACAGAAACGAACCCATGCGCCGGTGTCAATTGCGGCTCAAACGGATACTGCTCTAATGGGTACTGCTACTGCAACAACGGCTGTGACCCATGGCCCTCCTGCAATTGTGGGACAACTGACCCCTGCGCCGGAGTCAATTGTTCCGGCAGTAATTATCACTGCAATGATTGTTGCGGCGGTTACTCTAGCCTGGATTGCAGTTGCTACTCCAATTCCTGCTACTCATCATCCTGCTACAACTACCCAGGCTCGGCGATTTGTGACCCACCAACAGACCCTTGCGCCGGAATGCTTATTTATTGTGGAGTCCATTACGGTGCTTGCGAATGTTATGACAGCACCGGCGGACATGGCCCATTCCCTTGTGACTACAACAACCCATCAGGGGATGATGATTGTTATAACGTGAGTAAGTGGTGTCCTTGCTAAGGGATAGGTAATATTTGACATTTGGAAATCGTATTAATTTATATAGGAGAATCACATGGATTTAATCAACATAAGACTTTGGGACAGAGTGACGCCCGTTCGTGAATATCGGACTATCGAGAATCTGCTCAATAATCACAACACAACTCTCGATACCATGCACAACATCTGGATATGCTTGACATTCCACGGCCAACTGCTCTGGTCTTTCCATGATGAGAAAGACGAGATTACAGAGGAAAATAAAAATGAGCTCCACAAGCGCTTTAGGCACTCCCGAGAGAGGCTGACCGCAATTGCCGGTGACTGGCTCGACAACTTAATGCGCATTATGGTCAGACAGAAGGGCTACTCAACGATAGAATCATGCATTTCATACTTGCATGGCAAGAACAAACAATGGAAAGCGGATGCTCGATACCTGCTCGATTTGAGAGAGCAGGTGTATGAAAAAGCGTTTGAGTTTTTGAGTACCTTGTCAGCAGATGAAGGTGGTGTTTTCCTGGTTGACTTTTCCGATGCCCCATTGCTGGCTGCCTTGCCTGAAATAAAGTGGCCCGAATAAATATGAACAAAACCCAGCCAGTCTCCCATGAACAAGCCCTGCACCAAGCTATGAATAAGCTGTCGCAGTTCGTAGCCGAGACCGGCTCCTGCCCTCATGAAGAGTTCAGCGGATGGAAGGACTGCAACGACCCAGAGTGCCAGAAGCTCAAAGGCAAACAGCCCAAAGACAAATCGGCTTGGTGCTGGCGCAGATGGTCAGGTTGCCCGACATGCAACAAAGGCTTTGGCGTCGCCCCTGCCAATGCTAATGCTCCTGCCGCCGTTGCTTCTGCAATTGCTTCTGCCCCTGCTTACGCTAATGCCCCAGTCCTCCAAGCAGTCCCAGTGGTCCCAGTGGTGCAACCAAACCTGTCTGCTGGCTTTCGCTTACCGCCCACTGGCTGTCAGGGTTGTCAAAAGCACCAAATCAGACATTGATAGAAACAATCGAATTTTAACGCTTTAGCACCCACACCGATACTGTAGGTGCTTTTTCGTCTCAAACCATGCTCTGAACCCCCAAAATCACTCTTTCTCCGCCACATTTCGACACCCCATCTACTAGAGCAATCACAGGAAACCCAACATGCAATACATAGTCACAGCCGCAGACAGCAACGGAACCCAGACAGTTACAGACATATTCGACACAGAGCCAACAGGCTACACCAGCCCAATGGCCGTATACCCCGTGGATGACACTGTCCAAGTAGGCATCTTCTGGACAACCACGGATGGAGTTACATTCACGCCAGCACCAGTGTCAATATACACAGCCCAGTATGAAGCTGATATTGACGGCATCCTCGAAGCCTTCGCAAGCCAGAGATACAACGACCTCATGCACGCCATATCCTATGAAAACTCCACTAATCCAACATGGCAGGCCGAAGCCCAGTATGTAATCCAGTCGCGAGACCAAATGTTTGAGACGCTTTACAGCATCATGGACGCCGCAACCCCAGACGCAGTGCCTACCTGGGAGGATGTACAAGCCCAGCTACCCACACTGGCATGGCCCGATTGACCCAGATAACATCAAAGGAACCAAAATCAAATGACCATAGGCGAAATACTGTCAATACTCGGCCTGATTGTCACGGCCATCACCTTTTTGTGGAACCAGATACGCACCAGCAAAAGCAACCAAGAAGTCGAAAACAAGAGGCTGAACGCCGAAATCAACGAAAATAAACTCAGGATAGAAGTCCTTAGCGAACACATCAAAGTATTCCCAGTCCAGTAAGACTTCATCCACGACCTCGATAAATTTGAAGCCCGCATGGAAGCAAAATTCGACATCCACCTGTAGCGCATAACCGAGCTAGTTAAAGCCACGTCAGAACGAAAGTAGAGCATCAAATGACCGGCATAAAACACTTTAGCCAAATAGACATGCAAGCCCCGCCCACTGAAGACGGCCACCTCGTCAGGATGCTGGACATGCAGGATGCCCTCAAAGGCTTGGGCAGTGATGGGGGGGGGAAGTTGATTGGAATAATTCAATCAGAATGTCTGCACTAAATTCCGGCGTAAATGATTCAGTTCAATTCTTCCCAAATTTAGGGGCAGGCATCAATACCACCCTGTATGGAAACACCGTATATGCCCCTGATAATGGTTTTTTGATAGTCCACTGGTTCATAAGCGGCGCAGTGGCCAATAGTGTTTGGGGCTGCATTCAGGTAAATAGCATCTTGACTGACTTATATGCCACATTGACCAATGCAGTTGGCGGAGATAGGGTTACTTTTACTGTTCCTGTTAAGAAAGGGGATGCTGTTAGATTAGCCCTGTTTTCTAGCGCCGCTTCTACAAGCAGGATATATCATGGCTTTTTGAGGTTCGTCCCCCTCAAACCAGCCCCACAGCCCAGACTGAATATTGATTACCCTGGCCACATCTTTTTATCCTCCCCATTGCAACCCATACCCATCAACCCCAGCTTTTTCCCAACATATGCAACGACTTCACACACATATGGCACTAACATCCAAATCCCAGCGGACGGTTTTATATCTTGCGGACTTGCTATTAGGGTTAGACGTCCAGGCATCTTTTTTACACCCTTTTTTAGCCGTGACGAAGGAGCCACCTGGGTAGGTACGGGTGTTGGTACGGGAGTTCTAATTGCTGACTACAGATATGGCTTTGGCTTGATACCCGTATTGAAGGGTGATCTCGTTAGAATGAGGGTAACAGCCGATAGCGCGGGCAGTGTCGAATATGCATTTGTCGACTTAAACTTCTTCCCCGCCACCATCGGCTAATGCCTATTCAGAACACTCCCACAACTTCTTTAGCTTAAGAAACCTGTCCCTCTGTGGTATTTCGGCCCTTCCGCGACTCTTGATGTCGGTTCGACAACAGCCTACATCATGATTTGTCAATTTGACATATGTTGGTTTAACATGGTTATGGAGAATGACATGAAAATGGAGAACGCGAGTTGAGATGAAGTCATCAGAATCTTACAAACGCCCCCTAATCAGCACAAAAGCACTCACTGTAGTTTGTCCGGCGGTCGTTCTCGGAATAATTGTATGGCGAGCCGACCCAAAGGATTTGCCAGAGATGCTGAAAATAATAATGACTTCCCGCATTTTGCCGATAACTCTATTGGTTGCACTGCTGGTAGTTCTTCTCGGGGCGTTTCTTACAATTAGACTTCTGCAAAGAACTCATGATAAAGAAATTTCTCGCTTGGCTAAGGAGCGCGACAAATTGCAAGATAAACTCTCAGAGAGGAGTGAAACGCCGCATGACAAGTAATTCTGTGCTTATCACCTTGGTTGTATTCTTGGCTCTTTCCAGCACGATGTCGTTTTTCTATTGGATGATTGTGCAACCTGTTCTAGTGCGCAAGTATGTCTATCGCATGTTTGCTCTACGTGACGATTTGCGATGGGCGTTGATTGAAGGGAAGCTCGACAAGAGCGATAAGCATGTCCACACTCTCGAACACATTATTGGGGCAATTATTGCCAATGCCTCAGAGGTGAGCTTGTCGCATTTCCTCTTATTTTGCGTTAAGACCCGCAATATCAAGACACCCAAAGAAATAGAAAGCTATCAGCGCGACGCACCTGAGCTTGTAAAAGAATTGAATCACTCTGCAATGGATATTTCTTTCACCATTATGCTCATCAACTCTCCCTTGCTTGTTTCGTTTTCTGTGTCATGGGCTGTGTTCGTTGCAGTCTACAAGTCCTCTATAAAGGCTCCAATGCAGAAAGCAAAAGAGTTTTTCGACAGCAGGAGTGACAACGTTCATGTATTCATATCCGAGATGCCAGTGCCGGTGAGTGCTCAAGCATAGGTTACAAGTCAGCCTACTCCGAACATGCCCACAATTTTTTCAGCTTAAGAAACCTGTCCCTCAATTCCTCATAGGCCATAAATAACGCCCGCTTTTCAGCCAAAGACAAATCTGGCCGTGTAATATCCGCATACATCGTAGAAACATAGGCCCGTTCCTGCTCAGATAGTTCAGCCCAAATTTCCTGCTGCATCCCAGGCGGAGACTCACCAGGGTCATCCACAAACTCAGACACGCTGCAACCCAGAACCCCAGCAATATGCGTCAATGTGTCCAGATGTGGCCTACACCTTGATTTGTATTGCAGAAATTGTTTGAGAGTATGTTCGCAAAGATTGAATAAATCAGCAACCACAGGCAACTTTACCGCCCCACGAGGCGTTAGCAGGTCGTTAACCTCGCAGTATTGACGCACCCGAATACAGAAACGCTCCTGTTGGGGCCACTTCACATTAGCCATATAGTTACCCAAACAATAAATTGTCTGAAGTAAAAGACTCCTGATTAATTACTGGTCTCTGATATAATTCCCTATTGAGGAATTTGAGGAGACCAGCCATGAAGATTTTCAAGATATTTCGGGACGGTAGAAAGAAAAATCTGATTTCAGAAGAACAGATGGAAACAATACTCGAGTGCCTATGTAAGTCTCCAGGGTGGATTCTCCAGAAGAAAACTGAGCAAGCTAAATACGAGCCTGTCGGAACCAAGAAAATATTAAGAAAGCAAAATGGATGGGTCGGAACAAGAAAGGGGCGAAAAGGGTTTGACAAATTGACCGCCGATGAATTAAAGGATGGCGAATTCGAGTTCAGCGGTATCGAGCCAGACAGACGATTCTCTTTAAGGTGGATTCCTTTGAAAGAGTTCAGAGAAATTTGCGTTTCTAAAGGCATAAACACGAAATCGCCTTGAAACAAACTGGCATTGCGAAATGTCAAGAAAAGCAGTATTTAATATTGCGGAGTTTATCATGAGCAAATATATACCTACAGCCATTCTAGCCCTAGCATTAACATTCATCGGATGCAGTGGCGGCAGTGACAATCCCACGCCAAATCCATCGCCACAGCCAGTAATCAGCATCGGCATCACCTCGAACACAGCGACCATCAAACCAACCAAATCTGTAGAACTGACAGTGACAAGCCAGAATACGCAGGTCATTTTCCCACACCCTTTAGAAGTCCCAGGCACTTTCACAGTCACCAACAACAAAGTGGCATGGACACCACCAGAGGCAGCCGGAACCTACAGCTTTACAGTCAAAGCAAGCGCAGACGATACCAAGACAGCCACAGCCAAAGTCACAGTGGATGATTCAAGGACACAAGGCTATTTGGTTGAATCATTAAGCGAGGCTCTCAAGGAGATAGTCAACAAGGAGATTCCAGAAGCCGAGTGGCAAGCCAAGGGGCAGTTAATTAAGGATGCCTTTGCTCACGGATGGCAGTATGATTCTTATGCAGTCCATATTCCGTTTACCGCTGATGAAATGCGGAGTGGCTTAGCGAAGATAGAATTTAGATTTCCTTATACCAATGAGGCGGGGGCAAATACTAGGTTAGCTGGCATAGGGACTTTGACGCGTGGCACCCCAGTTGCGATGGCTGAGGTTGTTTTGCACGAGTTAGGGCACTGTATTGGTTTGGGTGAAGATTTAGCTGAGTTGATGAGCTATAAGTTTGGAGGGCATGATTTGAGCCTTTCAGGTAACTATGGTGAGAGCGCAAATTTTCTGTACAATCCGGTTTTTAGCAACATGCTGTTGGAGAAGGTTGGAGACAGCCAGTTTTGGTATACAGTTTGGAGGTCAGACAACCCCAATCAGGCATTTAGCAAAATGTGGGATGACTACATGACAGTCAATAGGGCAGGTAACATCAGCCCATTAGTCATCCATTCGACATTTATCAAGATCACACCCGTTGCTTCAGAGGCTGTAGGACTCTACGATTACTTGAATTTATTGGAAAAATTTATACCTTTTTCTGGGATAGCTGATGTTAGGGGGGAGTTATCAAAACTTCCAAATTTATTCCATGACGCTTTGATTAATGGGCATGTCGAATCGCAACATCAAGTAGAGGATTTTTTCAACATGGTGGAGATGTTTTGGGAGGCATATCCAATCCCAGGTTGGACATGGGAGATTGGAGTCCAAATT
>Ga0082212_10012910_pt1 | contig 10492 bp, 5 predicted proteins | sample TergutNt197P3_FD_71548 | JGI IMG/M metagenome (GOLD analysis project Ga0082212, IMG submission 71548) | Neocapritermes taracua P3 segment gut microbial communities from Petit-Saut dam, French Guiana - Nt197 P3 | ecosystem: Host-associated > Arthropoda: Insects > Digestive system > Gut ...
CACAGGAACACTTTGCGATGATACAGCAGCATGGCATGGATCCGCGCTTCCTTGCCGGTCTGCACAAGGACGGCATAATGAGCGGCCAGTTCCTGATCATACCTTATCCGAGCGGTCCCAGGATGGTCGAGATAGAGTTCGAGCGTTTTGCCCACTATGCCTCTGCGGAGGGCACAAGGCTTATGGATGAGCGCAGGCTCCTGCCGCCTTCGGAGGAGCAGCTCAGGATGATGTCCGAGCGCGAGGGTTACGAAATAAGTCCCGATACGCCTGACATCCTTTTCTCGGATCCGGGCTTTGCCAAAGCGAAAAAGGGCATCGATTGGGTCGATGAGAGTAAAAAGGTCGTCACCTGAGGGTTATGGCGCGCGCTGCCGCTGCCCGGACCGGCGTTTTGCCGTCCACCCCGTCCGCCCGGGAGCGGCTTTCCGCTTTAGGCGAAGAGCGCGCGGGTCGTCTCAGTTTTCGTAGAGTTCGCGGCTGTAGCAGTAATTCTCCGCGCATGCGTCCCACATGAGCTTTTCATCGGGTGTAAACATGTTTATGTAACTACCGCCGCCGGGCGCGTATATATCGACTGTTTTCCGTACGGCTTCGATATATTCCGCGGGTCCCGGCGGTTTAGTTATATCGATCCCCTCCAGCCCGGCGCAGAACCCGATTTTATCGCCGTATTTCTTTTTCATCTCCGGCATGTCGACGGCGCGCCGCTGCACCTGCGCTATATCGCATTTCAGTTCAGCCATATACGGAAAGAAGCGGGTTACGTTTCCGCAGCTATGCATTTCCAGAAATACGCCGGCTTCGTGGATATGGTCAATGAGACGTTTAGTGGGTTCAAACACCAGCGTCTCCATTATTTTTTCCGAGAAAAACGTGTCGCGTTCTGTGCCCCAGTCGTCATGCAGGGTAATTATGTCGAGCGGATACAAGGAGTTCATCTCGTCAAAAACGCGTATCATGAATTCTGTGTACGCGTCGAAGAAGTCCGCTACTGCCTCGGGTTCCACCAGCAGGGCTTCCATCGCGTCTGTGTATCCGCCCATGACCGAGACCAGCCGCTCGGTCATGCCCCTGCCGATATCGTAGGAGACCGCTTTGGCCGGGTCATATGTGTTGTCCATAAACTCCTTGGCTTTTTCTTTGAATCCCCACTCGCCAAGGTTTGGAAATACGACTTGCTGCTCCCACTTGGTCACGTCATCCATCAGCTGCGTTCCGGGGGACAGCATTGCCCCGCCCGCGGAGCAGACCCATGTCCAGTCTGTGTTGAACCAGTCTTTGAAATGGTAGTCCTCTGTGGCTTTTCTTCCGAAATCGGAGTGTATTTGCATACCTCTGACCGTATGTAAGATCACGTCGTTTGTGCCGAGCGTGATTTTGTCGGCCAGCGAGTTGGGGAGCCACAGCGGGTCCTGCCTTCCTATGCTTCTGCGGAAATTCTCGCGCGGCGTAACGGGGGCGTCAAACACAGGGATCGTCGCCGTTGCTGCGCTGAACGGCATTTTTACGGTTTGCGTTTTTATTGTCGCGTCCATATATTCAGGCCGTGGATGTTTCATTTGGGGTCCTCCTTTTGATTTGCTGGGTCGATGTATAGAATATACCGTATCGGAGTGATTTTGTAAAGATGTCTCATTGCCGCGTTTATACCAGAGGCAAGGTCAGGGGTACAGTTCGCGGTTAGCCGGGATATTTATTATTATTTTTATTGCTTATTGCAAATATCTGCCGCAGTCAGTATAATGTGACCTGCGGAACTTTTACCGAATTTTGTACGAGGAGAGATGAGAATGTCAGACAGACTGAATGATTTGATCGACCCCAGAGGACAGCAAAGCAGGGAGATAATAAAACTGGCTCCCCGCGTGTCGCTTGAAGACTTGAAAAATGGCAAAGTATTGTTCTATAACAACACAAAGCTCGATTTCTGCAACTATATGGCGGTGTTTGACCGTATCAAAGAGCGCTTCACTCAGCTTGGGATAACGAATTTCATCGACTACTATGAGACTGTCCGCGGGAAAAATACGGAGAAACTCTATGAATACGCGGCAATGATGGCGGCGGAGAAGCCCACTGCGGCTGTGATAGCTTTCGGGGATATGGGTACGTCGTCGGCGACGACCATCGTCACGATAGCCCTTGAAAAGCTCGGTATACCGACAGTTTATATGACGGCGCCTCCGGGATCGGGTATCACAGAAGGGGTAGGCGCTTACCGCGCGGGCAACCTGTGCCTGTGTTCTGTGGATGTGTATCAGGCGAGTACCCGCGAGGAGATTATAGCGCAGGTGGATCTCAAGTGGGAATACATAATGGATTCGCTTACCGCCACAGGGGAAAGGCTTGCGAAGACTGCCGAGATACCGTTCAGGATGGATGTTGTACCGCCGGCGGAAAACGGTTTGCTGCCAATAATCGACAAGATCGCCGTCGATCCCGGCAGGCTTTTAGAACCGGGCTGTTATATGGATGAGATCAACGATTATTTCAATGACGAGCATATATCCGACGGTCTGCCGATCATTCCGCCTACAAAGCGCCGGTACGATAATATGCTGACCTACTGCCCGTTTCCCGAGGATATGATCCTGTGCGAAGAGGTCGGGCCGACCGGCCAGAACATCATAGTCCGGGACGTAGCTGTCGCCGCAGTCATGGCGGGCTGCAAACCTACGGCGATGCCGGTTCTCATAGCCGCTTTCAAGGCGCTTAACAATCAGAAGTACAATCTCATCCAGTCGGTGACGACTTCGCATCCCGGCGGTAATCTCGTCCTTGTAAGCGGGCCGATAGCGCAGGAAATAGGGATCTCCGGAAAACAGGGTTGTATGGGGCCGGGTTACCCTGCCAACGCTACGATAGGCCGGGCGGTGAATCTGGTTATTCTGAATATCTGCCGCGCGTTCCCCGGTTTCATCGACCTCGACTGTCTTGCTTCGCAGGCTGAGTTCACGTACTGCTTCGCTGAGGAGCCGGAACTCGCGCAATGGAACATGATAAACGAGGATCACTATGACTCAGAAACGACTACTGTTTATGTGCTTAAGGCCGAACCTCAGCATGATATTATCGACTTTTTGAGCCTGAACGGCCACGATCTGCTTGATACCGTAACAGATTGCTGCACAACGCTCGGTTCGAACAACGCGTATATGCCGGGCCCGATGGTCGTATGCCTGACTCCCGATCACGGCATGATGCTGAAAAAAGACGGATATACAAAGGAAATGATCCAGGAGCATATTCACACATACGTGTACCATCAGACGCCTATGGTTAACGGGCGCGGGCTTATGCCTGTCCGTCCGGCTTCGTTCAAGAACCGGCATCCTATGCCTGTTACACGCACTCCGAAAGACGTTGAAGTCATTACGATCGGCGGCCGCGGCGGCCACTCAGGAGTTATTCTGCCATGGGCGCTCCACAGCGAGGGTATCGTCGAGCCTGTCGCTTTGCCGAACGGAAAAGCGGCAAAATCCATATCTGAGTTTTTAGTAAAATAAACGTCTTCCTCACCGGTACTGAATAGGTAAACGCTGAATAAATCAACTCTGTTGTCATCCTGAGAGCAGCGAAAGATCTTTTCCCTTAGGGTGCACGCACATTACGATGGCAAGATTCTTCGCAAACTCCTTTTTGCCAAAGGAGTTGATCAGAATGACACTTTGGACGGCAAGATTCTTCGCAAGCTCAGAATGACACTTAATCAGCGTTCACCTGATTACAACAATATAGCGAAAGGAGCTTTTTAATGTCAACATATAAAGAAACAGCAAGAGGCGATATGACGCCAAGGGGGTACAAATACGACGTCATAGTATGCGGCGGCGGAACGTCAGGCTGCGCGGCGGCTATTGCTTCCGCCCGGGGCGGCGCAAAAACTCTGCTCATAGAGCGTCTCGGCGCTCTGGGCGGGCAGATGAACGTATCCGGACCTCCGGGGTTCTCATATGCGTACCGCTACAACGAAGCCGGGGAGATGGTGATCGACGGTATTATCGGCGAAACGCACGACCGGCTGCTCGCCGAGGGTCACGCGCGCCCGACCGATATGAACGATTTCCGTTCCGGTTCCGACTACATTTTCTCTTTCGTCGACCCCGAATGGTGGGGACTCATGATTTTTGAGATGATGGCGGAAAATAATGTGCAGCTGCTTCTGCATTCGCTTGTCGTCGACGTTATCAAAAACGGGGACGGCGTCCACGGCGTCATTGTCGAAAACGCGGCGGGGCGTGAATTTTTTGAAGCGAAAGTCGTTATCGAATGCACGGGCGAAGGCGATATCGCCGTGCGCGCCGGATGCGATTTCGAACTCCTGCCGCGCGAGCATAACGAGCCGCATACCGTGTGCTTCACGCTCGACGGCATCAACTGGGATGAAACACTCGCGTATATAAAAGCGCATCCCGATCAGATCATACCTCGCGGCGACCCCGAACGCACCCCGGAGCAGCGTTATGAGCTCATCCGAAACGTTAAGGATATCGGAGAGCTTGGCGATATGCTCGGATTTTTCGACATATTGAACAATGCGCTGGCGAATGACGATTGGCATCCTTTTGCCGGTATCGGTTTCTTCATCGGGCCGAAACCGAGCGGGAACGTCCTTCAGGCGCACTGCCAGCACTCGGCTCAAGTCGGAAACCTGTGGAGCTGCGATCCCTGGGATCTCACATACGGCGAAATCGAGAACCGCAGACAGATCAAAATAGCGGTGAACGGGTTCCGCAAATATATGCCGGGCTTCCAAAACGCGTACATCACAAAGATGGGTCTCGAGATGCGGCTTCGCGACGGCAGGCGTATAATGGGCGACTATGTGCTCGGCTGGGATGACGTTGCGGAAGGCCGCAAGCATTTCGACTGTATAGGCAAAAGCACATTTTCAGCCGGCGCCGTACACGTAGCGGACAACAGGACTATCGCGGCGGGAGACACTCGCGGGACCGTGAAGCCTCCGAACCGCGGTTCTTATGATCTGCCGTACAGAATGCTCGTACCCAGAAAAATAGAGAATCTGCTTATCGCCGGAAAGCACGTTTCCGCCGACCGCTGCGCTTATCAGCGGTTCTTGCAGGAAACCATGGTATCCGGTCAGGCAGCAGGGGCGGCTGCGGCTCTTTGTGTCAAGCTTGGCGTCACTCCGCGTCAGCTTGAGGATGAGAAATACATCAAACAGTTGCAGGATATCCTTCGCAGCCAGCGCGTCATTCTCGAAGGCGTGCGTTGAGTATATTGCTTTTATCACACAGGGGCGTTGCGCCCGCATGCCAACCCCTGCCAACCTTCTGCCGTTTGGGTCGCGGCGCAGCCTTTCGGGCAGCCAAGGCAAATCTTCGTAAAGCCGCGGGTTTCCGGTCCATGCGCGATAACCTGCGCGCGCGTTTCTTCTTTTTGATATCCTCGCGCGGCTTCGCCGTTCAATACATATTTCGCCGCGTACAAGCCGGTCTTTTCCGATTCTTCCGATACGTCGTCCACGACGTCGTGGACATAACACGCGTTGCCGCATAAAAACAGCCAGTCAGGCAAGTCTCCTCCGAACGCGTCCAGCAGATCCTGTTCCGGAATCAAGCCGACGGACGTGATCAGCGTGTCGCATTCGATGAATCCGGAAACGCCTGGCTCCTGGCTCCAGGTTCCGGGTTCCTGGCTTCGGGTTCCGGGTTCCGGGCTCCGGATTCCGGGTTCCTGGCTTCGGGTTCCGGGTTCCGGGCTCCGGGTTCCTGGTTCCTGGCTCCGGGTTCCTGGTTCCTGGCTCCGAGTTCCTGGTTCCGGGCTCCGGGCGCTTGTCACCGTTACACCTGCTACCCGCCCGATGCCATGAACTTCGCTCACTGTGGAGTTTGTGACCAGCGGGATGCCGAAACGTTCCAGACAGTTTACTTGATTGCGCGGCAGTCCGCCGCACCGGTCCTCCTTTTCAATAACGGCTATGACCTCTTTCCCTCTTTTGACGATCTCGCGCGCCACTATCATCCCCACGTCGCCGGAGCCGAGAATAACAAATCTGTCGCCAATATCATAGCCGCCGAGATTCATCATCTTTTGCGCCGCGCCCGCTGTGTATATCCCAGCCGGGCGCGTTCCCGCGACAGGCAGCGAACCTATAGGCCGCTCCCTGCATCCGGACGCCAGCACGACAGCCTTCGCCCTGACGCGGGCAAGGCCTGTTTTTTTCCCCGACAAGGTTATCGTCCTGTCGGGGCTTATTTCCAGCACCATCGTATCTGTGAGAACCTCGACGCCCGATGATTCAACACGTTCGATAAAACGCCGGGCATACTCCTGTCCAGTCAGTTCTTCTCCAAAATAGCTGAGCCCAAACCCGGTATGCGTGCACTGATTCAGTATTCCCCCGATTGCCGGCGCCCTCTCTATGAGCAAAACGCGCGGCGCGTTATGGACGGACGTCCGGGCAGCGCTGAGCGCCGCGGCCATCCCCGCCGGACCGCCGCCAATAACGATAATATCGTAATCTTCATTTTTACACGCGCACATTTGCGATGCTTTGTGCAAACTCGTGTTGCTGCCGAGCATTTCCGAAACAGTTTGCCCGCAAAATCCGCCCTGGCAGCGGCCGCTCCCCGCCCCTGTGCGGCGCTTTATTCCGTCCACTGACACAGCTCCTGGAAAACGCTCTATCGCATCGTTTATCTCGCCTTCCGATATGCCCCTGCACCGGCAAATTATTCTGCCATAATCCGGGTTTTCGCGTACAAGTTTTTCGCGCTCCCCGAAGCTCAACTCGCTTAGCCTAACCGTCGGCGACCGGCACGGGTCGAATTTCGGGTTTGGTACAGCTCCCAAAAACAATGCAATTTTGTCCGCTGTATATCCTCCAAGTTCATTTGCGCATGTCAGCCCCGGCGTCTTTATCCCGATCAGGCTGATAAAAGAACCGTTATATGATTCAGTGACGCAAAAATCGCTGACGCTTTTATCATCCGTTATCCATGCGCCGGATTCGTTTTTCTTTACCATATATGGGTTTGGCCTTATCGCGCCAAAAGACCTTATTATGTGTTCGAGCGGCAGCGACGGCACGACTTCGGCTGTGAGTTCCTTCAGCAGTTCCAAGCCTTCCCGCGCCGTGTCGTACCCGTATTCCGGATCGCGGCTGCGGCCGCCGCCGTGCTGCGCCGATTTACTCAACGATGTTTCAAGAATGCCCCTGCTTATATTTTCAGGTTCCCTGCCCCCTGCTCTCCGGCTTCTGCTAACTTCGCGCAACTCGCGCTCCGTCGGTCCGATCAGTATATTTCCGTCGACCGTCGGTACAAGCGTAAGGCCTTTCCCCTTTTCCTCCGGTTCATGGAATATGACATGATTGATACACCCCGACGCTTTGGTGTCCAGAATAAAATAATCCCCGGCTGTCGGAATTATCCGCACAGCCGGTTCCGATACCGTCTCATGCAGCTTATCCGCCGCCATTCCGGCACAGTTGACGACACTTTTCGCGTAATAAACCTTGTCATTTGTATTGATCGTAAACCCGCCTCCGCCGGCTGCTATTTCTATTACTTCGGTATTCAGGATAATATGGGCGCCGTTGCCTGCCGCGTTCTCAGCAGCCGCGAGGCAGAGTTCCCACGGCGTTACTGTTCCTGTGTCCGGAACAAAAAGCCCCGAACGGACTTTTTCTGAGATGTTCGGCTCCATCTCAAGCACTTCATCCCGCGTCAGCAGCCGCGCGCCGCGAACGCCGTTTTCAATACCGTCGCGGAGCTTTTTTTTCAGGACGCCCTCTCCGCGTTCACCGAAGCATACCATAAGTGACCCGCACGGCGAGTATCTAACGCCCAGTTCCCGGCACAGAGCCGCGAAGTTTTGCGCCGCCCTTACGCACATCTCCGTTTTTGTCGTTCCGGGCTTTGTGTCGCAGCCACTGTAGACGATCGCCGTATTTGCGCGGCTGATACCCGAGCAAATATCCCCGCTCTTTTCAAGCAGCGCGATTTTCAGCGGCTCCACATTTTGGTTTCCGCCTGATCCGCCCCGGTCCGGCGCCGACGCGTAGCGGGACAAGCTCCGCGCCGCAAAGCACCCAAGTACCCCCCCGCCGATAACTATTACATCGTAATAATTCTCCATAAGCCTCTCTGCCCGTTCATTATCTGACTCCGCATCCTGCACCCTGCGTTTTGCGTTCTCCATTCTCCATTGTCCATTGTCCATTGTCCATTGTCCATTGTCCATTGTCCATTGTCAATTGTCAAAACCTCTCGCGTATTTCCCCCGGATTTCTGACGAGATAACCGCCCATAGCGTCGAGCCTGAGTCTGAACGCGGCGGATCTCAGGACTTCTATAAGTTTTTGCACTATCGGGAGTTCCCAAGCGTGATCCGGTATCAGCAAATCGTATTGCTCAAGGCAGACCGGAACAAAATCGAGGTCATACAGCTTCGCAGCGGAGTATATCCCGAGACCGGCGTCGGCCGAATCGGCAGCTATAAGCGCCGCGACTGATGTGTGTGTGTACTCTTCCCTGTCGTACCCGTAGATTTTCGACGCGTCGACGCCGTTTTGCTTGCATAAGTATTCAAGCAATATCCGTGTGCCGGAACCTTTCTGCCTGTTGATATACCGCAAACCGTCCATCGCGAGGCCTCCGACGCCTGTTACTTTTTTCGGGTTTCCCTTTTGCAGCATCAAGCCCTGCGTCCGCTGTACGCATTCGACGAGCCGCGCGCCCCCCTTCGGGATGACCTTACGGATGAACGGCATGTTATACTCGCCTGTTTCCTCGTCAAGTAAATGCGTACCGGCCAGATGCGCCTCTCCCCTGCGCACGGCTATCAGCCCCCCCATGCTTCCGACGTGCGCCGAACCCATAGAGATATCCCCGTATTTCACACGCATGAGTTCCGATAACTCATCGAGCAGCGGGTCGTGGCTCCCGATGGCTACAAGGCTGCGCCGCAGTTCATCCTCGGTACGCAGCAGGCGGACGCTGACTTTCTCCCCGCTCTCGTAACCCTCGACGCCTTGCGGGACTTCTACTATGCCGTCCGCTTTCATGAATGAAGAAACTACGCCGCTGCCGCGGCTGAGCGGCGACGCTATGAGCTGGTCCTTGACATATCCCATTCGGACGCGGACAAATTCCTGATATTTCAAAGCAGAGACGACTGACTTCGACAGTACCGCTTCCGTGTAACGGTATGTTTCAGGCGTCTTGCGGCACAGGTATTCAACTATCGGCCGGAGTATCTGCTCGATGACTATTATACCCGACACCGGGTAACCGGGAACTCCCAGCACAGGCTTGGCGCCGCTGTAACCGAGTATCGCCGGCTTGCCGGGTTTTATCGCCAGGCCGTGGTGCAGTATCGTTCCGACATCGGCGATCGCTGAAGCAGCATAGTCCTCTCCGCCAACCGACGACCCTGCGTTCAATATCACTATGTCGCACTCCGAAACCGCCGTTTCCAGTGCCGCGCGTATTTTCGTGAGATCGCCCCCGACTATCGGGTATGTTACAGTCTCAGCGCCCCAATCCTGCAGCATCGCCGAAAAAATCGCGGAGTTGAACTCGAGTATGTCTCCGTCTTTCGGGTCGGAAGTCGGCGGTACCAACTCGTCGCCCGTCGGAATTATGCCCACTATCGGCCGTTTTACAACAGGTAGTTCGGCAATGCCTCCCGCGATCATAGCGCCGATCGCGGCAGGAGTTACTATCGAGAACGACGGCAGTATCATTTCCCCGGCGCAGATATCCTCGCCGACCTGCCGTATGTGCTGCCACGGCGCCGCCGGTTTATAAAGCGTGATCGTTCCGGCTTCAGAGTCCGCAACGTCCTCGGTCATTATCACTGCGTTGCTTCCGTCCGGCAGAGGGTCTCCCGTACTGACCGGCGCGTATTGCCCCGGAGTCAGCGTCACCGGGGTCGTTTCGCCGGCGCCGGACGTCAGTTCCGCAGCCAGCGCGACGCCGTCCATCGCGCTCGCGTTATTATGCGGCGAGCATATGCGCGCATAGACCGGCCCCGCAGTGACGCGTCTGTTTGCCTCCGCTACCTGGATAGTCTCCGTCCGCGGCGCCATGCCGTTTTGTACCAGCAGTTCCATGTATCCCGTTCCCGCCTTTTCAAGCGGGATTTCGGTCAAATAATCAAAGGCCAAGCTTTCACACCCCGGTCAAAATTTACAGTTTATATTTTACCCGTTTTCCATCGAAATTCAATAGTAAAAAATTATCATTGACATAGCCCGCGCTGTGTGTTAGAGTACGTTTCACAAAAGCGAATAAAATACTAAAGGCAATGACGAAGACGGCTTTGGCAGAGCGATTCAGAGAGTCGGCGGTTGGTGCGAGCCGGACGCGAAAACCATAAAAGCCCATCACTTCCGAGCCGGGACCCGAACGCCGGGCACCGCAAGATGTGTCTGTCCATCAGGCAGGACGTTGCGCGCGACCCGTATCAGTAGGCGATCCCCGTAGACGGCTGCGTTAAAGCCGGGGGCTTAAGTGATTCC
>Ga0082212_10012911_pt1 | contig 10492 bp, 7 predicted proteins | sample TergutNt197P3_FD_71548 | JGI IMG/M metagenome (GOLD analysis project Ga0082212, IMG submission 71548) | Neocapritermes taracua P3 segment gut microbial communities from Petit-Saut dam, French Guiana - Nt197 P3 | ecosystem: Host-associated > Arthropoda: Insects > Digestive system > Gut ...
TCACCGACTTTTGCGGTAGTCTTGTCAACCGACTTCGTGGCAGACATGCGGGCTGTGCCGTCCTCAACGATCACGCCGCCATCCGCGGCGGGCAGGTCATCGTCGTTGTCGGCTGAGAGAACCGCTGTGTTGATAATCGTCTTGCCGTAGGCGTTGGCGTTAATCGTCGCCGTGAAGGTAATGGTTATAGCCTGACCAGGGGCGATGTTGCCGAGCTCCACGGAAAGCTGCCTGCTGTCAGTGTTGTAGGAGTACCGGGCGCTATAACCGTCAACCTGTACGCTGCCATGCGCGAAGCTCGCATATTGTGGAATGGTGTCGCTCATCACCACGTTTCTGAGGTTCACGGTCGAGCTTGCCTCATTGGTGGCGGTCACGGTGTAGGTCAGGGTGTCGCCGACTTTGGCGGTGGACTTATCCACGGACTTTGCCGCGCTCATGCGGGCTGTGCCGTCGTCAACCGTTACGCCGCCGTCAGAAGCGGTCTTGTCATCGTCGTTGTCCGCTGAAAGAACCGCGACATTCTTAAACGTCTTGTTGTATGCGGTTGCCTTGATAACTGCCGCAAAGGTGATGGTTATTGTCTGTCCGGGGGCAATATCGCCAAGCGGGACGGAGAGTAGCCGCGTGTCGCTGTCGTAGGAATACTTTGCCGCCGCGCCGTTTATCTGGGTAGAAGCCAAGGCCGTTGGGCTGGACGCCAAGCTGTATCACCACCATGGGCATGGGCATCATGGCGAAGTGCATGTAACCCTTGGGCTGTTTAGCATTTTGAAACTGTTCCGCTTGGTGCATTTGAATGTACAATCCAAAGGCTTTTGCGTACCCAACGAATGTCAAGACCAAGGGGATATAAACCCATGCGAGTATTTTCAGGACTTAGACTTCCCCATGGATATTTTTGCGCCGCCGCGGCGTAAGGAATTTACAACAGGCGCTGGGGAAGAGATTGTGTTTGGTGAGAAGTAGAGGTATTGGTCATTGGAATCACTGATTAAGTCCAAGAAGTGCGAATGTGGCGCAAAGGGGCTGTCTTGCTAAGCATTTTGATGAATGATTATGCATTCTAGCCTGTCATTGCGAGCGTGAGCGAAGCAATCCAGTGGCTTAAAGTCGCTGGTCGGGGGAACAAGTTCCCCCAGCCACGGCGCAAGCGCCTCGCAATGACGTACCGAATGCATAATTATTCATCAAAATGCTTAGCAAGACAGCCCCACATATTTTGGAACAGGTTCTCACTTAAACTCTAACAAACCAAAACTCGCCATGGACTAAATCCCGCAGGGTGTTTAGGTCTTCATCAAAGGTTAGCACCATGCGCGCCATTTCTTCCAGCAGTTCTTCGGCCATTTCTTCAAAAATCATCAGCAGCAACTCTTCCAATAATTCCTCTTCGCCTGGTTCCATGTAGGGCAGTATATAGGCTTCCACAATGCGTATGGTTAGGTCTTCGGCCAGGTCTAAAATAGAGTCTGGGTCTAAGTCCAGGTAAACCACCCGGGTAGCTTCGTTAACAGTGTATAGGCCAAAGAGGGTAAAGGCGTCTGTGGTGTCTAAATCCAAAAATTCTGCAAAGGAAATGGTTAACATAAACGCGCTGCCAAAGGCATCTTCTTCAAAAAGCAGAAGGGAGGCGTTGGTGGCATCGTCAAAGAAGAAACCTGCAAAGGCGCTGGACGCCGCAGGTGGCGCCGGTATTGCCGCAGGGGCATAGGTTGGGTCATCTGTGGGCATAAACCAATCGTCTGTTGGCATCATGCCAAAAACGGTTGCCTCCACCGTTTCCATCATTTCTTGTACATTCCAGTCCCGGATGTTTATAAAGCTTGACGGGAACGCCACGGCGCCAGCGGCTTCTGACTGGATTTGAATGGACAGATGGGCCCGATCCAGGGGTATTTCGTTGAAGCGCAGGCGAAAACCGCCTTCACTGTCAGTGGTAAAGTTACCGCCAAAAGAACCGAGGGTGTTGCCGTCTTCGCCGGCGGCCAGGGTAAAGCCACCGGTGTTTGTGTTCCAGTCAGATTCCAGCGATACGTTGATGCCCGTTGCCCTAAGGGTGGCCGTGTTAACATAGCGGCCGCCGTCCTCGCTAATGACCCAGGCCAGCTCTACATTGGTGGTAACCATGTCAAAGGTTAGGGCCATGTTTAGGGTCCAGGCGTCTAGGGCATGGGCGCCAAAATCTATGGTAAAGTCAATGTTTACCGGGTCATCTTCGTAGGACAGGGCATTGGTCATTTCCAAACGGTTTAGGCGGTTCTCGTTGCCTACATATAGCACCAGCGTCGATTGGCTGACAAAATCGCCGCCGTGGTCGGCCACAAAATCCCGTATCATGTCAACTATTTCGTTAAAATCCACGTCAAAGCCCAGTTCCATGTCGGCGGCCAGGGCGTCCATAATAGCGTCATCAAACAGGTCGTGGAGGGTTTCGTCATTTTCAAAGGCCACCAGCAGCGCTTCCAGCAGCTCGTAAATATCCGCTTCTTCAAAACGGAATTCGATGCGGTTTACGCCGTCTTCCCGGCTGCTGCTGTACTCGCTGCCGCGGATAAAGTCCGCAATGGCGGTTTGGTACGCCTCAATATTGTGTTGAAATTCCGCTTCCAGGTCTTCGATTTCAAAGGCCGCTTCAAGTTCTTCCACAAAGTCGGCCAGGGCGTCAATAATTTCTTCATCCAAGCCCATTTCCCGGGCAAATTGGGTAAAGTCGTCCCTAAAGGTAGCAAAGGTAATGCCGTAAAAATCCCGGCCCAACAGGTCTGTGCGGGCCGCGGCGTGCTCACTATTCATAAACATTTCAAAGTCTATGTCTATGCCGTATGTGTTCAAGTCTAGGCGCATTAAAATAGCTTCCTGCTGGTAATCTGTCACCAGGGTAAAGGTGCCGTGGGTCCTTTCGCCCCAGCGGTTGGTGTAGTCGAAAGAAACGCTGGTGGTGCCGTCAATCATGTTGCGGGCCAGGAGCGGCAGGGCGTGTAGGGGGGTGGTTTGTATCCGGTCGCCAAACTCTTGGCTTAGGTTGCTAAGGGAACGCTGTGCCGTTAGCAGCGGGGTGACCCTTTCAAAAAGCGCGCAGCCGGCTAAAACGGCAATGGTGGCCAGGGCCAATAAACCCAGCAGCATGCCGTGTTTTTTTCTAGGTGTGGTTTTCATAAATTCCTCCATGTAAGTAGTGTGCAATTTTTTGCAAAAGTAATTTGCATTTTGCGTTACATACTATATCACACCCGTGGCCAAAAAGCAATATTATTCTTGATTTTGGCCGATAAATTTCGTAATTTGCGGGCATCGCTACTGCGCCGCCACCGGCTCGTTGACTTTGACAATACAGTCTATGGCCCGCCGGTGCTGGGTTTTGCCTACAATAACCGTCAAGTGGTCTGTTGTAAAAGTATCGCCTTTTTCTGGTATTTTTCCTAACACGTCCACAATCCAGCCCCCAACCGTAGGCGATTCAAAGTCGGGCTTTTTGCCGGGCAGGTCAAAATATTCGTAAAAATCGTCCATGCTGGTGGTGCACAAGACGCGAAATTTGTCTTGGCTTAGGCGAGTGATTTTTTCCACCACCTCGTCGGCCTCGTCCCATATCTCGCCTACCAGCTCTTCCAAAATATCTTCCATGGTGACAATGCCTTCGGTGCCGCCGTACTCGTCGCTTACCACGGCAATGTGGCTTTTTTCCTTTTGCAGCCGCTTAAACAGGTCGCCAATGTTGGTAAAGGCAGACACAAAAACCGGCGGCGTCATTAAAAAGTCCAAGGTCAGCCCTTTGTCCCCATTGGGACTGGTGAGGTGGGCAAAAAAGTCCCGCATGTGCAGCACGCCCACAATGTTGTCAATGGACTCGTCATACACCGGCAGCCGCGACAGCCCTTTTTCTAAAAACTTGGCAGAAATTTCTGCCGTGGTGGCTGTCCGGGCAATGGCCACCACGTCTATGCGGGGGGTTAGTATGTCCCGGGCCTGCTGGTCATAAAACTCTATGGCGTTGTGCAAAAGTTTGCTGTCATCCCGGTCAAGCACGCCGTCGTGCTCCGCTTCTTCCACAATAGAAATCAGCTCTTCTTCCGTCATGGAGCGCTCTTCAAAACTGGTTTTGAAAACCAGCTTGAGCAGCTTTTTCCACAATTCAAAAAAGGCGCTAAAGGGGGTGAGCAAAACCACAAATACCCGCAGGAAAGGGGCGCACATTTCCGCCAGCCTTTCCGGAGATTGTTTTGCCAGCACTTTGGGGGTAATGTCTGCAAACACCACCACAATCACCGTAAGTACAACGGTGGACAGGGTGGCGCCAATGTCGCCAAAGCGGCGCACAAAAAGCACGGCGCAAAGGGAAGCCATGGACAGGTTAACCACATTGTTGCCAATAAGTAAGGTGGACAAAAGTTTGTTAAAATCCTTGTGCAGCGCAAGGGCCAAGGCCGCCTTTTTAGAACCGCCCTGGGCCATGTGTTTAAGGCGGATGCGGTTAAGGGCGGAATATGCTGTTTCGTTGGCGGAAAAAAAGATGGACAGGGCCAAGAGTGTAACCAAGGACAGGATGGCGATGATACTTTCAGGTTCCATAGGTGTTCCTTTCGACAAATAAATGGTGTTGTTGCGATTTTACCGTATATGGGAGGTAAATGCAATGGTTTATTGCGAAAGGTCATGGGATTGCAAAGAAAAACCACCTGCCTACGGTGTGTGGGCAGATGGTTTGTGTCGCAAGACTATCCTCTGGTGTAGGTATAGGTCATGTCTGGTATGCTGGTGCTGGTCAGCGTCAATTCGTTACCAGAAATTTCGTAGTACCAGCTCATGGGAAGTGGGCAGTTGTCGCCGCAAGCGCTGGGGGTCACGCAAATGGACAAGATGCCATTGCTTGCAGTCCAGTTAATGGGTGAGTCAACCATGGTGCCTTCGCCGTTGGCATAAAACACGTAGAAAGGTGTGCCTAGCCAAACCCATGTGCCTACCAGTGACTGGTCTGTGGCTGGTGCGGCCTGGGTGGCCGGCGGTGTTGTGGTGGCCGGTGGCGTGGTGGCAGCAGGTGCAGCGGCAGGCTGGACAGGAGGGATATTGCCGTGTTGTCTAACAAAAACAAAATCGCCATCATACAGCCTGTCAAAGTTGTCACCAAAGGTGAGGACAATTTCTTCAAATTCCTCGACCATTTCTGCAAGTAATACAGTCGCTAGCTCATCCACCATTTCATCTATCATCAAGGATACCAGTGTCAGAAATGCGTCTACAAGGGCTTCGTTGTTTGCAAGGTCTCCCAGTTCTTCTGCAATCATCTCGTCCAAAGTGTGCTCCATCAGCGTGTCAACGATGCTTATCACCGCAGTCAGCAAATCTTCCTCTGTAAAAGAAAGCGTGATGGTTTGAGCTGCTTCGTTTACCACATAGGAACCATAGACAGAGAAGTAACCGGGTATATCAAATTCCAGATCTATATCTGCATAGGCGGTGGTGATGGAGAAGGTGCCATTGCCAAAAAACTCCATGATGGAAGGGTCCAAGGTTCTGTTTTCTGCCACATAGACCCCAACCAATGCGGGACCGCTTGGGGGAGCATTTGTGTCCGCAGGGGATGCGGCCGGTGCGCTTGGTGGCGCAAGGGGCGGTGCGGTTGGCGTTCCCGATGTTGCGCGGGATGTAATAAGCACCGTGCGGGTTGCAGAGTCCCAATTTAACTCATAGCCCACACTTTCCAATACCGCACGCAGGGGTAGCATGGTGCTACCATTCATAATTTGCGCCGGCACGTCTAGGGTGTGGGCGGCGCCATTGGTGGTAAATGTGGCGCTGTCAATGGTAATAACAATGGTATAATCTTCCCTGGTTAGGGTGGCGGTGCGGGCGTCTCTGTCCCATACCGGTGTAAAGCCCAATTGCTCAAACACGCCGCGTACAGGCACCAAGGTTCTGCCGTCAACAATGATTGGCCCTTGGCCTTCAAAGGTTACGGCTGCACCGTCAATGGTGACGCGGATGTCGTCGCTGGCCTGTGCTGTTAGTGGACTAAAGCCAACCAATAAAGCCAGGGCCAACAGGGTGAAAACAGCGTTGCGAATGGATTTGTACATCTTTTGCATTGTAAAATGCCTCCTTTGTGGTTTTTGCTCTTTGAGAAAGTGCTCTCGGATTGGCAGGGAACCTGCCAAGGGCTAGTGGAAAGCGGCGGAGCTACTTTCTTGTATCGTAACCATCATACAACACCAGGGTCAAATGTCAATGTTTTTTTACAAATTTCGACAACGCGGTCTAAGGTTTACAGCCCCAAAGCCCCTGTCAATGTGTCTGGGTATTGCCCCGGTTAGGCTGCCCTTGCATTTTGGCGCCGTTTTAGCTATAATAAACAGTAGAAAATGTGACTGGCCGTTCCAATTGAAATTGCGCGTTGTCTATGGCTCAAATATGGCTCAACTATGCCTCAAAACGCGCCCTTCGCCCATTTCAAAACAGAACCACCACGACTAAAGGATGCAGCACCGTGCGAAAAAAGATGCGAAACACAAGCTTTGCCATGTTGTCCATATTGCTTATATCCCTTTTGATACCCTCCCCAGGCGTCTACGGGCAAAATGATTTGCCCCTGCAAGCGACGGCGGCTATTTTAGTAGAGCAAACCACCGGGCGGGTTTTGTATCAAAAAAACGCCCACCAGCCCATGTACCCGGCCAGTACCACCAAACTGCTAACGGCCCTTGTGGTGATCCAGCACCTGGATTTAGACCGCATTGTGGTGGTTGGGCCAGAAATAAGGGGCATGCCGGCGGGGTTTGCCACCAACCTGCATGTGGAAGGCGAAGAAATAACGGTAGAAGTATTGCTCAAAGCCCTGCTGATACGCTCCAGCAACGAAGCCGGCCGGGTGCTGGCCCTGGAAGTGGTGCGCACAGTAGAAGGCCGGGCCAACATAAGTTATGCCGACGCCAAGCCCCGCTTTTCGCAGCTTATGAACCAAATGGCCGCTTCCCTTGGTGCGGAAAACAGCCATTTTAATAACCCCTACGGCCTACACAACGACGCCCACTTTACCACGGCCTACGATTTGGCGCTTATTGCCCGGGCTTTTATGGAGCAGCCGGTGCTGATGGGCATTGCCGCCATGGGCGACTATGTTGGCGATGGCCTTGGCGGCCGTGGTCACCCCGAGGCCAACGTGCGGCAGTATTCCCTGGTTAATACCAACCTAATGCTGCCCGGCGCAACTTTTGGACACCCATATATTATTGGCGGCCGTACAGGTTTTACCACCCCCGCCGGCCACTGTTTTGTAGGCTTGGCCCGCCACGACGGGCTGTCGCTGGTTTCTGTGGTGTTGGACTCTACAGACGTAGAGCGCTGGCAAGACACCCGCATGCTGATAGACTACGGTTTTATCAACTACGCTTTTAGGGATGTGGCGGCAGACGGCGCGCCCCTGGGTACCGTGTATATCCAAAACCCACGGCTTGGCGACCCGGAAACACTGGACATTTTCCTATCCCATGGGCATACGGCGCTCCTTAGCCGTGCAGAATACGCGAGCATTGCCTGGGAAATAAATTTTGACCCGTTGTACGAAGTGCTGTTATATGGAGAAGCACAAGACGCAGGCGACGCCACCACCCTGCGCGCGCCCCTGGAAAGCGGCGCAACCGTGGGCACCATCACTTACACTGCCGGCGGCCAGGCGCTGTTTACAGCCCCGGTGGTGACGGCCCGGGCGGTGTACGAACGTACCTTTGACAGCGACATGGATTTTTATATGGACAGGATTTTGAGCAACATTTTTACCATCCGCGGCCTGCCGTACTGGTTTGGCGTGGTTGGCACACTGTTTGGTATTGTGGGTATCAGCATGGCTGTTTCTGCAAACCGCAAGGCCAAAAGGTCTAACCACTGGCAGCCCCAAGGGCCACGCCGCCGGTTGTAGGAAGGGTGTCTGCGTCTGCTTTGAAAGGGGCGCAAGTAACAAAAGCGGCGCCCATTCCCATTATTGAAGGAGGTACAAATGCCAAAAAGCATGACAGGCTTTGGCCGTGGCGAGTGCATACGCTATGACCGGCGCATTAAAGTAGAAATAAAGGCGGTAAACCACCGCCATAGCGACGTGACCATTAAGCTGCCCCGGTTTTTAAGCCACTTAGAAGACAGAGTGCGGCAGCGGCTGGCCCAGGCCATTGTCCGGGGCAAGGTAGATGTATGGGTCAATTTTGAAAGTTTTGCCCAAAAAGATGCGGTGGTAAATGTGGACAAAAGCCTGGCAGACGCCTATGTGGCTGCCCTCACCGAGCTTAGCCACCGCTACAACTGGGGGCCGCTAGAGGCCAACCCGGCCTTAGAGCTTTTGGCTAAAAACCCGGACATTATGACCCTGGACAAATTTGCCGCCACATCGGAAACAGATCAGGCGGAAATTTGGGAAACTTTAAGCGATGCCCTGGAAAGCGCCCTGGCCGGTTTTGACGGTATGCGCCGGGCCGAAGGCGCCGCCATGGCCCAAGATGTGGAAGCCAACCTGGAAGCGGCCCAAAAAATTGTAGACCATATTGCCGCCCGGGCCCCACAGGCTTTGGAAGCCCAAGCCGCCAAAACCCGGGAACGCATAGAGGAAATGGTACAAAAACTGGCCCAGCGCCCGGACGAAGGCCGCCTGATTACAGAAATGGCCATCCTGGCGGACAAAGGCTGCATCAGCGAAGAAATAGCCCGGCTGCAAAGTCACTTTTCCCAGCTTTCTGTCATGTTAACTTTGGACGAAGCCATTGGCCGCAAACTGGACTTTTGGGTGCAGGAGCTAAACCGGGAAGCCAACACCATTGGCAGCAAGTCTGGCGATGTGGGCATGACCGCCCTGGTGGTAGAACTCAAAAGCTATATAGAAAAAATGCGCGAACAGGCGCAAAATATAGAGTAGGGGGCAGCGATGCACATATCAATAGCCGGCCGGCTGGGCAGTGGCAAGTCCACCATCTGCAACATCTTAAACGCAAAATACGGGTACCAAATATATTCCACCGGAGAAATCCATAGGGAAATTGCCAAGCAGCAAAACGTAAGCACCCTGGAAATGAACAAACTCATGACCAAGGACACGGGCCACGATTTTAATATTGACGACGCAGTCACCAAAATTTCCATTGATAAAAGCGGCGAGACCATTATTTTTGACTCCCGCATGGCATGGAAGTTTGCACAAAACTCCTTTAAGGTGTTTGTGGTGGTGGATCCGTTGGTGGCGGCCACACGGGTCATGCAGTCCCCCCGGGGGCAAGAAGAAGTGTATACCGGCGTAGAAGATGCGCGCCAAAAATTGATCGAACGCAGCGAAGTGGAAAATGAGCGTTTCAAACAGCTCTATCATGTCGATAATTTTGACTACGGCAACTACAATTTGGTGATAGACTCCACCTACGCATCACCCCAGGAAATGGCGAATATGGTGTATGAGAAATATTTAACATACGTCCAGGCCCCGGCCGGCGGCGAAACCTGCGATATTTTGCTGGCGCCGGCATCCCTTTTTCCCCTAAAAAGCATAAGGGATATAGACCCGGCGGTGGTTGCAAACTACCGCGCCAACAAAACCTATGAGACCAAGCCCATTGCCATGGCCGTGGCAGACGGCTACCATTTTATTGTAGACGGCCACCACCGCATGCTAGCGGCAGCGTTAGACAAGGCGCCCTTTGTCCACGTGACGCTAGCCAACGCCAACGTGGCGGACAAAGCCCAGGCCGTAGGCATAACCGCCGCCCACGACTTTGAAAAAGCCGGCCATTTTACCTATGCCAGTTACCCCGGCATTTACAACAACCAACCTATCACAAGCATACAGGAGGAACTATGTTAACCCCATCTTATTCAGACCTTATGGACGTCATCAAGCAAGGTGACAAACTTGACCCCCGGGTGGCCAGCCGCTACACGGTGGTGCTGGCCGCCGCCAAACGCGCCCGCCAATTGACAGAAGGCGCAGAGCCTTTGACCTACGCCCCCACAGAACGGGCCGTGTCCATTGCCATTAAAGAAATGAACGAAGGCAAGCTGCGGGTCAAGGTGCAAGAAGAGCTGATTGACATTAACCATGAGCGGCTTATGAAAGACCAGCACAAGTATGCCATTTCTGCCCTGTCTAAGGACGACCTGGACGAAGGGCTTAAAGATGATTACTCTCGCGCCCGCACCTACGCCACAGAAGAAGATGACGATTTAAGCACCGAAGACCTTTACCAAGAAGACCTGTTTGCGGCGGTGGCCGCCGAAGATGGGGACGTGGTAAACGAAGCGGACGCAAAGGCCGATATTGACCTGGGCGAAACGGAAGTAGACCCGGAAGAAAACTTTGACGAAATAGACTAACCCACTGCATACGCCGTGCCCATTGCCGCCAGAAAACAGTGGCAAACCACGCGTAATATACAAAAGGAGCTGACCAACATGAACAACCAACGCAAAGAAGACCAGTACCAAGCCCAAGCAGAGCAATTTGCCGCTGCCGCAGCAGAAGACA
>Ga0082212_10012912_pt1 | contig 10492 bp, 6 predicted proteins | sample TergutNt197P3_FD_71548 | JGI IMG/M metagenome (GOLD analysis project Ga0082212, IMG submission 71548) | Neocapritermes taracua P3 segment gut microbial communities from Petit-Saut dam, French Guiana - Nt197 P3 | ecosystem: Host-associated > Arthropoda: Insects > Digestive system > Gut ...
CGATATGCCTGCCCGACCCTGTCGGTGACGACGACGGATGGATCGGACAAGATGCCGATCGTTCGCGTCCTGGAACAGGGTAAGCCGGTCCAGATCAGTCGGTTCGGCGTCGAACTCACCTTCGATGACGAATACCTGATGGAAGGGGACAAGTTTTTCGTCACATGTCGATCGGCCTATTCCGACATTTGCCCGACTCTCGTTCTGAACCGAAACATACCGGACGATTGGGTGAACGAAGACGATGATTCCCAGGTCTCACTCGAACTGTTCCTTGTGGAAAAGGAACTCGAAGTCCCGGAATTCGCCATGACCGCAATGAACCGTCAGGCCAACTGGACGGTCGAATCCGGCGGCATCCGGCTCCGGGCGGGACTGACGCTCTATGCACCGTCCTGGAAGATCGGGGGAATTTTCAGCGACCTGCCGGTCCACGGCCTGGAGGCCAACCGGTCGAGCCAGGTCTATATGTCGATGCGGTATTTCATGCCCGACCTGGCGAACCAGGTGGTTCTGATCCGATCCATCGCCGATCTGAACGATATGGTTTCCGGCCCGGTCATCCCGGACAACCCGCTCAAATATGCCGCCTATCATGCTCTCAATAACGGTCTCGGTTCCCAGGTGTTATTGACCGGTGTTGTCGATCCGACCGATCTGGAGGAATGGCGGAAAGTCACCGACCTCATTTCGGAACGGGACGACGTGTTCAGCGTCATGCCGCTTTCGATGGGGGATCAGGCGGTCAACGACCTGTTTTACGAACATATTCTGGAAATGAACGAGGATGAGACCGCGAAAGAACGGATGCTCTACCTGATCGCCCATGACAAGGAACTGATCCCGATTCTGACGAACGATCGTCAACAGCCGGTCACCGGCAAGCTGAGTGTCGAAACGTCGGTCGGTTCCTCCCGTTACGCCGCCTACGCCGCCACGTCGGACGGGATCGACTTTCTGGCGGCGGGGGTCAAACCGGGCGATACGCTTCGGACCCATTTCGATTACGACTACTCCGGGCAGGACATCTGGTCGGAATACACGATTGACGAAGTGGTCAACGCCGCCACGCTCCGGCTTCGGTCCGATCCGGGCGGTATTACCGAAGACCAGGTTCCGATGGCGTTTGAAATCTGGCGATCGCAGAGCAACGACGATTATGCCGATTCGATTGCGGAAACGGCCGGGTACGATAACAAGCTTGTGATCTACATTTACTCGAATAACGCCGATCCCGACTACAACCCGATCGGACCGGCCGCAACCCTGCTCGGACTGATCGGAGCGGTCGTACCGCACCAAGGGGTGACCTGGTATCCACTCGAAAGTGTCTCCGCCGACAATTGGACAAACCGGTTTTCCAACAAGCAACTGAACCACATGGCCGGTAACGGAGTGCTCATCATTTCCAAGCATACGGACGGATATGTTTGCGCCCGACACGCGGTCACCACCTCGAAAAGCCCGCTCAGTGCGAATCCGCGCACCTCGCTGACCATCAAAATGACGGAGGAGATGTTCGTCCGAAACGCACTTCTGATCAAAAAGGAATTTCGGAGTGCCATCAAGGGGTTCAACGGCGTCACGAACATCACACAGGGAACGAAGGTGGCGATCCTTGCGAATATCAATATGAAAGCCGACCAACTGAAACGGGATGCCGATTATCCGCAACTCGGCGGACGAATCCTTTCCGGGCCGGACGATCTGGAAATCCGTCAGCATGCGCTGTACACCGATCACCTCATCGTTTCCGGTCGGGTTACCGGCCCCGTCCCGCTCAAAGTCCTCGAATTCAACCTGTTCATATAAACCGGCGAAAAATCAACGATAAAAGGAACACCAAGACATGTCGGAAAGACTTTTTAAGGACGTGGAAACTCAGTACGGCGGCGGTATGAAATTCGCCGAAGGGTTCATTTTGAAAATTTCCGGGGACAGCGGGTCCAATGCCATTGAGGGACTGATCGTACAGAATCTTGATATCCGGGCGAATCGACCGGTGACGGTTCTCTACGACCTGACGTCGAACAAGGTTTATTACGTGGCGGGACGATGCACGACCCAGATCGGATTGCAACGGGTCTGCGGTCCACGAGGAATCATCGGGGCCTACTATGCGACGCTCGGCAACGTGTGCAACGCCGGAAAGAATAACATGTCCTTTTCGTTTCCGCCCGGCTGTGAACCAAGTGCGCAGACCGGCACGGATCAAGTGACCGCAGCCGACTTCAACGTCCTGACCGCCAAAAACTGCATCCTGCACGATGTCCAGTTTGCGTGTAACGTCCAAAATTACGTCATTTCCGAAAACTGCCAGATTCAGGGTTCGGAACTCCATGTGGACCGGCTCAATAATTGACCCGTCATGCGGAACCATCAAGTTGCTTACGGACACGGGCATCTGAATCGGACCACCGATCAGCCGGTCCAGGATTTCGAGGGCTTGCGGCGGGAAACGAATCGTGTGGAAGGTGTTCCCGGTTCAGCCTACACCGGTCCGAGTGCCGATCCGAGAGGAGTACTCTCGGCGCGAATGCAGACGGTCACGACTTCCGCAACGATTCTCGAAGGGATCGTGCATTACGTCATCCCCGGTGCCTATACCTACCGTGTCATTCTCGACGGGGAACTGGGTGAGTTGATCTGCGGGGACATGATGAACGCTTCGTTCACGCGTTCCGTTCGCATCTCCCAAATTCATCCGGTCGGAACCCGTGTCCTCGTTCTCAAACAGCACGGACTCAATAAGGGAATGATTATCGGGGCACCGGCCAGGGAAGCACTCGATTATCAATACGGTCAACCGATTCTCGCGTCGGCGATCGGGCGGTTCCATGTCCAGAATCGCCAGTATGTGCGGAACGTGGCACGTTCGCCGGACACCGGGCGGGGAATCCCCGACCATGTGCAGGGCCGGGCCGTTGATGTTTGTGAAGGCGACTACATGATCGCCAACATGTCCGAAGGGGGATTCTTTACGAGTCCGCACGAAACGAGTGTCCGCCAGACCCACGACTGCGGCGTGTGGATGTTTTCGATGGACCGGCTGCTCCGGTTCGTCGGTCGCTCGGTTCAGGAGTATTCCGTCGCCCACGAGCGGTACGCCGGGATGGATGAACATGAAACGTATGGATTCGAGGGAACGGCCGGCTATCCCTGGGAAGCCCTCGGTTATTATCGAAAGCCCGACAAGCCGTGGAAGAAGAACACCGGAACTGAAGTGGTCAACGGGAAAGGGATCAGTTTCATGGAACCGGACGACCCGAACGCGGAACCGTTCTATCGGCGGCAGGTTCATACCGGCTATCTCGGACAGGGCTATACCCATGAAATCCGTATTCCACCGAAACAGGCGATTCAAAGCGAGTCTGTAACTCCGAACTTGCCGGACGACGGCGAGGTGCCGATCGTCGTGGCACGGGAACAGATTCTTCCCGACGGCACCATGCTCCGGGAATCGGCCAAAGCGATTCATTCGGTGAAACACGCGAACCTCCGGTCGTTCAAACGCATCCGTGCCATCGACGATCCGCGAGGCGACGACATGGCCTCGGACATGCAGGACAAATATGAATTCTCCGCCGCCGAGTCACCCGGTACGATGCCGAAAAGCGTGACCGATCAGATTCTCTGGGCGGTCCGGAAACTGGCCCCCGCCCTGTTCCGGGCGCATCGGGGCGACTTCATTCCCATCGAACGGACGGGGCAGGCGTATGAACAAGACCTTGATCCGGGCGACCTGTCCGTCTTGACCTCGCAAAACTCCGTGGAGGAACCGCCGCCCGTGCCTCTGTTCGTGGATGAACGGTTCGGGGAGCGGGAGTACGGTGCCGGTCGGTCCACCATTTCGCAACTGGAAAACGGAGACATTGTCTTTCGGAATGCCTGCGGTGCCGAACTTGCGTTACGCGGATCGAACATCGAACTTTCCGCACCGGGGGATTTACGGGTCAATATGGGTCGGTCGGTAATTACACTGTCCGGAGACGATCTGGTGATTCGGGCGAAAAATTCGATCGACCTGAGCGCAACGGACAATGACGTTCGGATCAAGGCGCAGCGAAATCTCGACATCGTGGGTGGAACGAGCGGAACAGGCCGGACTTTGATCGAAAACCAGGCCATCGGGTCACCGAGCAACCGGGATGTGGCGGGATTGGAAGGGGAAAGTATCAACGGACACGGAATCATTCTGAAAGCGGCGCATTCGGCGGCACAAACATACGCACAACGCATCTATCTCCGGTCCCTGGATGCCGGAACGATTGTCATGGACGCCGATCATGGACATGGGACGGTGAAAGTGGATAGTTATGTGACACGAATTCACGGTAGTGCCGCCGTGGAACTCGGTGCTGGCATGACATCGACGATGCCGAACCTTCTTTCCGTAACGAGTTCCCGGACCATTTCAAAAGCGATGTTCGAATGCCACGCTCAAATCCTGGCTCTCGGTGCGATCTTTTCCGATGCCGGGGTCGTGACGACACCAGCGGACAATTTCTCGAAACCGCCGGATTACCCGCGTTATAAGCAGATGGAAGACAGACTCCAGAATTTTATCGACGCGATCCCGACCTGGTTCCAGGAACAATACTGGTCGGAAGATCGTCCCGGTCACGAGAAAACGATTCGTAACACGATGTTTTCCTATCGAACGACCGGTCAATATGGGGCGTACCGGTTCCTGTTCGAGGAACCGTTCTGGATGGAACTTTACGGACCGGACATCTGTACCACGTTGGTCACTTGGGACGAACCGGTTTATCGGTATCAGGAGACTTCCGATCAGCAGCCGTGGCCGGGGTATGATCGTTGGACAATCGAACCGGCCATGACCGTCGGCGAGACCCGTATGTACGACGCTTCCGAACGAACCGACCGTGACGAACCGGGCGAATCCGCCACACGCCAGGTCGTGCCCGGTGAATATCTTCGTATTATTGATCCCCCTTGAAAGTTGTAACCATGTCCGAATTCCAAAAGAAACTTCGCAATCATCCGCTTGCCCCGAAACGACCGGCGACGATCGCCGTACCTGCCCCGACCGCAACACAGACCGATCCGATTCCGAACGTGGCGGCACCTGAGATCGGTGTGATACGTCAACCGGCATTCGAGATTCCGGTCGATGAACGGGGAAACCCGAACGTGACCCTGGATTCTCTGGTGGCACTGTCCCGAAACGGGCATTCGGTTCCGATGCCTGTCACCCGCGCAATGACCGAAAAGGAACGTACTTCCCTCCAGGCGGGACAGACGCCGTCCTCGAATCTGACCACGTTCGAACGGGATACGCTGATGAAATTCGGGTGGCAAAACGGCGATCCGGTCCCACCGGATTTTGCGGCGGAACTGCAAACCGCATTTTCCGAATACGTCGCCCGAAAGCAGGCGGAAGGGATGGATTACCGGACGATCAAGATCAGGCAAATCGAAGACCTGCCCCCGGATGAGCAGGCCCGGCTGAAAGTTGTCATGCAGTCGTTGATTGAAAAAACGAAAGGGGAACAACAGGCCAATGCCGTCCGGTCGGCCCGAACGGAACAATATACCGCTTATCCCGAACATGTCAGGCAGGTGCTCGCAAACGTCGATTTCGGAGGAGCGGCACCCGTTCCCCAAACGACCGACTCGCCGCCATTCCCTGAACCCGGTTTCAAGGAACCGCCGTTGGTTTCTTCACGGGAAGGGTGGCATGGAAACCAACCCGAACCGGGAGAACGGGAAATCCCGATCACGGTTTGTCATACCTGCGGTCGTGACCCCTGGCAGGAAAAACAGAGGATCGTTTGTCTCCACTGTGCCTGTGATCCCCTGGAAGACCCGGACGCCGTTCCGATTCCGGTGGAAGACAAACGGCGTTATTTGATTGCGCTCGGGGCAAAGCGACCGTTCGAAAAAGAATACACGATCTTTCACGAAACGATCGAAGTCCGGTTTCGGTCGTTGGGACAGAGGGAATTGGATGAACTGACACTCTGGGCCGCGAAGTCCGTTCGGAACGAAAAGGCATTTCCGCCCCAGGAGATCAAGGCCCGAATTCGACATCAGGAGATGCTCGGCAGCCTGGTACTCCAGACCCGATTACTCCGGTCGCTCGTGGAAGGGGCGGAACTGTTCTGGGCATCCCCGGAAACGCCCTATCCGACCTGGGACGACTGGAAAAAGGAATTCGATATCGACGCCATGGACGAACTGGTCAAACATTACCTGGAAGAGATTCCCGCCGAAGCGGTGATTCTCGCGCTTCAACAGCAGATGACCCGGTTCAATTACCTGGAATACCGATTGGGCCGGGAAGGGAACAATATCACAAATTTTTGGCAGGGGACCTGATGCTTCAGATGCTTTTCGAGGCATCGGCGTCCGGTCTCCTTCGCTCTCTCCAGACAAACCCGTTCGATTTGAACGACGTTCTTCATCTCCGGCATGTTCTCCACCGGCTGAGATCGGAACGGTATCTCCGCTATTCGACGCGGGAACTGATGACCGCACTGGTCAAACAAATCTGCATGGCAATCGGGAACCGGGACAGGTACCGTTCGGCACATGAAGACGTGACCCGACTACTCGGATATTTACGGGAACTGGATATTACGGAGAATGAAACCCGCCGACCGGCGAAAAACGAATACGACGCACTGATCGAATTCTGGGGACGTGTGTTCGGTGATCCCGATGAAATGGAACGGAAGCAGCTTGCGCGAGATACCGCCGTCGGGGTTGGTGAAACCGAAGAGGCACAGTTGATTCGGGAACGGCAAGAGTACGTTCGCAATAGATTTTTGAGGCGGTAAATACAACATGGATTTCCGGCAATTTCCGATTTATTTATGATTTTATATTGACAATTCGACGATAAATACGTATAATTATTGAAATGATTCCGATGACTTCCGAATTTTTTATATTTTTCTATAATCATGCGTGCCGCACTTGTGATTCAAATGGTTGACGCTTTTCATCAAGGAGCCTCTGCGTTTCGGGATGCCGTTGAACAACTGGCGGATGAAGAACAAAAAAAAGGAAACACGGACTTGGCAGATAAACTTCGGTCTGCGTTATTGCAAAAGTCCAAGGTGGACAACGTTTCCAGAGGGACAATATCCGGTTCAAGCCATAACGTCTATTCACCAAGTCGTTCCATTTCCTCCCCGATGCCTCCCAAAGATAAAGATTCCTCCTTAACATTATTTGAAACCATCGAACCGACCGACGATTTTGAGCACCTGTTTTATCCTGCGGATGTTTCGAAGGTTTTCCAGCAAATCATTATGGAATGGAAAAAATCCGAACAGTTAAGACGGGCAGGGATGGTTCCTTCAGGGAGAATTCTATTACACGGGCCTTCAGGATGTGGCAAAACGATTGGTGGAATGGCATTGGCTAAAGCGATTGGAATGCCGGTTGCTTACGTCAGACTGGATGGTCTTTTTTCCTCATTTTTAGGCCAAACAAGTTCCAATCTCAGGCGAGTGTTTGAATCGGTTTTATCGCCTCCTCATGTATTGTTTCTGGATGAATTTGATGCTGTCGCCAAAAAAAGGGATGACAACCAGGAAATCGGAGAAATCAAACGGATTGTCATCAGTCTGCTTCAAAACCTTGATTTCCTTCCACCGGAAATTTTGGTTATCGCCGCCACCAATCATGAACACCTGCTTGACCCGGCAATTTGGAGACGTTTTGATATTAGCTTGAATATCGGCTTGCCGGAAAAAGATGCACGGAAGTCCATGATCGATACCTGGTTAAATGCCTTTCCGTCAAAGGTTCATGTTGATACGGACATGTTGGCGGCGGTCATGAATCATTTCAGTGTTGCCCGAATCAAAAATATTGTTTTTCAAACCATAAAAAACGTTCTCATTTTGAATGAAGCACCGGAAATAACGACCAATGATTTTATTCAACAATTAATATTTACCGAAGGTTACAACCATTCCAAAGAGTCAATGCTTTCCTTTGCCGGTCAATTACGGGATGCCGGAATGACACTGATCAATATTGCCCGTATTACGCAAATCCCTAAATCAACGATCAACGATCATACGTCAAGAAAAGGAAGAAAATGAAAAAAAGAGTAACCCGTCCCCATCTCGTTATTCCGGAAGGTGACATACAAAAACATGAAAATTATCCTCAAGGACGTTCCAAGGAAGTGCCAAGGGTCTTTTCAGATCACGGGCGGAAATTAGTGTCCGGCTTGGATGAAGTGGAAGATTTTCTTGAGGCCAACCCCTCGTCTTTGGATGATTCCGTTGTTTTTCGAATCAAATTGCATGAAGGCCATCGATTTCAGGAACAGGCCAAACAAGAGTTTCTCAAAACCCGTAATATCGACATTAAGGCGATACAAACAAATGAAGTCGCGGTGGCCGCTTCGTCACCCCAAGCAGTCAAAGATTTCAAAAGGTACATTGAGGAATATCAATCAACAGGACGAAACAAAACGAACCTGAACTATATCAATGAAATAGCACCCTATCAGGGATTTGACAAAAACTCCCAAGACCTGCAATCGAAGTTGGCGGAACATTTGCACGACCCAAAGTTGCTTGATGTTCAGTTGATGCTGCTCCCAAATTGCACCAGGGAACAATACGAGAGAGCTTTACAAAAAATTCAGCAACGTATTGAAGTATCAGGTGTTCATCTGAAAAGAGAACCGTTTTTTTTGAGTGATGGTACACCTGTTCTTCGGGTGGAGTTGACGCCGTTTCAATTGTCTTCTCTTGGAGAGGATAGTATCATTTACCGCGTCGAGGAAACCAATTTTTTTCGCATTGAACAAAGTGAAATTCAACATCATCCTCTTCCTGATCTTGTCCTGGATTCGGAAGTGGAGATTGATTCACTTTCTCCTGTTGTCGTCATTGACAGCGGTATTGATTTTTCGCAAATTCCGCTTCTGCAACCCCTGGTTCTGGAACATTGGGTGCCGGATGGAAATCGGATTTCCAATTCAGCCCATGGAACCCAGGTTGCAAGCCGCGTTATTCTTGGAGAGAATATCGGTCAGCAAATCACAATAGGAACGTTGACTCCCCATGCCAGAGTCATTGATGCCTGCGTTTTTGTCGCCAAAGAACTGTCAGAAGACCAACTCATTCTCTGGGTCAAGGAAATCGTCGAAACGTATCACGAAAAAGCCAGGATATACAACCTTTCCCTCAATGCAACTCGTCCCATTCAATCAGACCGTATCAGCCTGCTTGCTTATGAGATTGATAATTTGAGTCGAAAATATGGTGTTGTTTTTGTCATTTCGGCGGGAAACCACCATTTATGGAAAATCCACGACAGTATTGACAAATGCCTGGATGACGATGATGTCCATATCGCTTCCCCGGCGGAGTCCTATCTTTCCGTAACGGTGGGAGCGATCAATGATAAAGATGATCCCGATAGTATCACCCAAATAGATGATCTGTCTCCCTACTCTCGAACTGGGCCGGGATTTGCCGGAAATGAAAAACCGGATTTGGTTGCTCCCGGTGGTAATATCTCCATTCAGAACAGTATTAAATTCGGTACGGAGGTTTTGTCGAATACCGGTGAATGTGTCACCGATTCAGGAACAAGTTTTTCCGCACCCGTGGTGGCGGGACATCTCGCTTCATTAATGTCCTTTTTGCCCCATGACAATGCACCGATCATCGCAAAAGCACTATTACTCCATTTGGCGAAACCTTTGTATGATTATGAAGCACTTGATGAGGATGACATATCCTTCTGGAAAAGACTCTATGGAAATGGTTGTTCAAACATTGATCGAGCAATGGAATCCACGCCAAGTCGTGTCACGTTCGTGGCAAATGGCGAGTTGAACAGAGTCACCAAACACCGAGTCAAATTTTATGTTCCCGAACTCCTGGCCGGTCACTCGGATAATAAATCCCCCTCTGTCATTACCATTACCTCGTTGGTTCTTCCGCCGCTCGACCATACGAAGGGGACTGAATATTTGGGAGCTTATGCTTCCGCTTCATTACACAAACGAGATAAAAACGCCAACCTGGTGACGGCAAATCCCGTGAAAACACTTTCCGGGAGAAGAAAGTGGCAATCCACTTATCATTTCAAAAAAACATTTTGCAGTTTTCAACCGGGTGAATGGGAAGTTTGGTTGGAACTTTATACACGTTGGGATACGGATAAAACAGAGAATATCCCTTATGTCTTGGCAATCACCGTCGAATTTCCTTCTGAAACGATTGATATTTACGGAGCGATTCAACAAGAAGTGCCCAATCGCTACCAGCCTCTTATCGCACCCGAAATTCTGGTTCCCGTTCGGCAACGAATCTCCGGTTTGTAGGCAAACGATGCGTGTATAATGTGATTTCCGATGTTTGTTGATGAGGGATAACCATCAAAACTCAATCTGAAATCCGTTATGCCGATCCCCTTTAACCCCGCCACCGACATCTACGAAGATTCCGATTACGCGCAAGAGATCGCAAACCGTTATCAGGGAAACCAA
>Ga0082212_10012913_pt1 | contig 10492 bp, 9 predicted proteins | sample TergutNt197P3_FD_71548 | JGI IMG/M metagenome (GOLD analysis project Ga0082212, IMG submission 71548) | Neocapritermes taracua P3 segment gut microbial communities from Petit-Saut dam, French Guiana - Nt197 P3 | ecosystem: Host-associated > Arthropoda: Insects > Digestive system > Gut ...
GGCGTGAACGGCGACCGCGAAATGGCTTATGCACTGCATCTTGCAGGCTTCGATGTTAAAGATGTCCATATGACCGACCTTATTTCGGGGCGCGAAACACTTGCGGATATAAATATGATTGTTTTTGTTGGCGGATTTTCTAATTCCGATGTGTTCGGCTCGGCAAAAGGCTGGGCGGGAGCATTTAAGTATAATCCGAAAGCGGCGGCGGCTCTCGAAAATTTCTATAAACGGCACGATACGCTTTCGCTTGGCGTGTGCAACGGCTGCCAACTTATGATAGAACTCGGACTGCTGTACACCGACCATAAAGAGAAACCGAAACTTTATCACAATAATTCGAATAAATTTGAGTCGGGATTTTTGAGTGTTCGCATTGCCGAGAATAATTCGATTATGTTAGGGTCGTTGTCGGGTATGGAACTTGGCATTTGGGTTGCTCACGGCGAAGGTCGCTTCAGCATTCCCTATCCCGAGAAGCGATATTCTATTCCCTTGAAATACAGTCGCCACACATATCCTGCAAATCCTAACGGCTCATCTTTCGACATTGCAGGACTTTGTTCGCACGATGGTCGTCATCTCGCAATGATGCCTCACCTTGAACGTGCGTACTTCGCGTGGCAATGCGGCTACTATCCGCCCGACAGACGTAGCGATGACGTTACTCCTTGGATTGAAGCGTTTGTAAATGCATATAACTGGGTTGCTAAAAATGAAATGACAAAAAATAAAAACTATTGAATTATCATTTCTACAGCAAGTTGATTGGCAGGCTCCGGGCCTAATAACATTTCAACAATATTAATTGCAAACTGTACGGCAACTCCGGGGCCTTTTCCTGTAATTATATTTCCGGCAATTTCGGTTGAAGTTCCTGTAATTTCGGCTCCGTGCAAATAATTTTCAAAGCCCGGATAACAAGTTGCTTTTTTATCCTTTAAAATTCCCAGCTCGCCAAAAACCAGCGGAGCAGCACAAATTGCCCCCAAAAACTTCACTTTTTTATTGAAACATTCTATCTGCTTTTTTAAACCGTTGTGGTTATTAAGGTTTTTCGCCCCGGACATTCCACCGGGCAACACAATCATATCTACGAAATCATAATCCACATCATCAAAAAGTTTATCGGCAACAACTTGAATCCGGTGCGAGCCGGTAACTTTCAAATCATTCATAATTGAAACGATAATAACTTCCAAATCAGCACGCCGCAAAACATCAATAATGCTTATCGCTTCAATTTCCTCAAAACCTTCGGCCAAGTGAACTGCTATTTTCATGTGTCGTTATTTTAATTGCCGCCTAAAATAAGGGGCAGTCCGTCTTTTCCGGCGCCTACCACCACAACTTTTGAATTAGGCGATTTAGCTAATTCAATGGTGGCTTCAATGCCGCGCTGTTGCAAAATACTGTTGGTTAAACTGGCATTTATAATACGGTTGTAATTTGCAATACCTTCAGCCTCAATACGGCGGCGCTCGGCTTCCGATTCTTCGCGTTGCAGGCGGAACTCGTATGCAAGCGCTTCCTGTTCCTGCTGAAGTTTACTTTCAATTGCCCCCTTTATCTGCTCCGGAAGATTTATAGAGCGAATCAACAAAGCTTTCATGTCTATATTGTTTTCTCCCAGCACCTTGCGTGTTTCTTCTTTAATGGTTTGTTCTACTTCGGCCCTCTTGGTGGAGTAAATTTCCTCGGCAGAATAACGCCCGGCCACCTGCCGTACCGAAGACCGCACTTCAGGAACAACTAATATGTTTATGTAGTTTGCGCCAAACTGTTCGTGCAAATAACCAATTTTGTTGAAAATAGGGTTGAACCTTACCGTAACGTCGGTATTTATCGAAAGTCCGTTCTTATCAAGCACATCCATAGTTTCTTCGCATTGCTGTTCGCGCACGTTATAAATGTTCATCTGATTCCACGGAGCGACAATGTGAAAGCCTTCGCTGTAAACATTTTCTTTATCGAGGCCTGATGAATATGGCCTGAAAACTACACCACGCTCGCCGGCATCAATTATTAAAAACATCCGGCCTCCGAAAAGAAGCAAAACCATCAGCGCTGCTACAACAATTACAATGTATGAAGTTTTAAAATTGAATTTCATTTGTTTATATTTTATATTATTTACCCTGCAAATATACAACTTTCCCGCTAAACTAACAATTAGGAATGCCTTTTTTTTACTGGTAATTAGGAATGTAAAATTAAATAACTGAATAAGTCAATTGTTCTGTTTATTTCTTGCTAATGAAGCAAATATTCCCAAAGCTGAAAGTATTGCAAACGTAAAAAAGCCTGTTCGTATTGCCAAAATTAAACCGGGGTAAGTTAAGGGAGTTATCGATTCTCTTCCAATGTAAAGCGATAAAAGCATCATTGCAATACCCATGCTCATCATTTGGCCAACCATTCTCACGGTTCCTACGGCTCCGGAGGCTATTCCGAGGTACTTTTTTTCAACAGAGCTCATAACAGCATTAGAATTGGGAGAAGAGAACAGGCCAAATCCAACTCCAAGCACTACCAAAAGAGTGACTAAGTAAGCGATATGCGTGTTCTCGTTGATGAAACAAAGCAAAATAAGCCCCAAAGAGATTACTCCCATGCCTGCTGATGCTATTATGCCCGAATTTATTTTATCTGAAAGTTTGCCGGCAACAGGCGACAGAAGCGCCATTGCTAAAGGTTGAGAAATCATTATAAGCCCGGCAGTCCTAACGTCAAAGCCTTTCAGATATTGTAAATAAAGGCTGATAAAAAATCCTACCGCACTTGTAGCTGCGTAATTAATAAAAGCGGCTACAATAGAAAAGGCAAATACCCTGTTGTTTAATACAAGCCTGAATTCGAAAACAGGATTGGTCTCTCTGAATTCGACATATACGAATAGAATTGCCAATAATAGTCCGGCCGCCAAACATGCCCATCCTGCAAAAGTAGGAAGTATAGAAAATCCATACATAAAAACAATAAGAGCAACCCCGTATATTATAGATCCTTTCCAGTCGTATTTTTCTCCGGCGGCATCGGCCCACTCAGTTTTTAATTTTAGTTTAATTAATATCAGCGACAGAATTCCAAAGGGTACAAGAAAAATAAAAATACTTCTCCATCCGAAATGTTGGGTAAGCAAACCGCCAATAACAGGCCCTAGCGATAATCCAAGATACGTTGATGTTACGCTTATACCCATAGCTCTTCCTCTTTCTCCTGGCTCAAATACGGCTGTTATAATGGCCATGCTTGTGCCAAAAATCATTGCGCTTGATACTCCTTGCAGTATTCTGAAAAAAATCAGAACAGTGGTATTCCACGAAAAAACTATGAAGAATGTAGAAATGGTAAATAAAAGTATACCGCGTGAAAAAATCTTTTTCCGCCCGATAATATCTCCCAACTTTCCGAATGGCAGCAAAAAAATTGCCGACGAAAGAATAAAACTGCTTGTAATCCATCCCAATTCAACAGCATTGGCATTAAATTCTTTTCCAATAACAGGCAATGCAAGATTAATAGCCGAGCCTAAAAATGGGGTAAGAAATGAGGCAAATGACGCGACAATAAGAACCGATCTTTTAAACAGCTTTTCTTCGCCTGAAATTTGAGGTGCAATATTCATAAAATATCTTATTCCTTTTCTTTTGAGTCAATTATTATAGTAACAGGGCCATCGTTTATAAGTTCTACCTTCATCATAGCTCCAAAAACACCGGTCTCTGTTTTTTTACCAAATACCTCTTCTGTTTTTTTGATAAACTTTTCGTACATGGGTATTGCGAAATCCGGTTTTGATGCGCGAATATACGAAGGCCTGTTCCCTTTTTTTGTACTGGCATGCAAGGTAAACTGGCTGACAATGAGAATACCTCCATCGACATCCTGAACGGAAAGATTCATTATCCCGTTTTCATCGTCGAAAATGCGAAGATGCAGCATTTTTTTTACCAGCCAATCGATATCCTCATCAGTGTCAGCATCTTCGATACCAAGCAAAACAAGCAACCCCTTACCGATAGAAGCAACTCTCTTGTCTTCAACAGCAACCGAAGCCTGCAAAACTTTCTGAATTACAATTCTCATCTATTTTAAAAGGATAAACTGTGCTGCATTTTAAAACAGTCTTTTAAATCCTACAACTTCTTTTACTTCCTGCAGGGTTTTTGAAGCGGAAGCCCTTGCTTTTTCTGCCCCCAGTTTAGCAACTTTTGCCAAATATTCATCGTCTTTCAAAATTTCAATAATCCTGTTGCGGATAGGTTCAGTGTAAGAAATTATATCGTCAGCCAACTGTTTTTTCATGTCGCCGTAACGTATTTCGCATTTATTGTAAAGCTCGTTAAAATGTGCAGCAACGTCGGGTTGCGAAACAATGTCCATTAGAGTGAACAGGTTGCGTATGGCTTCCGGTTTCTCCTGATTCATTTCGGTTGGCCCCGAATCGGTAACCGCGCTCATTATTTTTTTACGGATTTCCTTCGGATCATCATACAAATTAATGGCGTTCCCTTTCGATTTTCCCATTTTGCCGCTGCCGTCAAGGCCGGGAATTTTAATCATGTCTTTCCCATCGAAAGTATAAGGTTTTGGTATGGGAAACACTTCTCTGTTATACATGCGGTTGAAACGGCCGGCAAATTTACGAGCCATTTCAAGGTGCTGTTCTTGATCCTTCCCTACCGGGACAAAATTTGCCTTATGAATAATAATATCGGCGGCCATTAAAACCGGATAAGTAAGCAAGCCGGCATTCACATTATCGGGTTGCTGCCGCGCTTTTTCCTTGAACGAGGTGGTTCTTTCCAACTCGCCCAAATAAGCGTTCATATTCAGTATTGTGTACAGCTCGGTTACTTCGGGAACATCGCTTTGTATGAAAATAGTCGCTTTTTCATGGTCAATACCGCAGGCCAGATACTCAGCCAGCACCTGTTTTACCCCTGTCTTAAGGTCTTTGGGCGTTGGGTGCGTGGTTAACGAATGGATGTCGGCAATAAAAAAGAAGCAATTGAAATCGTCCTGCATGCGCACAAAACTGCGCACAGCGCCAAAATAATTTCCCAGATGCAAATATCCTGTCGGGCGAATCCCGCTCAATACCGTTAGTTTACTCATTTTATTTATGATTTTATCGACTGCAAAAATAGATATTCAGTTGAAAACTGAAAAGATAAAACCGTTGTGAATGTAATTTTTTTGTAAAATACAATGATTATTGTAAAATATTTGTATTTGTATTTGTATTTGTATTTGTATTTCTTTGCATTATAATTCGAGAAAATAAACCATAAAATAAAAGGTGACAGCCTGATAAATGCGGTTTTTATAAATTTTAAACTTATTATATTATGAAACATTTACTGAAATTACTAATATTTTCTTTGCTGCTTATTATAGCAGTTACAGCTTGCAACAGTAATCAGAAAGAAGATGATATTCCAATAGATAATCCTGAAGAGTTTATTGAACCCGCTGATTCAACACTTTATAAACTTATTAGTGGTAAATGGCAGCTTATGGAAGTTAGGGCATCATTTGTATCAAATCCTCCTTTTGTATATGATTGTTCTGAATATAATATTGTGTATGAGTTTAAAACTAACGGCGTTTTGATTGTTTCGGGAGAAACCGATGAAAGTATTGGATATACAGCAGGTGAGTACACTTATTCATTTGTTGATGACGTTTTTGGGTGGCTCCATTTGCCTTGGGGACTACAAATAAATAACTATTCTCCTTCTTGGTATAATATTTCTTCCGAAGAATTGATTATTGACTACTCACCACTGGATGGATCTACTAGTTGCTTTATTAGAATTGATTAGTTGAATATAGTATTATCACGGGATTCAACAGGCAAAGTTAAATACAAACGTGTTGCGTTTATTCATTAAGTGTATTTAAATCGCTTAATATTTTTTTTCGGCGTTTTTTCGAATTCGTTTTGTACTATTTCAATTTTGCTTATTTGTTCATATTTGGGCAACTCAACGTTAATCTTTTTCCTGTTTTCTTCCATCAGCCGGGATAGCTCGTTTTCTTCACGGTTTTCTGCTTTTAGCGCCTCAAAATCGGGGAAAACAAGAGCCACAAGTTTACCTTTCCTTTCGATTACTACACATTCGGCAACAAATGGCAGGTTCGAAATTGCCGATTCAATTTCCTCCGGATAAATATTTTGTCCTGACGGGCCAAGTATCATATTTTTTGACCGTCCGCGGATGTAAATAAAATTATTTTTGTCGATTACCCCAAGGTCGCCGGTTTTAAGCCAGCCATCGTCGGTAAAAGCTTCTTTGGTAATTTCGGGCGCTTTGTAATATCCTTTCATCACATTGGCGCCTCTTACCTGTATTTCGCCTACCACATTATACGGGTCTTCAGAGTCAATTCTGACTTCCATTCTATCTACCAGCTTTCCTGCCGACAGGAGCATGGTTTTATCCCAGGCAGCATAACTAATCAGCGGTCCGCATTCGGTCATCCCATAACCCATAGAAAAAGGAAATTTTATTCGTCTTAGAAACTGTTCAACTTCTGCATTCAGCGGAGCGCCTCCAATGACTATCTCGAAAAAACGAGTTCCGAAGGTTTCAACTAATTTCGACCTTATTTTTTTCAGTAAAATATTTGACAAACCCGGAATGGCAAGCAAAATTTTCATTATTGGTTTCTGAAGGGTTGGCAAAAGCTTTTTTTTGTATATTTTTTCGATGATAAGCGGCACCGAAATAATAAGGTGTGGTTTTACATCGGAGAAAACTTTGGTTAACAAAGCCGGCGCCGGCATCCGGTTCAAAAAAGTAATGTGACAGCCAAGTGTTACCGGAAACAGAAATTCGAAAAGTAAACCGTAAACATGAGCCATTGGCAGGAATGAAACAATTTTATCGCCGGGCTTAAGCGGCATGTTATCCTGTGCAAAAATCAGATTAGACACAACGCTGCGTTCCGGAATCATAACTCCTTTTGTAAAACCTGAAGTTCCGGAAGTGTATGAAATTACGCATGTTTCTTCAGGATCACACGGTTCAAATTCAAAGTTGTTTTTATCCGGTGCATTTTCTTTTGTAAGCAAAAATGAATCATTCAGCGTTTTCTCCAGACCTTCAATTCTTGATGTATGAAGCGAAAAATTTTCAAGCACTATGACAGCCAGAATATTTTCATTTTTTTTGAAATCAATCTTTTCCAGCAGCGACTTTGCACAAACTACAATCTTTGATTCTGAATGATTGATAATGTGGTTGGTATCGTTATCGTTAAAATCGGGCAGAACCGGTACAATTACCATTCCCGCCGAAATCGCCGAAAGAAAAGTTGTACCCCAGTTGGCCGAATTTCGGCCCAAAACAGCAATTTTATCACCTTTTTTTAACCCTGTCGATTTATAAAAGTGTTGTAACGATTTAATATTTGAAGCTACTTCACTGTATTTATAATCGCTTCCTTCGTAATCGGTAAAAGCCGTAAAATCCCAATTTTTGCGGAAAGTTTGTGTATAAATGTTAGCTAAAACTGAATCTTTCATATACTGTATTTTAAAAAAGCCTAAATTTATGAAAATTAATCAAATAAACACAATTAAAAAATAGTTTCAAAAATATTTTAGCTAATTATTAACCTGACGTATTTAAAATCATAAATTACAGCGAAATAAGTAAAAGCCAAATTTTTTTATTTTTGAAAACAATTATGAAAAAATACTTGTTGGCTTTAAATATAGCGCTTATTAGTTGGTTTTTTGCCGGCGCAACACTTCACGCGCAGGTCATTAATGGGCGGGTTACCGATGTCAATGGCAGTCCGGTAAGTTATGCAACGCTGTTTATCATGGAATTAAAACAGGGAACTGTTACCAACGAAGAGGGATATTACGAATTGAGAATTGCCGAAGGCGTTTATAACTGCACGTTCCGGTGTTTGGGGTACGAAACCGAAACTCGGGTAATTACGATAGGAGCAGGAACCAACACTCACAACATTACTTTATTTGAAAAAGCCTATGAAATTAAGGAAGTGATAATCGCCAGTAGTAAAGAAGACCCTGCTTACGGTATTATGCGGCGGACAATTGCCATGGCTCCTTATTATTTGAATCAGGTATCTGAATATAATGCAGATGTATATATAAAAGGTTCGTCTCAGGTTATTAAAATTTCGACGCTTCTTAAACGTTTGGCTAAAGATGAACTGAAAGACATCGAAGAGGGGAACACTTACGTGGAAGAATCGTTCAATGAAATTGAATTTACCGCGCCCAACAAGTACAATCAAAGGGTATTGAGGAAAACAAGCTCTATGCCCGGCAACGAGGATGATAGCGCCGAACGACTAATCACTACCAGCATATACGACCCCAAAGCATTCTTTGATATTATCATTTCGCCACTTTCAACGAATGCATTTGCTCACTATCGTTTTAGCTACGAAGGATTTATTGAAGAGGGCGACCGCTACATCAACAAAATTAAGATAACTCCGGCGCATAAAAGCAAACAATTGCTGTCGGGTTATATTTATATTGTTGATAATTATTGGAATGTGCATAGTGTTGACGTTTCGGGCGAATTTGTAATGGGTATCGGTTTTCGTATGCAGATCAACTTTGGAGAAGTGAGTGAAAATATTTGGATGCCTGTAAGCCACATAATTGATTTTGACGGATCGATATTGGGCAACAAAGGCGCTTATCAATATGTATCATCGATAAAATATAACCACATCGTTGAAAATACCTCGATACGCAAACCCGATGCCCTGTTGCTTGCCGAGCAGCAACGTAACGCCATGCAGCAAAATCAGACTCCACCGCTTGCCTTAGCAGAAAAGCAGGAACCTCAAAGTAAAACGAGCGCAAGGATTGAAGCGATAATGGAAAAAGAAAAACCATCGAACCGAGACGCTTACCAGTTGGCGTGGTTGATGCAAAAAGAAGCAGAACAAAATGAAAATAAATCGCTTGACATCACCGAAACATTCCGCAACGAATACAGGACAACCGTTGACAGCGCTGCTAACCAACGCGATACGGCTTATTGGGCAATGATACGTCCGGTGCCGCTTACTCCCGCCGAAATCAAAAGTTATCAGGAAAAAGAAATTAAGCTGGCTACCGCACCACAACAGAAAGATACCCTTAATAAAAGTAATACTAAAAGCCCGTTCCTACGCACAACAAATAAAGTACTTACGGGAACCAATATTAAACTCGGCAAAAATGGCGGAACGCTTCAATACAACGGACTAAAACCGTCAAAACTCGGATTCAACACCGTTGACGGATTTTTTATCGGACAAAAGTTAACCTATAGCAAGGATTTAACAAAAAATCAACGCTATGGACGACTGACCGTAACACCCGAAGCAGTGTGGGCTATCAACCGCAAAGCCTTGATGTGGGATGTGGACGCTTCGTTGGCATATTTACCCATGCGGCGCGGAACAGCACAACTTACATTTGGACAAAAAACCACCGATTTTAGCAATAGCCGGAGTATAGACCCGTTTGAGAATACCATTTCATCGCTGTTTTTCAGATATAACTACCTGAAACTGTATGAGAATAATTTTGTTGAAGCAAACAATACGATAGATATTGCCAATGGATTGCAATTGAATACCAGGTATTGTTAATTTGTTATATATTTTATATTTTAGCATCGTCAAATCAAAATATTTAAATTTATGGATTGTCCCAGATGTAAATTTACGACAAATTGCAAATCAGGCATAACCAAAGGTCGTCAACGTTATAAATGTAAATCGTGCGGTTATTACTACACAGTAGAAAGGAAATCAGATGTTAAGACGGATGAGACATGTCGGATGGCATTGGAAATGTATTTGGAAGGAGTTGGTTTCAGGGGAATTGGACGTCTTTTACGAATAAGTTTCTGGACTGTCTATCAATGGGTTAAGAAATGGGGTGAACAGATTGATTTACCTATTCGAGAAGAATCTGTAAGCATAGTTGAATTAGACGAGATGCACAGCTATATCATGCAAAAAAAACTGCTGTTGATAGATTTGCAAAACGGTTTATCGCTTTTGTCTGTGGCGACCGTTCCACAGCAACAGGATTAAAATTATGGGATAAGGTCAAGAATTTGAATGTAAGTATTTTCTATTCTGATCATTGGAAAAGTTATAACGAATTTGTTCCCGAAGAAAAGTTGATACAGACAAAGGCTGAAACTTATACGGTAGAAGTATATAACAGTCGAATAAGGCATTATTTGGCTCGGTTTAAAAGAAAAACGAAATGTTACAGCAAATCACAACAAATCATGGAAGTGTCTTTAAATTTACTGTTTCTTAAAATAAATAATGAAATATATATATATACTAAATTAACAATACCTAATACCGGCGTAAAATATGCCCGCCGCGTAATGCTCGACAACATCAGCGATTATTCGTTCTTTTACCGCGATGAACGCGAATATACGCCCAATATTCCCCTAAATGCCGAATTGGGTGATGT
>Ga0082212_10012914_pt1 | contig 10491 bp, 2 predicted proteins | sample TergutNt197P3_FD_71548 | JGI IMG/M metagenome (GOLD analysis project Ga0082212, IMG submission 71548) | Neocapritermes taracua P3 segment gut microbial communities from Petit-Saut dam, French Guiana - Nt197 P3 | ecosystem: Host-associated > Arthropoda: Insects > Digestive system > Gut ...
GGGCACATTCATCAAGCTATCTGCATTCAACACACTCGCTACACTGACTTGTTTCGCCTCCAAACCTTTGGCCAGCATTTGGGTACCGATTAAAATTTTCGATTCTCCTTTTTCAAAGCAAGCCAAGATACGTTCATAGGCGCTACGTGTACGCGCTGTATCATAATCGAGTCGGTTTGTTCGGACATCGGGAAAAAGTTGTGCGATTTCCTCCTCAACCTGTTCCGTACCAAATCCGGCTAATTTTATCTCTTTATCACCGCATGAAGGGCAACGAGCAGGGAGCGCAACCGAATAACCGCAACAATGACAAATCAGCCTGTTCGCATGTTTATGGTACGTTAAACTCACATCGCAATTTACACAACGAACGACATCGCCGCACGATTTGCATTCCATGACCAAAGCAAAGCCGCGCCGATTTTGAAAAACAACGATCTGTTCGTCGCGTTTTAAGGCTTCTTCCATTTTTTCTTTCAAACCGGGCGAAAACAATGACTCCTTCATTATTTTTTTGCGTTTCAATTCCTTAATATTTGCTGTAAGGATGTGAGGGTTGGGCATATTTCCGTAACGGACATTCAATGTGACAAGTCCGTATTTCTTCGCCCCGGCATTATAATAGGATTCCAACGACGGGGTAGCCGAGCCAAGCAAAGTCCGGGCGCCATGAAAATGAGCCAGCATAATCGCCGCATTTCGTGCGTGATATCGCGGTGCAGGATCGTGTTGCCTGTAGGAAGCATCGTGCTCGTCGTCCACAATGACCAATCCCAGATTGGCAAACGGCAAAAATACGGAAGATCGAACACCAATGACAACCATAGGTTCGTTGGCGTGTAGCAGGCGATTCCATACCTCCACGCGTTTGCGCTCTGAAAAGCCTGAGTGATAAACCAATAATCTATCCCCGAAAATACGCGTCATACGTTCCGTAATTTTTTTGGTAACAGCTATTTCGGGAAGCAGATACAATACATTGGACCCTTCCTGTAAGGTGTTTTGTATGAGCCGGATATAAATTTCGGTTTTGCCACACAAGGAATCGCCATGCAACAGGCAGACAGGTTTTGTGCTGAAAACATCCCGGATCCCGTCAAAAGCCGTTTGTTGTGCTTCCGTCAAGGTGCTCAATGCCAAGCAATCGCCCTTCGGAAGTTGAATCCGGGCGATTTCTTTTTTCTTTTGGTGTTTTGTTATTTTATGACGGATTAATCCGGGCGGAAGGGCAGCTTTGAAAACTTCGCCTGTTTTACACAGATAGTAAGAAGCAATCCAATCCCAAAAGTACATCTGACGTTGATTAATAATCGGATTTTCATCAAGAACAGCCATGATTGCCTTACACGCAAGCGAAGGGCCGGGAAGCTGCTCGTGAATCTTCCTGACTACCGCCGTATAAGTGCGTTTCTTCCCGAAAGGAACAGTTACTAAGCAATAAACGCTGACAATAGATTCCATTTCAGCCGGAATACTGTAAGTATAAGTATTCTCTAAGGGCAACGGTAATATGACTTCAGCGTATTTCATTAACACGTTTATCAATTAGACTAAAAAAACGTTTTCGGGTTTATTAAATTGTCCTGAAAATAGCAAGCCGGTACGTATTCACAAACAGAATTACTTTTTGCTGTACATCAATTCCACATGAACGGTTTAGATTCAGACTTTTGCAAATTCATCGGCGCTTTCAATATAATCGATCCTGTATATTCTTGTGCATGCCAAGTTACTTTTGCACCATGCGTATAGCGGTCGTATTCAATAGAGCATATATGCGTAAAACTTGAAGCGCTTCGGAAAGTAGAAATATAAAGGCTTCCTCCTTGTGTATCAACAACATTAACCCTTGTTTCTTCGAAAACGGGAGGGATAATATTTTCAGGAGTTAACGGAAGAGAATAATTCTCAACATTATAGAAATTAAACATACGAATATTATTTGCCGCATTGTCAGTCAAACAATGTTTCATTACCCCCGTGTCGTAAGTCATAATCCTTAACCTAACCGGGTTATCGATCATACCATTCGACCACCAATGAACATACACTTCCAAATTGATTTTTCGCGGTAAACCCGAAGTGTCCGCCTTACGCGACGTCGGTGTTATCATTGGCGCATTAAAGAAAACCGTTTCACCCTGACCGGCTGTTGCATCACCTCCCCAAAACATCAGACTATCAGCCAATTCTCGTTCGGTATATACTCCCGTATAATTTAATCGACCACCATTAGGGCCAATACCTCCGGACAGGAAATAGCCTACAGCCCTGTATAAATTATAATTAACGCCATCATAAAACCGATCATTATCGAACGGTACAGGTTGCCCGTTGGTCATAAGGCTATTGCCTGCAAACTCTACCGCAATATCAATATCGCTTTTTTCCCATGTAAACTTCATCACAAAAAACTTGAACGGAGGAATATTGGTATGTAAGTCTTGATCAACAACAAATGTAACCCGGTAGTCCGGATCATCGGCATGGGCAAGGGTAATGGTGCCTGATCGATGTTCGAGATCGGGCGTCTGCGGAGCAGTGAGCAGCAATTTGCCGGCGGGCGTTATGGATGCCGTAAACCACGGCGAATGCGATACGATTGTAAAAGCCTCAGAGCCGCCATCAACAAATACTTCAAATTCGCCGGCATTGCCTATTAGCAAGTTGTTAGGTATGTCAAACTCGTCGTCCTCATCGATATTGTAGTTGTCGATGGAAACATAAATCAATTCGCCGTTTACGGTGTTTTTTATAACAAGTGTCTGTAAGCCAAATGCTGTTTCGCTTCTTGTGATGGTAAGATTGGTCACACCTGCCAAACCACTCAATACCGATAGCGATGCATTGTCAGGGAAAGACTCAACTACCCATGGATCTGAGCTTGTTATCTGTATTGTTTTTGCCATGTTTAAGGTAGATGGCGACAACCATACGCTTCTTGGCGAGACGGCCAATGTTGTGACAACGCATCGAATATTGAAAGCAGCATTTTTCTTAAATGTATAGTTGAAACTTGCATTAGAGGCATTAATGTTCATACTCCATGAGTAATCATTATCTTGCACTGAACCTGTCCGGTATGAACCTTCCGCACCCATGTATTGCATACCGGGATTGTCGTGATGACGGTATCCTGAACCGGGAAAGAACAAAGCGGCATTGTTGTCGGGATTGAAAAACAGACGTCCAATATGTGCTATATTTGGCGATCCGGAAGCAACGGTGCTATGCGTTCCCGGTGACGTACCGATCCCGGTGGAAATATTCCCGCGATCAAAGAATCCGTCAGCATAATAGCCATACATTGAATTGGTTGTGCTGGAAATACCGGAAGAAGATACAGGATCTAAAAACAACGACTGACGTATTTCGGATTCACTTACATTACCCGGTAAATAAAAATTATTGACAGGACCATCGTTGGGACGACGGTAACCCGGAGGGCATGTCTCATGCGTATCGGAAAGTACGCTCCAAAAACCCGGGTCCATCACTGTATTCCAGCCGGTAGCAGCAGTGTTATAGCTGTCATAAGCGTACCGTGCAGCCGAACCGTTGCCGGCCCACTGAAACAGAGCGCCTGCCTGCGAGGGATAGGCAGTAAATAGGCCCGGATTCGATGCCGGAGAAGCGCCGGAAATATCGACTGCTGCATTCATATTGTCGGCCGTAAGGTTATAAGGCGAAAATTTACGCGCTTTATTACGGTTATCGGCTACGCTGTTGCCGGAACCGTCCAAATCGCCCGGTTTCATCAGAAAGTCAGGTTCCTCGCCCTGACGGATAAAGATGCGTTGCTGTTTGGCATTGTTTGCGTAGGTAAGTAACACTACACCATAGCGAACAGGGGCCGTCGGGGTAGGAGTATAGGTACTCTTGAGACCGATACGAAAGCGAATGTATTCATCATTGGCCTCGTATCCTGAAGCGCTACTCGGTCGCAAATCACCTGTGACAGCCGTTGAAGCTATGGAAGGCAATGCATGATCTGCATCAAATGCCGCATTGGTTTCATAAGTATCCGGGGTGGTGCCATAAACGCCGCCATCGGTGGTCCATCCCTTGTCAAGCGCGATCCAGTCGGCGCCGTCAACTACTACCGCACGCCATGCGCCATCAGCGTCCGTTGAACCGCCGGGACGAGCAATACGGATCAGTCGCTCGCCTGTCTGATTGGCTTTCCAAAATGCGCCAACATACATATTCATGCCGGCAGGAGGCGTATCGTCGATCATGTTTTCCGTACTTTTAAAACCTATCTTGAGATTATATTCAAATCCGCTCAGCAATGTACGGGCAAAAGTGGTTGTCAGATTATTGTAAGTCTTGTTGCCTATTGTAACGGAGCCTATTGTGGCGACAATAGGGTTTGCCTCGGCAGTATAAACGATACGGGGTGTCGAAGATACTGAAGCCGTATTATTAGGCAAAAAGCCGGTAAACAATATGGCGCTGTCAGCAAATGCAGTCACATCGCCCGTTTCTACATCCAAACAGGCTGTATATCCACGTATATTAACATTCGAAATAGCAGATATATTACCCACACTGCTCATAGCATCTATTTGAACTTTGGAAAACTTATGTTTCATGCTTATAAACACATCGTTGGAGCCTGAACCGATGTGAGTATCCCCTGAGGCGCCCCATATCAAATCAAGTCCGGGATAGATGTCCTCGATGTGCATTACCGACGGAAAACCGGCAGCCGGCAAGGGCGTAACATTGTCATTGTAAGAGTAGGCAACGAATTTATAGGTATCGTCGATGGTTAACGTAAACGGATCCCAACCCTCACGTTCAAGCTTCGAGGCAAGACCGGACGTCTCCACGCGGAATCCGACATGTTTTTCATAGTCGTATATTGTCGGGTTTGCACTTTGTTTGTAGGCAACTATATTTATCCGAGTGTCAGGTGCAAAGATGCGTAAGGCAGCGGAGCGTGTACCGACTCCTCCTCTCGAAACGGGTTCGAGGGTTGCAAACATAGATATGCCGTCACCAAGCGGGACAACAATCGTTTCTGCCTCCCAATCGGCTGCGTTGCGCGTAGAAATATCCTCGCTTTCTCCGTAGGCATCAAAATTGAGCACAAAATTCAAATTGCCATCCCGGCCCGTAATCGTAGTGGTGGGTTTTTCATTGGTATCGATATCATCGGTTGAACAAGAAGCGAAAAATAGTGTTATTCCGTTTAAGAACAGAATTGTAATTGCTACGCAATAAATATAACGCCAAATCGGCAAATATTGCTTTAGGGTTTTTGCTTTGAAAACCATTTAATATTTATTTTTTCCTAAATATAGCTAACCTGTTTTGAAATCAAAATAGGTATTTATACTTAAAAATTGCGCAAAAATAAAAAATATAATTAAAACGGCAAACAAATAACAAAAAAATGTATGATTTAATCCCTTACACACCGTATGCTTTGGCCATAAGGCCTTTGCATACCACCTACATACCAACTGATCGAGCCAAAATAAAGAACGTATCCGTATGTGGTAGAAAACGAATCTGAGTCCCAATAATAACCTGACCCACCGGAGCCTCTAATGCCGGTAATGCGATCACGGTAAACTGCGCCCGGGAAGAAGATATCATGGCCATTTACCGTAAATAACATACCGGTCACGCCTTTGTAAGGCCCATAAACTGCTGTTGAGGCATTTGCCAGGAAAGTCTGATCTTCTGTTCTTTTCGGCAATCTCCATCCGCCCGCGCCCGAATTTTTCAAGGCAGTTTCTCTGGCAAGCATCGCATTGTTGTCGACAAAGCCCGCTATTTCGGCCAAAGTCATTCCAACTAAGCGGCACGGATCACCCATGCCTGCCCTGACATTGGCCAAATTATGATTGGCAGTGACATTCATGGGATGAGGGAAAGCAACCGAGTCCATGTGGGCAATATCACCCCAACTTGAGATAGATCCCGGATTAGACATTGGATTGAAAACAATCATCGAAGTATTGAAAGTACCGGGCGTCGCATCCGTGCCTACCACGCTGCCGAACTTAAAGTATAACCCCGGATCTTGCTCATCGCGCGTTATCACCAACTTGGCATTTGATCCGCTGCCATCGAGCGTGATACGGTCGGCGCTACCTCCTCCTCCATCCTGCTCTACATAGATGGTTTCGGTAAGGCCGGCGGCTGTTACGGTAATATTGCCATTGCGTAAAACGCCGGTGTTGTTGGACGAAACGGTAACATTGAATGTGCCGTTGCCTGTTCCCGACGATGGGCTTACATTGGTAACCCAACCCAACGAGTTGCTGACCGTCCAACTCTGATTGCTCGTAACAGTTACGGGCAAGGTACTGCTCGAATACCCGAATATCAACTCGTCAGGCGAAACGGAAAGCGTCGGCGCGCTCATGGTCATCGTCGGACTTTGCTCTACCTTACCCACGAATGACTTGAGTATCGGCAAGTTGGTTCCTGCCGATGCAATACCGGCAGTGCCGGGTGTGTAGGTAAATGTCCACGGTCCTGATGCATCGAATCCCCAGCCTCCCGTGATTTGGTAATGATTCGTTGTCTTATCCGTTGCTGCCGTATAGGAAATATTGGCGCCTTGCGATGTGGTGGTACCAATGTTTGTTGTTACCAAGTTTCCTGCAATGGTCATCCCATCATAAGCATAGTTATTTACACCCGTTACGCCGGTGCCCAAAACTCTTTGGGTAATCAAAATGGATGATCCTCCATGATAGGCAATGATTTCCGGACTCAAAGCATAGCAATTGCGAACCACATCATTATGTTCACTCCATCCGATAATGCCTCCGTTGTAATGGTGTCCAAGCGTATTTGTTCCGACGGCATAACAGTTGATGATATTACCGCCCGAAGTAGCCCATCCGGAGTAGGATGCGATGCCTCCCACACTTGACCATGTTCCTCCTGTAGTACTTGTGGTTATGTCAATATTGGTATAACAGTTTTGGATGGTTGCTCCGTTTATTAAAGGTCCAACCATCCCGCCAATATAGGCAAAACCGTCAATTTCTCCCGTCACAAAACAGTTTTCAATGAGGGCGTTGTTGGTTGCCGATCCGGCAAGCGGACTGCCGTTTGTAATCTTTACATTCGTAAGTGCCAAGTTTTTAACGGAAGCAGATGCGCCGTCAATAGAAGTTAACAGCACATCTCTTAATCCGTCAATGGAATGGCTGTTACCGTCGATGTTTCCCAAAAAGTTACCTGCCATAATCCAATTATCTCCTGACGAATCGGGCGCCGGCATGACGATGTTTTCGTACAACTCGTAATCTTTTGAAAGGTTGCCGGTTTGCAGGTAGTCGAGCGAAAAGGCGTTGATGCCGGTTACCGTCGCATTCAGCGTGGCAGCAGTGGAGTAGTCGATAAGCAGAAAGGGCATTGCCGATGAGCCGTCGCGGAGGTCAGCGCCGCGTACCGTAGCGGTTGTAATGGTTTGTATGGTATTGCCGGAGGCGTTGGCAAGATAGATGCTATAAACGCCGTCTTCCGTTATCGGGATACCGTCCGTAAGCGTAAATGATGTGCCGTTGGTTGCAAACCAGGCGGCATTTTGCGTACCGGACGCCCATTTTGCAATGGTCGTCGGGGCACCTATACTTGTAACCACAATTTTATCAACCATATAGAGATCCGCACCGTTCATTCCGTTTTTCTTCCACTTATTCGGAGCCGCTTTATAATTGGTATATGCCGCATCCGAATCGACAGTTGCAAGGCTCAAGGTGAAACTTGGCGACATATTCACTACACAGCGGATATTGGCTCCGTTATTTTTGCCCGAAAAGTTTGGACTTACAGCCAAGGAACCGGTCACTAAATGAAATGATATGTGCCTCGCATTACCGGATGTATTAAATGTAGCGCTTGTCCAGTATGTCCCCCGTACCCCTTGATCCCTAAGCTCGCCACTTGACCCAAGGCGCATACCCGACGCCGGAAAGAAGAGCGATGCTTTCGAATTCGGATTATAAAATAAATTCCCGATATAGGCTATATCATTGTTCGTACCTGATACGGCTTGATTACTGTCAATCTGTCTGCGGTCGAAGAAGCCGTCGGCATAATATCCAAAAACAGAATTTTGGACATTGGTATTCGTACCGGTCTGCGGATACAACCACAAAGATTGCCGAATCTCGGAACCGACAATCGGTCCGGCTGAATTGTCGCCCGCAATTGTTCCATCGTCAGGACGACGGTAGCCGCTTGGGCAACTTTCATGGATAAACCGCAGTGTCTCCCAGTATTCTAAAGTGTCCCAGCTACTGTCCCATAATACCGACCCTATCGGTGGATGCGCATAACGGACATTCGACACATTATTGGCCCATTGAAAGAAAGCGCCGGCCTGTGAAGGATAAGCGGTAAATGTGCCGTTGTTATATGGAACCGGCCCGAATATCGGATAGGTTGTATTATAGGGGGAAAACAGGGCAGCTTCAGGGCGTGGATCAGGGGATCCCCAACTTGAACCGTCGCCTCCCAAATCTTGCGGCCCCATCAGATAGGCTGATCCTTCGCCCTGACGTATCCAGATGCGTTGACGCCTTTCATTGTTATTGTAGGTCAAAAGCACGATCCCGTAACGGGCAGAATCAGTCGGGGTTGGGACATACGAACTACGCAGCCCGATACGAAAATAGATTTGCGGCGTACCGGCATTCATTACACCGCCGACAGCGGTTTGGATACTACCGACAGGGTATTGCGTATCGAAGTTCGTATCGTTGCCGCTATGATTCGGGCCGCCCGACGTCCATACGCCGCTGTCGTCCGACTTCAGCGTGTCGAGAACGATCCAATCGACGCCTTCAATTACCACCGCGCTCCATGAGCCGTCGGCACCGCCCGAAGACGGTCGGGGAATGCGTATCAGGCGCTCGCCCGTCTGATTGGCCTTCCAAAAAGCGCCAACGTATGGAATGAAATCCGCAGGAGGAGTATCGTCCTGCACGTCGTTCAAATTGCCGATGCTCAGCTTGAGTTTATATTCATACCCGCTCTGCAATTGCTTGGCAAAAGTGGTAGCCAGATTAGTGTAAGGTGATTTGCCGACGATGGTTACTGAGCCTATGTCAACAACAGTCGGGTTAGAGCCTGCCGTATAAACGATACGCTCGGACGAAGATACGGATGGCGCATTGAAAGGCGGAGTCGGAAAACCGGTAAACAAGATCGCACTGTCTATTCGGGCAGTCAAATCTCCGTTTTTGACTGTCATTGCTGCCGTAAAACCACGCAACGTCACATTCGAAATGTCGGAAATATTGCCCACGCTGCTCACAGCCACTACCTGTACTTTCGAGAATAAATGCCTCATGCTTATCAAAACATCGTTCGACCCGGAACTGATTGGAATTGCGGCAGATTCTCCCCATAGCAGGTCAAGTCCCGGCCGTATATCATCAATCGTATCAGGCAAATTTGGTGGAATCGGATAACCTAATGTGTTGTCATTGTAAGAATAGGCTACGAATTTGTAGGTGCCGGAAGTAAGCGAAAAAGGGGTATGCAATTCATCGCGAAGAAGCGACGAATTAAGGCCGCCGCCTACCACAACACTATACCCCACATGATGTTCGTAGGTAAATACGGAAGCTACCTCCTTGTAAGCAACTATATTGATTCGGGCATTGTTCGTGAAAGCGCGTAAGGCAACGGAAGGTTTTCTGTTTGCTTTGGTAACGGGTTCGAGGGTGGCAAACATGGACAGGCCGTCGCCGAGAGGGACAACAACCGTTTCCGCCTCTAAATCGTCGGCGCTACGCATTGAGATTTCTTCACCCTCGCCATAATCATCAAAATTGAGCACAAAATTCAAATTGCCGTCCTTGCCTTTAGCTGTGGCGCCGCCGAGGTTGGGTTCTCCGGGGTCAATGGCAATCTCTGTGCAGGAGAGAAAGAAATATACAAATACGTTCAAAAACAGCATTGAGACGCCTATATGATAAATATAGCGCCACACCGGCAAGTGTTTTTTCATCATTTTCATTTTTTGTCAATTATATATAAGACATACATTGCATCAGATTTAATTACCATGCAATCATCATAACCATTAACGCTAAAACACGCCAAATATAGTTATTGTCTCTATACCAACAAAAGAAATGTCAAAAAAATAGACGTATATGCCAAAAAAGTAGATGAATTTAGAAAAATATTTATAAAATATTTGATTATTTCCCTTTCAAAAGGGAGCCTAATAATCCTCGACCAAGTTTAAATGCCGTATTGACAGCTTCGCGTTTCATTTTGGTACCGGCCATCTTAGACAGGCTTCCGACCACACTTTGATCGTAGGCGCGTTTTTTCTCACGGGCTATCCGATCTTGCTCGCGTTGTGCTGCACGAACAGCCATATCCTGCGCTTTCTGCTGTCTTTCATCTTCTTTTAGTCGAATGGCTTCTTCTTTTTGAGTCTTTATTTCTTCTTTTTCGCGCAAAACCTGTTCCATACGCTCGGAAAGTATCTCGTAGGCC
>Ga0082212_10012915_pt1 | contig 10491 bp, 6 predicted proteins | sample TergutNt197P3_FD_71548 | JGI IMG/M metagenome (GOLD analysis project Ga0082212, IMG submission 71548) | Neocapritermes taracua P3 segment gut microbial communities from Petit-Saut dam, French Guiana - Nt197 P3 | ecosystem: Host-associated > Arthropoda: Insects > Digestive system > Gut ...
CGAACATTTGGCAGGAAATCAACCACTTGAATTTCGCGGCGGCTCTTGGCGTTTGCCGCATGGTGTTGCGCAGTCTGCACTTCTTGATCCTTTGCTACGGTTGTGCCAAGAGGCTGGCATTGCGACAAAAGGTTGCAAAGAAAATTTGCTTGCAACTTCGTGATTGCGGCTCTGCAATCTTGACAATCCCCCCTAAATCGGCAAAAATAACTCCATGCCCAAACGCACTGACATCAAAAAAATTGCCATCATCGGAGCAGGTCCCATCATCATCGGTCAAGCCTGCGAATTCGATTACTCCGGCACGCAAGCCTGCAAAGCCCTCCGAGAAGAAGGCTATGAAGTCGTTCTCATCAATTCCAATCCCGCCACGATTATGACCGATCCGCTCCAGTTCGGAACCGTCGGAGCAGATCGCACTTACATCGAACCCATCACGCCGGAACACGTCGCCGCCGTTCTGCGAAAAGAACGTCCCGATGCCCTGCTCCCAACGCTCGGTGGTCAAACCGCTCTTAACACTGCTCTGCAAGTTGCCGAAACAGGCATTCTCGAAGAACTCGGTATCGAAATGATCGGTGCCGACCGCGAAGTCATCCGCCGTGCCGAAGACCGAGACCTCTTTCGGGAAACCATGCGGAACGCAGGCATCGACCTGCCGAAAAGCGAACTCGCCCGAAGTCGGGAAGAAGCCCAAGCCGCCCTCGAAAAAGTCGGACTCCCTTGCGTGGTGCGACCCGCCTTCACCCTCGGCGGAACCGGCGGAGGAATCGCTTACAACACCGAAGAATTTGAACGCATTTCGTCCGGCGGACTCGCCGCCAGTATGGTACACGAAATCCTCATCGAAGAATATCTTGCCGGTTGGAAAGAACTCGAAATGGAAATGATGCGGGACAAAAACGACAACGTCATCGTCGTTTGCAGCATCGAAAACTTCGATCCGATGGGCGTTCACACCGGTGACTCCATTACCGTCGCACCGGTTCAAACGATGACGGACAAGGAATACCAAAAGATGCGGGATGATTCGATTACGATCATTCGTGCCATCGGAATCGAGACCGGCGGATGCAACATTCAGTTTGCACAGTGTCCGAAAACCGGTCGGCTCGTTGTGATTGAGATGAATCCCCGCGTCAGCCGCAGTTCCGCTCTCGCTTCCAAGGCGACCGGCTTTCCGATTGCGAAAGTTGCCGCCAAAGTTGCCGTCGGTTTCACGCTCGACGAACTCCGCAATGACATCACGCAAACGACCAGCATGTGTTTTGAACCGGCAATCGACTATACCGTTCTCAAAGTTCCCCGGTTCGCCTTTGAAAAATTTCCCGAAGGCAACGAAACGCTTTCGGTGCAGATGAAGTCGGTCGGCGAAGCGATGGGAATCGGTCGAACCTTCAAAGAAGCGTTGCACAAAACGGTGCGGTCAATGGAAAACCGGCGGTTCGGTTTGTTCAGCGAAGACGATCCGCCGGTTCCGCTGGATGAATTGTACCGGCGAGTCAGTGTTCCGACGAGGGATCGGCTTTTTCAACTTGCGGCGGCACTCAAACTCGGCGGCGACATCGAAACGCTTTACCAAATCACCGGCATTGATCCGTGGTTTTTGGAACAGATTGCCGAACTCGTGCGTGCCGAAGTGGAACTGAAAGACCGTCGACTCGATGAGTTAACGAAAGAGGATTTGCTTCAATTAAAACGTCTTGGTTTTTCGGATCGTCGGTTGGCGGAGATTCTCCACACGACCGAAAAGGCGGTTCGTTCAGGACGTTTGGACTACGGTATCACGGCAGTCCGCAAGATGGTCGATACCTGTGCCGCCGAAGTTCCTGCTGTAACGCCGTATTATTACACGACTTACGGCGAGGCGGATGAACCGATGATTTTGTCGGAATGATTAAGGTTTCGGCAATTCTGTCACGTCCTCCTCGCTGGTGGACTCTCTTCGGATTGTTCGTTCACGTATTTAATCCGGTCGCTCCGTTTCACAGTGCTCCCGGTTTGCTTGAAAATAGCAGTTCCCCATTTTTCTGATACATCACTCTGTAAACACGTTCTCCGTGCATTCGGGTGCGACGTTCAAAGTGGGTGCGGTAATCCATGTCGTCTTCCGCCTCCTGTTCCTGTACCTCAAACGGTCCTTGTAATGTCGTTGTCTTTGCCAACAAGTCCAGCGTCGAAGTAAAATACTCTTCGACATCCGTCCAAAAATGAAGTACCCCTCCATATGTCAGCCGACTTTCGATCAGTTGCAACACTTCAGGACGCAGGATGCGGCGTTTGCGATGTGCCCGCTTCCACCAAGGGTCGGGAAAATAAACATGCACGGCAACAAGAGTGTCAGCCGGGATCATCTTTTGGAGGACAAGAGCGGCATCACCACAAACCATGATGGCATTCATGCAGTTTTGTCGAATCAGTCGGGCTGCGGCGAATCGTGCATATTTTTTACTGATTTCGATACCGAGAAAATTGTGTTGCGGATGCAGACCGGCGGCTTTACCGAGAAACATTCCTTTACCAGAGCCGATTTCGAGTTCCAAAGGAGCCCTACGACCGAAAAGTTTTTCGGCGTTCCAGTGACTCGGCAAATCATCCGGCATCTTGAATACGGATGAAATGTCTGCGTTCGGATCAACTGATTTAACGGCTCGACGTGCCACTCTCGATTTTTCTTGTTCGTAACGGGAAACAGCAAAATAGTACAGCGTTCGGTGTGTTCTGTCAAGGAATGAAGAAACACGCCGAAACAGCCCACAATCATTTTTTGAATTTTACTCGGCTGGTTGCCAATTCCAAACAATCGTCAACCAACCTTTCTCGGTCGAGACCGTCTGCGGGACCAACTGTCCTTTTCCTGTCCATTCTCCGCCCAATTCGAACCCTTCCGCTTCGTAATTTTTCGGCAATGCTTCCAATCGCCGCATCAGGTACGTCCGAATCACTGTTTGAGTTGCCGAAAGCGACACTTCACCGTCCGGTTTGAAACCCGTCGGCAACGCTTCCGCTTCCGTCCGCTCGAAAACAACAACGTCCCGACCATTACGTTTTTCCGTCTTGATTTGGTACTCGACCGAAATGGTAAACGATCTGCCCGTATTGTCCATGACCTGAATGTCATTTAGCCGAACGACGACACGAATCTTGTTGTCCACAAACAGTACCTCAACCGGCACTCTTCCGTCGAACGAGACCTTTGCGGGTGTTTCATCCGACTTTCGTTGCAAAAATTCCGGCGTTTCGTCAAAGAATTCGCCGATCCGCTCGGTGAAATTTTCTTCGTTGATAAATCGTCCCGCCAGCAGAATTGTCAACATATTGTTCAGTGAAGACTGATGAACCTGCACTGCTAGTCCGTTCGTCGAACTCAATGTCGGTGCCGGTACCGGAGCGGACGGTTGATGACGGTCGCCTAGCAACAGCGACAAGTCAATTTGTTCGGAAGTACTCGACAAATTCCAAACGCGAGGGAAAAGTCCTGTTTTGTTAGCGGCATCACGAATTTTTTGATATTTTGCGTTCAATCCGGCGACGTTGGAGTCGATTCGTTCATTCATTTGTCCGTTCATTTGCCGTTCGGCACGTCGAGAGGCTTCTGCCAGCGAGTCTTCTCGTCGGCTGTCAATTTGTCCCCGTGCCACCAGCCGTATGATCGGACCGGCATTGATTTGAACATTCGAAAGTTGGGCATTCAAATTCGCTCTGGATTTTGCAGGTGTTGTGCTAATTGCCTCGGCGGCAAACAGGATTTGTTTTTCGCCGCGCAGTGTTCCCTCCGTATGGTTTTTGAGCGTTACCATCGATTGGGCACCATCGGTACGTGTGTCTAGTGTTGCGTCCGCAACGACTTTAATAATGGCTTTATTCGGCGATGGAACCAATTCGGCATAAGTCGTGCCAGAAAGCGTACCGCTCCCGACGACTCTTGTCCCCAGTATCACTTCGTTGATGTCCAATGCTTCCTCAATGCTCTGCACAAAACCGGCGGCGATCATATCTTTTCCGATTTGCAATCGCACGTTGACACCGGAACATGCCGCTCTTGTCAGTTCGGCTAATCGAGTTGTACGCGGATCCAGGAATCCGACATCGTCGAGCCACGTAACCGCATTGCTCAGGGGCACGAAGTAGAGCGGATTGCGTCCGTCGTTATATGTGTCGATATATTCGACAAGGTTCCCGCAAACACTGGTCAATCGCCTTTCGTAAGTGTCCTCTTTGACCATTTGGGCAATCGTTTGATAGCGGCGCAGTGCCGTTCGCAGTCCGTCGAATTGTATCCAGCGGATTCCTTCTTTGTCAGAAGAGAACACATTTTGTACCGCCTCAAAAATTTCCGGGTCGGGTGTTTTTTGTCCTAGTGTTGCTCTCAATTCGGCAAGTTGAAATGTTTTACTCCAATCGTTTGCCGTTTCTCTGTCGAATTCACGGGGCAGACGGCGTTGGATATCGGTCACTGCATCGAGGAGAAGTTTTTGAGATCGGCTCAGATCGCTGTCGGTGATTTTGCGGGGACTCGCTTTGATCTCGTCAGCGAGTCGTTGCAACTGCGTCTTAGCATCGGCGGGGGAAGTCACGGCGGACTGCCGTTCGGTACGTTCGACTCTTCGGGGAAGAGTGCGGAAAAGTTGCCCAAAAAGCGGCAGTTGCAGAAAAACAAAGAGTAAAAGAACGGCTGCAAGCCGAAACCGGAGCATGTGGGACATAAATGTTTGCGGGTTGGGGGATTAGATATCTTGATCCCTGTGTACTATTTCGTCTAATAACGGCACAACGGTACCGCAAAGGACAATTTGTAGCGATTATAGCAGATTTTACGAAAAGTGCAACTGGGTAGATTGGGGAATATAGAGGAAAAAAGGGATAAAATTTGCTTTGGTCGCAAGGATAACTTGATAGCGTTTGCCGTTTCAGGGAATGGCGAAGTGGCGTTTACCTTGCAACAAATCCGAAACGCCATAATATATTTTTCCCTTGATGGGAACGCATAAAATCAATAAAACGTTTACTGTAACCGTAGTGGGATGTCGATCCGAGTACAACCAACTGAACGGCAACGACGTGACGTTCTTTGGCATTAACCGTCAGTGGAACCTCCTCGGCAAAATTTTTTTCCTCGACAAGAATATCACGTAGTTTTATCAAAGCAAGCCGATAATCGTCCGATTGGCGACTTCGTGCGGCTTCACGCAGGTCTTGTTCATACTCTGCGTTGTACTCGTCAGCATACTTGATCAACAGGAAGTTGTTCTGACTCGTTGCGTCCCAAACGAGTGCCGCATCAATTTTTTTTAGTTCCAACGCTTCTAATAAGTCGTATTGCCGTTCGTAGAGTTGGACGAGTTCCATCGGAATCGCCGATTCACCGCCGGGAACAATTTTGCCCAGCACCGTCCAAGATGCTTCTCCCAATCCGTCCAGCGAAGGATCGACGATCCCCAATTTTCGGTTTTCGTCTAATACGTCTTTGATCGAGCGAAATTGTTGCGGATTTCGTTTCGAAACAAGCATTGTGAGCGTTAAATAGCAGATGGGAAATTCATTTGAAGAGAGAGCCGTTTCCTGAAGTTTTTCGATATGGCGTTGCGAATCGCTCAAAAAAATGTCTCCGAAACTTGCTTTGGCAATGTTTTCGATTTGGAGAGCGATTTCGGGATTGATTTGAGTGAGCGGATCAACAGTTTGCTGAACGGTTTCCGTTCTCGGTCTCCCCTCTAGCCACGGGGCGGGATCTTGTGTACCGCTGTTGATTACGACGGAATTTTCGGTACCGTCGGAAGTTTTCGTGGATCGGATGGGAATCAAAATAATCCGAGATCCATAAACACTATTGAAGGCGGCGGATTCCTCTTGCATAACATACCAAAAGGTTTCGTTACAGTAGATCAAGAGGGTGGGCGTTTCCTTCGGTCTGCAACCGAAAAGAGTTATGGTACAAAGCAAGGACAGTATAGCGGCGAATCTTTTCATGGGTTTGAGAACACGTCTAATTCCCTTCGAGTTCTGAAAGTTTTTGCTTGTTACCGAGTTGGCTGTACATTTTGCGAGCCTGTTCGACATGAAAGACTTTGGATTCCGGTCTTCCACGTTTTTCTGCGATTCTCGCTAAACGCAAGTTTGTTTCTGCCCATTCTTCCAAAGATTTCAAGTCGTGATAAATGGTTATTGCATTCGACAGATGTGCTTCTGCCAATTTGAGATTACCTACTCGCTCAAAAATGGTGGACAACGACACTCGTACTTCTGCTTCCGCTTCTCGATCATAAATGTCTTTTGTCAAATCCAATGCTTTATGATATTGTTCAGCGGAACGTTCGATGTTTCCCATCTGTTCGTACATTCGTCCCCATGCCGCATAAATCGCTGACATCATTTTTGCCTGTTGTCTGTAGTTTCGTATGTCACCTGTTGCGTGAAGGGCGGCACTGAGCGTCTTTTCCGCTTCTTGCGTATGTCCTTGGAGCCAATGAACTTCCGCTGCCAATAGGGAAACTTCTGCCAATCCTGATTTATCTGGACTGACTTCATAGTAGGCCATCGCATCCCGAAGCCACATATCCGCTTCGGCTAAATGACTGTTTTCCAGTGAAATGCGACCAAGACTGAAGAGTGTCGAGGCAATTCGTTTGGGATCCGAAATTTTTCTTGCTATTTGTAATGAGATTTCATAGTGTTTGAGTGCCGTTTGATCGTCTCCCTGCTGGCGGCGTAATTCTCCCATTTGCAAGTGCAAATCCACCGCATCTTCCGACAGTGGCGAAACCAATGCCAATGCACGGTCAATGAGAGATGCATGCGTTTGGTAAAACCCTAATGCCAAAAATGATACGGAACAGCGACAGAGCGTTTTTGCAAACAACTCGGGACCACCGACCATAAGCGAGTGTTCCACAAGCCGAATCGTTGCCAGCGGGTCCGGCTTGATCGTTCTGTTTGTCAAGTCGTCGTATCCTGTCATTGCCCGTTGATGAAGTCGTTCCGCCTCGGGTGTTAAACATCCATCTTGATGGTGAAGCAACGAACGTATGTATTCCATCAAGTAGTGATGGTACAGAGAACGACCGCCGGCTTCTTCTCGAATCATCGAATGTAAAAAGGGGTCGGCAAGGATTTCTGCAAATTTTTCGCGGGAAATGTCGGCAACCCAGCATGCCATCTCATCGAGAGCGGGTATCTCCAAGACCGCATATGCCTTAAACAGTCGGGCAACATCTTCGCCAAGCGGATGATCCAAAATGCCCTTCCATTGCAACGGACACACGACGGCGGGTAACTGCTCTGCCGGAAGTTGATCGGGAAGTGTATTATTTGGCAAAAGTAGCAAATTCAGAGCGGCATGAACTGCGTAGGGATGATGGCGATACTGACGAAAACGTTCAAGTACCGCCTGCCGATCAATCGATTTTTCTTTGAACTTCGGCGAATACATGTCGAATAACTGCGCCGCTTCGTCGTCTTGTAAATCCGCAAGTCCTTGCGGTTGTAAGTCCAGTGGGGGGATAAAGTGAACATTGCCTTGCGACTGAAATTTCTCGTTGATCGCCAGCGAATCTTTATATCGTTGGGCAAAGAGAAAGAAGACTTTCGGTGGGAGATGTTGAACCACGTGTGTCCAAAGTTCGACCCGAGTTGCCAGTGTATCGAGTTCGGGATCAACGGCGAACAAAAGCCGACAGTGATCCGGCATCAGATCGGAAAAAAGCGCAAGTCGATTGGTAAATTGCTCGAAAATATTTTTTCGGTTATTAAACCGAAGTTGTTCAAGAAGGTGAAAATCGTTGGCGGTATGCTTACTAAAAAGATTCAGTTGTCTGTAGATACGGATCCATTGTTCAAAGCGTTTGCCTTCGGATTCAAGAGACCCCGACTCGTATCGGGCGGCTTGGAACATGTCTTCAAGAATGGCGCGAAGAATCATACCGGGCGATTCGCCGGGTCCCATGACATACCTTGCGGAAAAGCATTGGAAAGATTGGTTTTCCTGTGCTTTTTGGATCATCTGGTCGAGGAGCCAGGTTTTTCCCATGCCGTATTTTCCAACGGCAACCACCGCTTGTCCTGCGGTCGTACCGGAAAAGAGTTTGGACCATTGGTCTAATTCTTGTGTTCTTCCGACGAAAGTGTGAGTAACCTGCGGCATTGCGCGAGTAATCTAGTCCCAATATGGTATCTCTATTTTACACGGTTTTCCGGTTTTGTGCAAGTGTTGCTAAACAAAAAATTTGTTATGCAATTTTGTGTAACCTCATGATGGCGACTCCGATGGTTTAATCATCTTCCACGGATCGAGCACTTCGGCAAGTTGCTCCGGCGGCAAAACATTCCATTCGAGACAGACTTCACGCACCGTCTTGCCGGTCTTATAGGCTTCTTTCGCCACTTCCGCCGCTCTTTCGTAGCCAATGTACGGATTCAATGCCGTCGCCAACGACAAACTTTTTTCCACACCTTCCCGGCACTTTTCCTCGTTCGCTTCCAAACCTTTGAGACACTTTTCCGTGAAAACTTCGAGGGCACCGGTCAAAATCTTGACGCTTTCGATGGCGGTATCCGCCATTACGGGCATCATGATATTGAGTTGAAACTGTCCGCCGGTCGCTCCGCAGAAGGTCATCGTTTGGTCATTGCCGATGACTCTCGCACAGGCTTGCATCAGGGCTTCGCACAGTACGGGATTGACTTTTCCCGGCATGATCGAACTGCCCGGCTGCAAGTCGGGAATTTTCACTTCGTAAAATCCGCACCGTGGTCCGCTGCCAAGCCAACGTATGTTGTTGGCAATGTTGAATAATGTTACAGCGATGGCTTTAATGTGGGCATGACACGCGACAAGTCCATCACATTGAGCATTCGCAGCAAAACGGTTTTCTGGTTCCGCAAACGCATTATCGGTTTGCTCGTTCAGAATTTTAATAACCTTCTCTCCAAAATTGGGATGCGTGTTAATCCCTGTGCCTATCGCCGTTCCGCCAACCGGTAATTCAAAAATCTGCAAACATGCACTGTTTGTGTGGCTTTCTGCATGATGAATTTGTTCATGAAATCCAGAAAACTCCTGCGCTAATGTCATTGGTGTTGCATCGGCAAGATGAGTTCGACCAATCTTGAGAATGTTTTCCCAACACAGCACCATGCAATATATGACATCAGTTGCATGGTCCAATGCACGCCACAATCTATTTTCAATCAAATCCGTCAAAGCAACGTTAATTGCCGTTGGAAAGATGTCGTTTGTGCTTTGCCCCATGTTGACGTGGTCGTTGGGATGGAGACGGCAGACGGCACCGCAAATCTCATTCGCCCTCCGAGCAATCACCTCGTTCGCATTCATATTCGTCGACGTACCGCTGCCCGTTTGATATACGTCCACAGGAAACTGATCGTCGAACTTTCCTTCGGCAACTTCAAGACACGCCGTCAACAGGGCATCTATCTCTTGCTCGCTTAGCGCAAAACGTCCCGACGAAAACAATCCCAGTTCGGCATTTGCCTTGGCGCACGCCCACTTGACGAGACCGAGAGCATGAATCAATTCCGGCGGCATGGTCTTTCCCGAAATGGGAAAATTTTCGACTGCCCGCTGCGTTTGGGCTCCGTAATAAGCATCATCGGGAACCTCGACGGCTCCCATCGTGTCGTACTCTGTTCGCATAATGAGTATTATACCATAGAGTTTTCACATCCATTTCAACGAGACGCGTTCGCCGTTTCGTGTGTGATTCGGATCGCAGGTTTTCAACGTCAGGTGAACTCCGTCATCGTGAAGATTCATCAAGACCCAGCCGAGAACCATCAGCGGCGGACAGCGTGATGTCGCTGGAAAATTGACCTGATGCACACGCCCCAACCGGTACAAAAACGCAAGCGTCGTTTACTCCTCGATTCGGATGTTCCGATACCACGTCTCGCTTGGCGGACCGCTGTGAATCTGTAAACCGATGAAACCCCGCTGTGGAATGTTCTCGTCTTGTTCCGTGTAATCGACTGTCAGCGTGCCGTTCAGGTACAATTTGATGTTCCTTCCCTTGCAGACGATCTCGTACTCGTTCCAATCGTTCGGTCGGAAAATGCGTTGCATTAACTCCTTCGGCGGTTCGGCAACAAAACGGTTCCGTCGCGACTCATCGTAAATTGCTCCCCAATAGTCCGCCGTGTCCGTCATGTCCGCTTGATAGCCGATCATTTCGCTCGGCATATTGCCGTCGGCAGGAGCCCGCACCGACCGGAACTGCACTCCGCCGTTGCAACCCTTGCCGATTGCCTTGCACTCGATCCGAAGTGTGAAATCGCCGTACTCCTTTTTCGACACGAGAAACTCATTGCGGGGAATGTTTTCTTCAAGCGAACCGCCGACAATCGCTCCGTCTTCAATGCGGAACCACTTTGCGTTCTCCTCATTACGGAACTCCCAGTTGTCAAAGGTTTTGCCGTCGAAAATCGGCGTTCCCTTCACCATTGCTTGGAACCGAGCCAACACTTCCTTCGCCTGCT
>Ga0082212_10012916_pt1 | contig 10490 bp, 9 predicted proteins | sample TergutNt197P3_FD_71548 | JGI IMG/M metagenome (GOLD analysis project Ga0082212, IMG submission 71548) | Neocapritermes taracua P3 segment gut microbial communities from Petit-Saut dam, French Guiana - Nt197 P3 | ecosystem: Host-associated > Arthropoda: Insects > Digestive system > Gut ...
GATTAAGTTGCTGACGATGGCAGGGCTTGTTTATCCAGTTACCCATAGCGCTGCAAACGGTGTTCCCATTGCAGCGGGCCTCAATCATAAAAGATGTAAATATGCAATTTTCGATACAGGTGTGATGCAACGGTCTCTGGGTTTAGATATATCGAAGATTTTGTTGGGCGATACGCTTAATCAAGTAAATAATAGCGCTATGGCAGAGTTGTTTGTCGGATTGGAATTATTAAAATCCATGCCTTGTAACCAACATGCACATCTTTATTATTGGCAAAGGGAACATCAAGGTAGTCAGGCAGAAATAGATTACATCATACAAACAGGCGCCGACTTGATTCCAATAGAAGTAAAAGCCGGAACAAGAGGCGCCATGCAAAGTTTAAAACTGTTTATGAAAGAAAAAAACTGCACAAAAAGTATCCGTACTTCAATGGAAAATTTCAAAAAACTAAACAGAATTGACATCTATCCTATTTATGCAATAGCCTTAGTATAAGTCTGAAAGGATATTTTATGTGATAAATTAAGGTGAATGTTCTTTGTGTTCATTTTATTAATTTTTAGCACACAGCTAACGCAGATTGCACAGTTTTTTTACAAATCAATAAAAGCACAAAAACAATTGACAATCAATTAGATTGCAAAAAGCACAGCAAGTTTATGAAATTTGCTGTACTTTTTATGGTTCATTTATAAAATATTTTTTGTAGTTTTGGGGGCGTAAATATTTAGAAAAATAGATGCTTATGGTATAATATAGTAAGTAAAGTAATAATTGTGTGCTAATCACACATAAAGACATATAAAATAGCGATTTGCTGTTTATTCTTGGTAATCAATTTCCACAATTAACCCATCGTATTTGGGCTATCTCAAGAATAAGTTAGTGAAACGCCGTGTATTCGGCGTGGAACAACTTGCCGGAGATAGAGGCGTGGAAACCTGATTGTCAGACAGGTTGTTTCCACGCTATTTTTATTGTGTTGATTTGAACAATATAAATATTTAATATTAAAACAATTAATTATGTTACAGGGATTTAACAACACAACAATGGAGGCGGATGCCATTTTAAAAAACGCAACGAATAGGAAAAGCCACACGAGTAGGAAAAACTTTTTTAGAAGAGCGTGCAACAGGCGAGAATTCCTTGGAACTATGTATGACGCTGCTCGGGTATACATAGTGGGTCATGCCGGCATAGCAGCCCTTGCAAGTTGTAGCAAAGACCCGGATGATGGACCGGATAATGGTGGTGGCAGTGGCGGCAACGGAGGAAGCGGTGGTAACGGCGGACAATCGGCAAAAGACAACCGCGATAACTACCTTGTATACAAAATGATTCATGACTATATCAAGGACGAACTTCCAAAAAAAGGATATACCAACTTTGATACAGCGTTTGCCGATGTATGTAAAAAAGTAGATGAAATACTGTACATGTCAAGGAGTAACTATATTGGAAAAAAAGCATTTATTAGCGGTGTTATGGCTAAAATGGGAAATTCAAATACGATTAACTATTACTCTGTGGACGGCGGTAGCGAGGTTACCAACGGTACCTGCGCAAATAGGGTCCCTGACTACAAGCTACAACGCGGAACCGATACTAGTTATCGATACTATCTTGATATAGACTGCAAATAACACACAACAAAAAACGCGCCAAGGCGCGTTTTTTTTCGTTCTACTTGCAATTTGCAATGTAACTCATCAAATCAACTGTTTTGCAGCTGTAACCCCATTCGTTGTCGTATCCGTCCATTAGAATTTGCAATCCGAATGTATTGAGTATAAGGATTTGCAATCCGACAGGACGAAAAATCCTCAACCCCTGAAAGGGGAAAATCAAATAGCACAGGGTAACGCCCTGTGAATTGAGATTACATTTACATTAGCCCTGCAAGGGTGTAATCATTTTGATCACAGGCTTTCAGCCCGATGGGTGGAGTTACGTCATTTACACAGGGCGTTACCCTGTGCTATTGATTACAAGGCTTTCAGCCTTTGTGTAAAGTTGCAAACGGAGATTTTTTTAATCGGCTTTTTTGTTTTTCACAAGAAAATGTTAATTTTGTAGGGTTTTAATGCAAATAATATATAATATGGGATCTCCTGTTCAACTAAACATACCGCTTAATTTCAGGCAGGTTATTGATATTGTAAAGCAACTTTCTCCTTCCGAAAAACAGCAACTTGGTGAAGTTTTGTGGACTGAACAAAATTTGGACAATATCGTCATTCCGGAAATACACAAACAAATAGTACGTGAACGGATTAAAAAACACAATAATTATCTTTCCTGGAATGATATTGAATGTAAAATGTATGCACGAAAATGAAATTCAAAGTAGCATATAATCCGGAATTTTTTGATGATATTGCTCAAGTTGTTGACTGGTATAATGATAAACAGGACGGATTAGGTAACAGATTTTTTCAAAATGTCAAAAAGCAAACAGCAAAACTTTCTACAGCGGCGATGCAGTGTGCTTTGAAATATGACGACATAAGGTGTATGCGCGTTGAAAAATTCCCTTATCTGATACATTACAGGATAATTGAACAAACCAAAACCGTGAAAGTGGAAGCCTTGTTTCATACCGGTCGTGACCCTGAAATTTGGCACGCACGTACAATGTGATCCGGGATCCGTCTTTCCCGCCGGATTTGCAATCCGACAGGACGAAAAATCCTCAACCCCTGAAAGGGGAAAATCAAATAACACAGGGTAACGCCCTGTGAATTGAGATTACATTTACATTAGCCCTGCAAGGGCGTAATCATTTTGATCACAGGCTTTCAGCCCGATGGGTGGAGTTGTTTATTTTACACAGGGCGTTACCCTGTGCTATTGATTACAAGGCTTTCAGCCTTTGTGTAAAGCCTGTACCTTAATTGTCATCCCGAGCGTAGTCGAGGGATCTCATCCTATTGTAATTTAGAGATGTTTCGACTTCGCTCAACATGACGTTTGGTGTTGTCATTTCCCGTACCGCCGGATTTGCAATCCGACAGGACGAAAAATCCTCATCCCCTGAAAGGGGAAAATCAAACCGTCCCGTCCCGTCCTATCGAATTTTCAATTCAATTCCGTTTTTTTTTTATAATTTTGCGTTATTTAAAAATTCAAAGATTTAACTAAACTCTAATATCTAAACTCTAAAAAAAGATGCTTAAAGAAAAGGTAAACAGACTATTTAACGAACAATTAACCGAGTGGGAGCGAGCAAAAAATAATTATGAGATGCTGAGCAGGGTAAATGTAAAAATGCTGGCAGTGAAAGACCATCCGTATATAGTTCAGTTCAATCCAATGCGTTTCACATCATCTGCAGCCATACACGATTGTAACTCTAATTGCGACAGGGTTTGCTTCCTTTGTGCTACGAATCGTTCGGTCGAGCAAAAAGGTATTCCTTTCAAAGAAAATTACACCATATTGGTCAATCCCTATCCGATATTCCCCCGCCATTTTACCATACCTTCGAATACGCATGTCCCTCAACTCATCGCATCGCGTTATGGCGATATGCTTGATTTAGCGCAACAGATGGACGATAACATCGTGTTTTATAATGGTCCAAAAAGTGGCGCTTCAGCTCCCGATCATTTTCATTTTCAAGCAGGTAATAAAGGTTTTCTACCTATCGAAAACGGTCGAAAATGGAACAATGCCATCCGATTTGAATCTGAAAACAAACAAAAAATGCTCGATCGTTTTGAACAAGTCTATGAGGCTTTATTGATTCCACCCGCAAGCGATGAGCCAATGATGAATATAATTACATGGTTTGAAGAGAGACAGTGGACAACACATGTTTTTCCCCGCAAAAAACATCGACCGACTTGTTTTTGGGCTGAGGGCGAATCCAATATGATAATCACTCCGGGTGCAGTTGATTTAGGAGGCGTACTGATAACGCCTTTAAAAAAGGATTTCGATAAAATCACTTCGGAAATGTTAGCCGATGTGTTGAATGAGGTTTGTGAGATGAAGATATAAGAGGTATTTACTATTATTTTATGTATATGCATATACCAACAATTGAGGTGGGCATTATGTCTGCCCAAACCATCGAATTTTTACTTTTTGAACGTTATAAACAATCTACCGGAATTGAAACACAAAGCGTAAAAGGGCAAGCAACCATTTGTGGTGATTTGTCTTTTGTTCTTCAAATAGGAGATCATCAACAAATATTTAGCGATTTTGTTCTATTTGAACCTATTAGAGAAGAACAAGCCTGGTTTGAACTGTATAATGTCGTTATTGGCATACAGTTCCATTGGCAACGCGAAGAAACACAACGTTTCAAAGGGGCGTTGAAAATCTATGTCGAAAACGGAATGTTGACCGCCGTTAACATTCTTTCTGTGGAAGATTATCTTTTGAGTGTGATTTCGTCCGAAATGAACGCCACTTCTTCCCTCGAACTGCTGAAAGCGCATGCTGTGATATCTCGTAGTTGGTTGCTTGCGCAGATCGAAAAAAGCAAACAAGTAAAAGAAGCTGGCTATAAAATGCTGATAAGCAATGATAAAGGCTATATACGCTGGTATGATCGCGAAGACCATTCCCGTTTTGACGTCTGTGCAGACGACCATTGTCAGCGTTATCAGGGCATCACCAAAGTATCTGCGCCACAAGTATATGAAGCCTTAAAAGCCACATACGGCGAAATACTGATATACGAAGGCGCGGTTTGCGATGCCCGTTACTATAAATGTTGCGGTGGGATTACCGAGAAATTTGAAAATGTTTGGGAAGAGGTCGTTCATCCTTATTTGACGAAAGTGATTGATAATGATGCGATTTCTAAAGAGTACAACATGGATTTGACGCAAGAGCGTAATGCGCGAACTTGGATACTTGGCGCTCCTCCGGCTTTTTGTAATACACACGATAAGGATGTACTTACCCAAGTACTGAATGATTACGATTGTAAAACACAGGATTTTTTCCGTTGGCAAGTTACGCTCTCACAAGAAAAAATCAAAGAATTGCTGTTTCGCAAAATCGGTATTGATGTAGGAGAGGTATTGGAACTGGTACCGATAGAACGAGGCGTTTCAGGACGTGTTATTCGTTTAAAAATCACAGGCAGCCTACAGACTATTGTTATCGGGAAGGAATTGGAAATCAGGAAAGCATTGTCGGAAAGTCATTTGTACAGTTCGGCGTTTATTGTGGAAAAGGAGGAAGATGGAAAGTCGTACAAATTTATACTGAAAGGAGCGGGGTGGGGGCATGGTGTTGGTCTTTGCCAGATTGGCGCTGCCATTATGAGCGCCAAAGGTTATTCATACAGAGAAATACTGACACATTATTTCCCTCATGCAGAAGTTGAAAAAATGTATTGAGTATTTTTAGAGTCTGTTTAAAATTAATAGGCTGATTTATTTTCCGATTCTTTCCACAAATTAAAAGGGGAATTATCTTGTTCGTCAGCAATATGAAGCGTTTGAAGCGAGCGCTCTGTGTAGGGCAATTCCAATTCTTTGTAGATAAAAACATCATCGAATCCGGCCGTTGCAGCTTGTTGTTTTTGGGCAGCAAACACCAATCGTTTGGGACGCGCCCAATAGATAGCCCCCAAACACATCGGACAAGGCTCGCAACTCGAAAAAACAGTGCAATCATTCAATTGAAAATTACCCAACTGCTTGCACGCATTGCGGATAGCTGTAATCTCTGCATGGGCTGTGGGGTCATTGTTTGACGTCACCAAATTTGTGCCGGTAGCAATGACCTGTCCGTCCTTTACCACCAAAGCAGCAAACGGTCCGCCTGTACCTGTCCGTACATTTTCAGCCGCTAAGGTGATTGTTTGCCGTATAAATTTCTTATCTTCCGCCCCCATGATTTCAAAACTCAAACCGGATTTTTTAATTTTTAATTCTTAATTGTTTATCACATCCCCCCTTCAATACTCCACACAAAAGCGTTCAACCCTTGCTGTTCGGCCTTTTCGTTGATGCGGCGGAGAGCGTCTAATAATTCGTTTGCTTTTTGTTCGTCAATAATGGCCAGTATCGATCCGTTTTTCGATGGCCATGCATGCGTTCCGTAATGCGGCTCTCCGTTATTACTGCCACGACCATGTACCTCGTCCCAACGCGTAAAGCCCCTGATATTCAATTTGTCTAACAACTGCTGAATGGTTTCCGTGAGCGACTGCCCGTATATTATAAATACTGCTTTCATATTTTATACAATTATGAATAACTGATTAACTGAATAACTGATTAATTTAAATATTTAAAAATTCAACTAAACTCTAATATCTAATATCTAAACTCTATATTAAATCTCTATCCTGTTCACCGCCCGTTCCTTCTTCGCTTCGCCGGCATTGAAAACCGAATATACGGCCGGAATAACCAACAAGGTAAGAATGGTTGAGAACAATAATCCGCCGACTACCGCTATCCCCATTGGTTGCCAGATTTCCGAGCCTTCGCCAGTTCCTAATGCCAATGGCATCATTCCCAGAATGGTGGTAAGGGTGGTCATCAGTACCGGACGCAGACGTGATTTGCCGGCAGTAATTATCGCTTCATTTAACGGTATGCCGCGTTCACGTTGCAGGTTGGTAAAGTCGACAATCACAATACCATTTTTGACCACAATACCCACCAGCATAATTGCGCCTATCAGGGCAATCATACTCAGCGGAATTCCGGTTATCCATAACGCCAAAAATACGCCGGTAAATGCAAACGGTATGGCCAGCATGATAATAAACGGCATTTTAAACGATTCGAACTGTGTAGCCATTACGATATAAACAAGCAGGACGATAAGCACCAATAAGGTAAGCAAATCGCTGAATGATTCCTGCTGGTCTTCTACAGCGCCCGAAATGGCCACATCCACTCCGGCAGGCAAGGTCATTTGGCTAATTTCAACTTGTGCGGCAGCTGCTACTTCGCCCAGTGCAGCGCCCGACAAAGCGGCCGATACGGTTATGACTCGCTGGCGGTCTTCGCGTTCGATGGTAGGAGGCGTAAAACGCTCAACAATCGTAGCGACTTCGCTCAGTCGTATTGCATTGGGCCTTCCGGTAGCCGCATCAACGCGGCCGTTATAGAGCAGGATATTTTGAATATCTTCGATGGATTGGCGGAAAGATTCGTCGTAACGAACAATAATATTATACTCTTCGCCGTTTTCGCGATACAGCGAAGCTGTCATACCATTGATGCGATTGCGCACATAAGTAGCCGCAGTGGCCGTATTGATGCCGAATTTGGCTAACTTTTCACGGTCGAAATCCACATGCAGACCAATCTTCATTTCATCGCGGCTGATGGTTATATCACGTGCGCCTTTGATCGTACGCATACGGTCGGCCAATTCTTCGGCTATAATCATTGTTTCGTCAAAATCGTAACCAAACACCTTCACATCAACCGTATTGCCGCCCATAAATCCGGCGCCTGCGCCACCCCGCGAAACAGAAAATTTTACTACTTCGGGATATTTTGCTATTTCTTGGCGCATGGCTTCACTTATTTCTTCAGCCCCGCGTTGATGGTTCTTTTTACGGTCTTTCAGATCATGTAACACGATCATATAGTTGATGGCGTTTGTGCCCGAATTGCCAAACAATGCGGCAAAACCCGCCTGATCATCGGCGCCTGAACTGACCGAAATAACCTTAATTTCAGGACACTGTTCTACAAATGCACGTTCTATACGATGGGCTACATTTTTTGTCTGTTCTAAGTTGACTCCCACTGGCAGTTCTACACTGACACTGAGTTGTCCGTTATCTGCGTTAGGCATCAATTCCGTAGGCACTTGGATAAGCAGGAACAAACTGGCTATAAAAATCAACAACGCTATGACAATAGTTACCGTGCGGTGGGTTACCGTCCAGGTAAGTAAACGGGCATACGCATTATCAAGCCAATTCAAAAACCTGTCAATCGGCTTAAAGATAATACCCATTCCTTTATAGGTATGCGCAGCCTTGAAACGAAGCATAAGAGCTGTCAGGGTAGGGGTCATGGTTATAGCCGCAATGGTAGATACCACAATCACGATGGATACAATCCAACCCAACTGCTTAAACATGATACCGGCAATACCGCTTGTCAGGGTAAGCGGCAGAAATACGGCCACTACGGTCAGTGTGGTAGCAATAACGGCCAACCATACTTCGTTGGTACCGTAAACAGCAGCATCTTTGGGCCGTGCGCCGCGTTCAATATGTTTTACAATATTTTCGAGTACCACAATGGCATCGTCCACCACCATTCCAATCGCAATGGATAGCGAACTGAGCGAAATGATATTGATGGTTCCGCCGGTAAACAGCAGGTAAATAAAGCCGGAAATCAACGATACGGGAATGGTAAGCGCTACAATAATCGTTGCACGCCAGCGCCCCAAAAAGAACAGCACGACCAGTACCACGAAAATAAATGCGTACATGACCGTTTCGGTCAAGCTGTTGATACTGTTGGTAATGTATTGGGACGTATCGAACAAAGTTCCGACATGTACATCCGGCGGTAATGTTTTGAGCAGTTCCGGCAACATTTTATTGATTTCCTGAGCGATAGCTACCGAATTGGCGCCCGATTGCTTTTGGATGATAATCCGCACGCCGGTTTCTCCGTTGATCGTTTCTTCCACCGTCATCTTCTTGATGGTGTCCTGCACGGTGGCCACATCGGAAATACGAATTTCCCTGCCGCCATAGTTGGCGATTACGATGTCTTTCACTTGTTCGCTTTCCGTAAATTCACCTTCGATACGCAGGGCAAGACGCTCCGATCCGATGTCCATCGAGCCGGCCGGCATATTACTGTTTTCCATCGCTATGATTTGCCCGATTTGTTCAATCGTCATATTATAGGATTCAACCTTTTGCGGGTCTATGTTTACCTGTACCTCACGCACAGGGCTTCCGTTAATACTTACCGCGCCTACACCGTTTATACGATTGAGCGGGTTGGCGATTTTTTCGTCCAACAATTTATACAAACCATTGTAGCTTTCATTCGCCGTAGCATACAGGTACATGATGGGCATCATGCTGGTGCTGAACTTGATAATCATGGGCTTGTCGGCCCCTTCGGGCAGATAGGTTTCGACACGCCCCAATACGTCACGTACATCGTTGGATGCTTCGTCAAGATGGGTGCCCCATTCAAATTCGAGGATTAATACCGACATATTATCCTGAGAACGTGACGTGATTTTTTTCAAATCCGACACTGTATTCAGGTTGTCTTCCAAGCGGCGCGTGATATTCTGTTCGATATCGGAAGCGCTGGCGCCGGGGTAGGAAGTGATGACCGAAAGCATCGGGATTTCTAATTCGGGATACAGGTCTATGGATAAGCGGGTAAGGGAAAACGCTCCCAATACGATCGCTCCGATAAAGATGAGTATCGTTGAGATTGGTTTCCGTACCGCGGTTTCGTATATTTTCATATTATATATTTTTTAAAAATTAATGTAGAGATAAAAGTTCGCTGTCGCTCTCGATAAATTTTTATCAGCGAATGATAGTGAGCCTTTATCGCGAACAAAGTGAGCTTTTATCATTTTATCATTCATTTGCAAATTTCGTTATTTATTAACCGTTAACCGTTAATCACTAACCACTTTCACCGTTGTTCCATCCACTAAACGGCTGATGCCGGCAGTTACAACCCTGTCGCCATCATTCAGTCCCGAAAGTATTTCATACATATTGCCCATGCGCTGACCTAATTCCACTTTTGTATAACTTACCGTACTGTTATTATTTAATACATATACATAGCGGTCGTTAACACCGGATTGCTTAATAATGGCTATATCGGGAGCAACGATACGTTCCGCATTGCCGAAATTGAACGAAACGCGTGCAAACATGCCCGGACGTATTTTCATATTGTTATTGTTTACGACAATTTCGGTTGTAAACGTATGGGAAGCAGCGTCAATCGTAGGATATACCAACTTGACTTTTCCCTCAAACTGTTCGTCCGGATAACTGTCCAACCGGATAACGGCTGTCATTCCAGCTTTTACCAACGGGAAAAAGTTTTCTTGTATGTTGATAATCACCTTTAGCGGATTCAATTGCTGTACTTGCAGGATAGGTTGTCCGCCTGTCAAATCGCCGTTATCGAAATTACGTTGCGTAATGATACCACTGACCGGCGATTTCAGAAAAGTATTTTTTTCTAAATTTTCAAACGTCTCCTGCGTCACATCCAACTGTACTTTCAACTGGTCTAACTGTTGTTTTGAAACGCCGCCGGTTTGATACAGGGCTTGCACACGGCCATAGTCTACTTTCAGGTTTTCGATTTGCAGTTTAGCCTGCAAGTAGTTGGACTGTTCCATCTGAACCAGCAACTGTCCGGCAGTTACATAATCGCCCACTTCTACCATCAGTTTTTCAATACGCATGGTAGCCTGATAACTTGAAATCATATTTCTCGAATAGGGGATAATCGTGGAGGTATAAATATGATCC
>Ga0082212_10012917_pt1 | contig 10488 bp, 11 predicted proteins | sample TergutNt197P3_FD_71548 | JGI IMG/M metagenome (GOLD analysis project Ga0082212, IMG submission 71548) | Neocapritermes taracua P3 segment gut microbial communities from Petit-Saut dam, French Guiana - Nt197 P3 | ecosystem: Host-associated > Arthropoda: Insects > Digestive system > Gut ...
CAATTCGGGGAGAATACCGCCCGAACGTACCACCACATTGTCGGCAGCCGTTTTTCCTTGCGGAACCGAATCGTGCGGAAGGTTGGGCAGCATCACCAACAATTCTTTCTGATCCAGTTCGGCGGCTTCCTGTTCACGAACCAATCCGGCAGCACATTCCTTCATACCGGCAATATCCTTTTTGATGATTTCAACTGCTTCTTTTTGCCCTGATTTCATCAACGAGCCTATTTCTTTCGATTTTGCATTGAGTTCGGCCTGAAGGTTATCGGCTTGCGTCTGTAACTTTTTACGTAACGCATCGGCTTCAAGTAATTGCACAACAATATCATCTGCCTTAAATCCTTTCACAGACAGACGATTGATCACTTCGTCCTTATGTTCTTCAATAAATTTTACAGTCAACATACTAAGAAGGAACAACCGACACAAACGACTTGTTGTCGGTTTTTTTGCGGAACTGGATTGTTCCGTCAATCAGGGCATAAAGCGTATGATCACGACCTATACCTACATTTTCGCCCGGATGATGCCGCGTACCGCGTTGACGTATCAAAATATTGCCCGCCTTGCAGACCTGACCGCCAAACAATTTAACTCCCAATCGTTTACTTTCGGATTCGCGTCCGTTTCTTGAACTACCGACGCCTTTTTTGTGTGCCATTTTTCTTTATTTTATCTATTCTTCTACAATATGTTTATACAGTGATGTCTTCGATCAGAATTTGCGTAAAGTCCTGACGATGACCGTTCATCTTTTGATAGCCTTTTCGTCTTTTTTTCTTAAAAACCAAAACCTTGTCGCCGCGAACATGCGATATGATGGATACATTTACTGCGGCGCCGCTTACAACAGGCGTTCCTACTTTGATATCCTGGTCGTTATCAATCAGATATACCTTGTCGAATGATAATTTGTCACCCACTTCTCCTTCCTGGCGATGAACAAATATTTTCTGGTCTTTATTAACTTTAAACTGCTGACCAGCTATCTCTACAATTGCATACATGATCAAATTCTTATATTTTTCGGGCTGCAAAAGTAGATATTATTTGTAGAAATCCAAAATATTTTCAAATATATTTTTCCGCCCGAATAATTACGATATTTTATATGATCATTATTTCGCTTTTCCGTATCCAGCCTTTATTTCCATCAGCGATACGCACTTCGCACCATTCGCCGATCTGGTCTTCGATACGTACTTTGACGCCTTCGTGCAGGATAAACAGGTTGTTGCCGCTGTCGTCGGGCGAACTTTTGATGGTAACGGACGGCGCAAACACAATCGCTTCGTCGGTACGCTCGATGTTTGCCTTTTGCAGGTATCCAAATGCGAACGCCTTGAGACTCAACACGAAACAGAACACGCTCAACCCAAATGCCAGCCGCCGCATACTCATGCGCCGCACGAAAAGGAACAGCAAACCCAGCGCGAGCATGGCGACAAAACTCCCGATGCTCCACCACGACCATGCACGGACGGTCATCAAATCGCGGATGGCTCTGCACCAGGTGATCAGAAACAATTCGGGAACGGCTTCCACTTTGTCGAAAATGAGACTGCGCGAAAGATTCAGATTGAAGTCAATGGCTTCGTCGTTGGGAGCGAGACGTTTGGCACGCTCGTAATACAAAATTGCCGACTTGATGTCGTGGTTCTTAAAATAAGCGTTGCCTAAATTGTAGAACAATTCCGCCGAAACTATTCCCGATTCGGCTAACGGCTGGTATTCGGCAATGGCTTTTGAAAACTCGTTTTGCCGGTAATACTGTTCGGCGCGCAGCAAAACGCTGTCCCTGTCCGAAGCATGAAGCGCCATCGGAAAAATCATCGAAAAAATAAGGTATTGCGCTATTTTCATCGTGTTGGTGATATTGTTTAAATCCGGACAAAGATACGTATAAACTTAATTTATACGTTATCAATTTTTCATTCCTGCCTTTTTTCAATTCTTACCCGCGCATCAACCACAACAATATCGCGCTCGGTCGCCAGTAACGGATTGAGGTCTAATTCTTTGATTTCGGTGGCAAAACGCAGTAACGATGATAACCGCACAATGATTTCGGCAAATTTATGTTCATTGACGCCTTTTTGTCCCCGCGCTCCCTGTATGATTTTGTAACTTTTCAGCGAACGGATCATCGAATACGCTTCGTTGTAACTCAAAGGCGCCAGCCCTGAAGCCACATCCTCAAGCGCTTCCACAAAAATGCCGCCCAATCCGCACAGAACCACATGACCGAAACGTTCTTCGTAAGTAGCCCCGATGAACAGTTCCCTGCCCGAAAGCATCGGCTGCACCATCACTGCCGCTACATCGGGCAGTTTCATCATGCGGTCGAACTCAAAAGCCAAATGCCCCTCGGTTTGGATGTTGAGCACTACGCCGCCAATATCCGATTTGTGAACGGGTCCCACAACTTTCATCACCACCGGAAACCCAGTGGTCTGGACATGTTCAATGATGGCTTCCCTGTCGGTAGAAATAAATTCGGAAACGACCGAGATACCCGCCGCCGTCAATAATTGCCTCACGTCCTGCGGCAATGCAAAACCTGTATCCAAACGGTCAATGATTTTGCGGATCAATGCCACGTCCACGCCACGCATAACAGGGTTTGCCGGTTCGGGACGCGGCGTGTTGAGTACCTTGACAACTGCCGTCCCAAGCGTAACCTCGTCGGGAAAACTCACATGACCCTTATCCATAAAGAACTTGACTTCTTCGTTAGCGTTATACACCGAAGGAAGAATAGGGAAAATCGGCTTTTTGCATGTCTGCATTTTTTCGTGCAGCACCTCGTAAGCGTCAAAAATCCTGACTAAACCCGGTGTTCCGAAGATGACCATCATGGCGTCAATCTCGTCGAAACGGTTCTCGCAATAATCGATTACCGCGGCAAGATGCTGAGCATTACCGGTAGCCAGCAAATCAACGGGATTTGATACTGACGAACCGGGCAGCAACCTGGCTTTCAGTTCTTCGGCAGCCGTACCTTCCAGACCGGGAATGCTGATATGTCCCCGTTCGAGGGCGTCGGTAAGCATCACAGCCGGTCCGCCTGCATGAGTGATGATAGCGACGCGCTTCCCCTGCAGTTCTTTCAGGGTAAAAATGGCGGCAACGGTAGTCAATTCCTCGCGACCATTGCAGCGAACGATACCGGCTTTGCGGAACAGCGCTTCAACAGCCGAATCGGACGAAGCCAGCGCTCCGGTATGCGATTGAGCCGCACGACTTCCGGCTTTTGACGTCCCAGCCTTGATTGCCGCAATTTTGCAGCCCTTGTTGACCAGCGAGGTGGCATGAAATAGGAAAGCATCGGGATCTTTGATACTTTCCACATAAATCATTTTGATGCGCGAACTTTTTTCAGCATCGAAGTTTTCGTCCATGTATTTGAGTATGTCCTCCACGCCCGTCTGCGCGGAATTGCCCACCGAAAAAACCGAAGAAAACCTCAATCCCTTGGACAGAGCCGATTCAAGAATAAAAACGGCGGTTGCGCCGGAACTCGAAATAAGGTCGCATCCGTGCGCATCCAACGCCGGTACGGGAAGGGTGAAAATACTGGAATGATTCATGGTTAGCGCTCCGGTACAGTTGGGACCGATGAGGCATCCGCCGACAGCATCGACTGCGTCCACCATCTGTTTTTCGAGCAGTGTTCCTTCGCGTCCGGTTTCGCTAAAACCGGCAGAAATAACAATAAAAGCGCGGGTATTTTTGGTTTGCGCCAACGTGCGGACAGCATCAGGACAGGCGGTAGCGGGAATTGCCAATACAGCCAGATCGACTTCAGGCAGTTTTTCTACCGTGCGAAAACTTTTAACGCCCTGTACCTCATCCTCTTTCGGATTAACCACATATAAATTTCCTGTGTATCCGCCATCGAGGATATTTTTCAGCAAGCGTCCGCCCGGCTTGCCGGTGTGTTTTGATCCGCCGACAACCGCAATGCTGCGGGGATTCATCAAGTATTCGTTAACCATGATATTTTCAAAATTATATCAAATGCAATTACCACCACTTTTTGTAATGAATAACTTCTTTGATCCCGGGTTTTTCATTCCATTCCCTGACAAGACGATCTGCATCTTTCTTATCGTTGCAACTTCCGACTGAAACTCTGTACCAATTGATGCCATTAACGGTGGCTGGGATGACTTTGTAATCATATCCGAGTTTTTTTCCGTGCCTGTCGGCGTCCAATTTTGATGAATAACTTGCTATAACTACTACATATAAGCCATTCCAGGACGTGTCGCCAAATGGCTGAACCGGTTTTGTGGCGGCGAATACGGATGATTCACCCGATAGAGGTTTTACCTGAAAATCTTTCCAGATTTCAACTCTTTGATATCGGGAAACACAACTGTCAGGAACCTTTAAAGTACAAGCCTTTTGATTCTTAGCCTCGAAAACGCGATTAACACTCACAGGATTTGGATTATGATTGATAATCGAACTAAGGTTAGTGCAACCCCATAAAGCATATTCTCCAATCATTCTAACATTTTTCGGAATAGTGATCGAAACAAGCTCTTTGCAGTTTCTAAAAGCATTAGCACCAATATATACTACGCTTTCCGGAATGATAACCGATTTAAGAATGTCGCAATTCAAAAAAGAATAATCACCAATTCTTGTAATACCCTCATCTATAATTATCTTCTCAATCGAAGAACGATAATTCCACCATGGTGCAGTCGTCGGCAAATAATTGTTCATATCGCCATTCCCAATAATTTTAAGCGTACTGCCGTCTAAATGATAACTGACACTTTGCGAAAACGCGTTTATGCCACGCGCACCGAAAAACAATGCCAGCACAACGATCAAACTGATTTTTTTACTGATCACTTATCGAATAATTGATGGTTAATATTTATGAAAAATCTCATCTTGTGAAACACTTTCACTGCATTTTTACACGACAAAGTAAAATAAAATTTTAAAAAAATCCAATTTCTGAGGGTACACCCCAATCAGAAACAAGGTTTCATACAAACTTACTGTGCCCAAAAATCGTAATAATTAAACCACTGTTCGGGATAGCGATGCAGTATTTCTTCCAGCGCCAGCACATATTGCGCGGCAAGCGAATCAGACAGTTCTTTCTTTGTTAGCGCCGGATTCATTTGAGCGGGATAAAAACAAAACCGGTAACGTCTGCCGCGTTCGCGCATGGCGAAAAAAAACACTGCGGGCGTGCGGCTACGGGCTGCGATTTGGAATGGTCCGGCGGGGAACTTTGCCGGCGCGCCAAGCAGCGGTCGCGTCAGTGTCGGGGCGCCGGGCAGGTAGCGGTCGCTCTGAAAACAGATGTATTCCTTATTGGCTAATGCTTTGCCGATTTTGAAAACATGGCTCATGTCATCGCGTAAAGCAATGATTCTGTAATTTTTATCGCCTGTAACGGCGTCGAGCAACTGTTGGATGCGGCGATGTTCGGCGTCGAGCATCACAATATTGAGTTGCGGACCGTAATGTCCGAAAAACTCGCCGGCAATATCCCAGTTGCCCACATGTGCACTCATCAGGATGCAGCCGGCGGAACCGTCCAATATGCGCAACAAATCACTGTATCCGTCATCGAACCTGTAGGTAAACCCTTTGGCAAGTTTTGCCGGTATGGCAATCTTGTCAATCAGAACTTGCGCAAAACGGTAAAAGTTGCGGTAAGTCATTGTTGCGGCTTTCCACCTGCACAAATGACGCCTTTGGCGAAAATAACGGTATATGGCTCGTGATGAGCGGGGAACGAAAATGATGTAGTAGAAAACAATAAAAGCGGCAAAGCCGTATCCTGCCGAAACGCCGAATAATTGAACGGTACGAATGAAAAAACGATACCCCCAAAGACCGCCCTTAGTTGTACCGTCCCACGATGATGCCACTACAGGTTTGTATGTTTAAAAATGTATTGGTAGAAATCTTCAAAAGTGTGTATTTCAGCGAAATCAGAACCTTTGACCATTAGTCCGAAATGCTGTTCCAGTAAAACAACCAGATCAACATAATCCAGACTGTCCAGATTAAGGGTTTCTTTCATCGAAGCATCGGGGGTAATGCTTACCGGATCGACTTCAAAATTTTCAACCAGCGCGGTATTGATTTTATCAATTATCTCTTCGTACATCATGGTTTCATCATCGTTTTTTTTTGAGGGCGCAAAAGTACAAAAAATATATGATTGTCAATGCTCATTTTTTACGGTGTTTTGCAATGTCCTGTACCGTATAGGATGTAATATGACGCTTCACCTTATCGGTGTACAGGTCGTTGATGGTAATCATGATGCCGGTTTCCTCAACGCCGCCGAAGTGCGGGTTGATGGCTGTTCCAAACGTCTTCATGGACGGCGAAAGATTCATGTACGAATTGATCAGCGGCGGGATATTTTCACCGTAACTCCTCACTGTATGAAAAAGGATTTTGTAATCCTCGCCGTAATCCTTTCCTGTAAAAAGTCTGTTCATGACGCCGGTATCAATATCGGTTTTCAGCGCCAGATCATCGTTCGGGTATATCAGGCGTTCGTTATCGCCGAAATGCTTGTCGAGAAAATAGAGGATCATGTCGCGCGCCTCCGTACTGTATGATGTGTACATGGTAACTTTTCCCAGAAAATATTTTTTTTCGGGATTTTCCACCACTAAAGCGCCCAGCCCGTCCCAAAGGTTATCCAGCGAGTAGAGACCTTTGCCGAAACGGTTGGTTGATTGAAACGCCGGCTGCACAAACGAACGTCCAAGTTCAATGGTGTAGGGCAGATAATTCCTGATGAAATCGTCTGAGAATGTGAACAGTTCGGCTGTGGCAAGGTTGATTTCCCCTTCCTCATTGACGTATGTTTCATCGCAAACATGATAACGATAACCGCCCAGTATCTCTTCGCTTTCCCTGTCCCACACGATCAACTGTTTGTATGGGTTTCCGGCAAGATCGTAATGGTCAATATCCAATCCCTCGCCCGTTCCGCCGCCGGCATACCGGAAGGATAATTCGCGCAGGCGACCTATTTCGCGCATGATGTTTGGCGAATCGTGTGCGGTGATCACATACAGTTCGTTATTCGAACGATTGGTGTTTCTGACGAATTTTTCAGGCGTCAACTCGCTGATGATTAATTTTCTGTCAACAGGGGATATGATGTCTTTCATTTTCAGTCATTTAATGAATAAAATCCATGCCCGCCAAAACTTTCAAACCTTTCGGGACAATTTTTATTTTCAGTTTCTTTCCCATGATGAACGGTTCTCCGTCCAAATGCACTTCGCCTTCATGCTTTCTTTTGATCGCAATTTTTTTACCCTTGATCGTATGGTAATAACTGCTTTTATCAATGTTTTTACGAAGAAGCCTGATGGCAAGGAATCCTGCCCGGAATCTGGGAAACGGGCGAACGATGCACACGTCTAATTTGCCGTCGGTAATGTCGGCATGAGGCGCGATGTATCCGTTGTTGCCGTATTGTGCAGAATTGGCGACAGTAACTACCATCGCTTTTGTTTTCAATTGATTACCATCTACTTGCACTTTGTATTTACCGGAACGGTAACTGAAAAATTCTTTGACAATGAGCCGCAGATATGTCCAAAATCCCCTTTTTTCGTTTGTGGCGAAAACATGGCTGATATGGGCGTCGAATCCTGTTCCGAAAGTGCAGAAAAATGGTTTGTCGTTAGCCAAACCGTAATCAATGCTGATCATGGAGGCGTCGTTGAGCAGTTTCAGCGCATCGGTCAGTTTCAGCGGAATTTGCAGATGCCGCGCCAGTCCGTTGCCCGATCCGCATGGCACAATACCCATTGCCGCCGGTGTGCCGCGCACTGACTGCGCCACTTCGTTCACCGTTCCGTCTCCACCCACTGCCACGATGTACGGCACGCCTTTCTCAACCTGCCGGCGAGCCAGTTCGGACGCATGACCCGCCCGTTCCGTGAAAAAGATACGAACATCAAAACGTGAAGAATCAATGGTTTGATGGATAATCCCGGACCACGAATCCTTTTTATGCGTACCCGATATCGGGTTGATGATAAAACTGATTGCTCTTTTTGACAATGAATTGAGATTTTAAGGGTGCCCGATCAACCTCCCGTTGCGCTGAATCCGCCCACTTTCGATTTTCTCGGGTTGATGCACATAACCGGTATGTTGGCGCTGTTGGTGATGATGCCTTCTTCAGATGCTCCCAGTACGTAATCGTAAATCGAAATACCCTTGGTGGTGGTAATCAGGATAAGGTCGCCACCCATATCTTCGGCAAACTGCAGCGATTCTTTTGCAAAAGAATCTTTACCGGTAGCCACAGTAACATCATAGTTAACGTTTTTCGACTTCAGGAATTTTTCGGTGAACGACAGATTGGTTCTTACTCCCTGCTCTATTTTCCTGTCTCTCGCAGGTTCCGACCTGAAAATGTGCACTTTAGAATTGAACAGTTTAGCCACATAATAAGCCCATCCGATTTTTTCGCGATTTTCCCGTTTAAAATCAATCGGAAAAATAATCTTATCAATTGTCTTTTTACCCGGGCTTGCCTGCACCACAAAAATCGGTACCTTTGAAGTAACAATCACTTTCAAAGCCCAGCTTCCGGTGAGCTTCTGCATACCTTTGATACCGTGCGTACCCATCAGTACCAGGCTTGCGTCAAGTTCGTCCACCGTTTCGCCAATAGTGGAAAAGATAGAGCCTTCGCGAACGATACCTTTCACAGGGACGCCATAGTCCCTCGACGCTTTGTCGGCTTCCAGTTCAACTTTTGCGGTAGCATCAGGAATTTCAGCGGTTTTCTTCACAATATGCACCAATACCATGCTGGTGTTGGTTAGCCTGACAAACGGTACTGCCAGTTCCATGGCATATTGAGCTACGACAGTAAAATCTGTCGGAATTAAGATAGGTTTGGATAGATTTTCCATAGGAATTGAAATATGTTTTAACTTTGAAATAATAAAATCAATATCTTTGAGCGACTTTTTGTTTGTTTTTATCCAAAAAAAATCTTGACAAATATACAAAAAATTCATTAAAAAGAAAAAATTTTGTTTAATATGTGGTGGATTTCGTTACCGATCATCATTCTGGCTGCTTTTGCAGGATATTTTTATGGGAAAAGAAAAGGTATGAGAACCGCGAATGACGCAGAATACCTCGAACATGTGCCGGCGCCTGTCGTCCTGAATCAAGACGACAACTATGAGGATATTGCCGGAAAAGACAAACCGTTCATCCAGAAATACGACATGGTAACCGTGCTGTTTGCCGATATTGAAGGTTTTTCGGAAATCACCGACAGCCTCGAACTCGAAACGCTTTTGGACGAATTGAACAGTTTTTTCTTTTATTTCGATACCATTGTTGACCGTTACCACATCGAAAAAATAAAAACGATGGGCGACGCTTACATGTGCGCAGGCGGAATCCCGCAGAAAAACAACACCAATCCCGTGGATATCACATTGGTAGCGATGGATGTGCAAAATCATCTCAACCGGTTGAGCCAGCAAAACCCGAATGGATGGTCGGTGAGGATTGGTATCCATACGGGACAGGTGGTCGCCGGAATGCTCGGGCACAAGAAACTTTCGTTCGATATCTGGGGACATACGGTGAATGTGGCTGCCCGTCTGGAATCGGCGTGTAAAGCCGGAAAAATCAATATTTCGGAAACCACTTACGAAAAGATTAAACCGTATTTCGATTGCGAATATCAGGGGGTATTGCCCAATTATCATGGCGTTTCGTATTACGTGAACGGGCTAAAGCCCGAATTTGCGGAAATGAACAACAGCGGACAGCCAGTGCCCAATTATGCTTTTTTTGTCCAGATGCAGTTGCTACGGCTGGTCGACCTCGAAGAATATGTGGAAAAAATGATGACAGACAACGTTTCGAATCTGTTTTTCCATAATTTCAAGCATACATGGGATGTGTATGAGCAGGTGAAACTGCTGGCTCAGTCGGAAAACATCAAAGATGAGGAAATTCTGCTGATGAAGACAGCCGCTTTGATGCACGATATAGGCTACTCTATCTCATACAGCGATGATATAAATACCCTTAGCGAAGATTTTGCCCGCGAAACCTTACAGGTGTACCAATATAAGCCGCACCAGATCGACAGGGTTTGTCAATTGATGAAAGCAACTCACTACGAATCAGTTCCAAACGGCGTCATGGAGGAAATCATGCACGACGCCAACCTGATGTATTTCGGGCAGGCGGATTATTTCACGCGGATGATGAGTCTTGCCCGCGAACAGGAGAAACACCGCATTCCAGTGAACAAAACCGTATGGCTGCAAAACCAGATGAATCGCCTGACCCGTCACCGGTTTTTCACGCAGGCAGCCAGGGAGCAGGTTAAAGTTTCTACCGAACAGCAAATTTTAAATACAGAATTGCCTTCTTTTTAGAATTTTTTTGGCAGTAAGAATTATAGCAATTTGATTTATAGTATACTGT
>Ga0082212_10012919_pt1 | contig 10488 bp, 8 predicted proteins | sample TergutNt197P3_FD_71548 | JGI IMG/M metagenome (GOLD analysis project Ga0082212, IMG submission 71548) | Neocapritermes taracua P3 segment gut microbial communities from Petit-Saut dam, French Guiana - Nt197 P3 | ecosystem: Host-associated > Arthropoda: Insects > Digestive system > Gut ...
TTTCCCAGCTGCTTTATTCGGACGCACGGAAAGATGATTTTCTATGGACCCATGTCCCTTATGCACATACATATTATTCTCTTTTGTCAAAAGCCGAGTATCCCAATCTGGCAAGTTACCAGGTATTACGGGCAAAAGTCGGAACCATCAGCAAATCTGCTTTCGAAGATAAATACAACGAATGGTTCCCCGAAAATAACAATGTTGTTGGGTATGACACCCTGGATTCTGTTCTGGATGCACTGGAATCCGGCAAAATTGATTTGCTTATGGCTTCCGATTATATCCTCTTAATGGAATTGAATTACCGCGAAATACCAGGATACAAAATCAACATACGCTTTGGCACTCCAATGGATTCATTCTTTGGATTTAATAAGAACGAACAAACACTGCGTTCCATAATAAACAAAGCGCAGTATTACATTAATACAGATACTATTGCAGACAGCTGGACAAGCCGTGGTTTTGATTATTCCAAAAAGCTGGCGCGCCAGCAATTGGTTTTTCTTGGCGTTATTGTTTCTGTTTTGGCTTTGATTTTGATACTGACAATTATGTTTCTTGTAAAAAACAGAAAACTTAGCCGCAGCCTGGAGAAAATAGTTAAAAAAAGAACACACGAACTGGAACTGCAAACACAGGCGGCGCAGGTGGCATCAAAGGCAAAAAGCGCATTTTTGGCGCGCATGAGCCACGAAATACGGACGCCGCTTAATGCAATAATCGGCATGGCGGGCATAGCGCATAATTCAATATCAGATCAGGATAAGGCTCTTTCTTCGATTAACCAGATCACAGTTTCTTCTAAACATTTACTGGGAATTTTAAATGATGTACTGGATATGTCCAAAATTGAATCAGGAAAACTGGAATTATCCCATGAACCGTTCAGCCTGATAAGTGCCTATGATGAGGTTTCAGGGATCATTGCGGAACGCTGCTGGGAAAAAAATATTGAATATAAAATAAATTTAGATGAATTAAAAGATATAACCGTGATGGGCGATAAATTGCGCCTTAATCAGGTTCTTGTTAATCTGCTTGGCAATGCCGTTAAATTTACCGGTGAAAAAGGAGAAATCTCATTTTTAATAAATATTTTGGAAGAAAACTCAAATACTGTCCGTATTCTTTTTTCTGTTTCCGATAACGGAATAGGAATGACCGATGAACAAATGTCCAAGCTTTTTATTCCGTTTGAACAAACAGATGCTAATGTTGCTGTAAAATTCGGAGGAACGGGACTTGGTCTTTCTATCAGCCAGAATCTTATCGGGATGATGGGAGGAAAAATTAAAGTAGCAAGTAAAATCAATACCGGTTCAGAGTTTTTCTTTGATTTGTATTTTGAAAAAGGTATAGTTATAACTGAAGATAATACTTCAAACTCCGATGTTCTTGATTTAAGAGGTAAAAGAATCCTGCTTACCGAAGATGTTGATGTTAACAGATTTATTATCGGCGAAATACTGTCTCCGACGGGGATCGTAATAGACGAAGCTGAAAACGGTCAGCGTGCTGTAGAGATTTTTAACAGTTCATCACTTAACTATTACGACCTTATTTTTATGGATGTGCAAATGCCTATTATGGGAGGGTATGAAGCGACAAGACAAATCCGCGCACTGGAAAGGCCTGATGCAGCAAAAATCCCCATTATCGCCATGACGGCGAACGCATATAAAGAAGATGTTGAAGAAGCAATGGCAGCAGGAATGAACGCACATCTGGCTAAACCCATTGATATTGATGCCTTAATGAAGGTTTTGGAAACAATAAAATAAAGACTGTATGAAACCGATAAAATTGCCGTATGGTAAAGATTTTTTGGAATATGAAATTCCCGATTCCCGCTTTAAGGGAATGTTGGTATCGCAAATACATAATTACAAAGCGGATAAAAAACAGGACGAGCTGGTTCGCGATGCATTGGAAAAACCGGTTGGGACTCCACCGCTCCGGGTAATGGCCGAAGGCAAAAAGAACATTGTCCTTATTGCAAGCGATCATACCAGACCGGTGCCGAGTAAAATTATTATACCGCAAATGCTTGCCGAGATACGCCGGGGCAGCCCGAATGCAGACATTACCATACTGGTTGCCACAGGCTGCCACCGGGAAACAACCCGCGAGGAACTGAAACAAAAATTCGGCGCAGATATTCTAAAGTGGGAAAAGATCGTTATCCACGACTGCGATTCTCCGGACATCGTTAGGCTTGGAAAACTTCCTTCGGGCGGGGAGTTGATCATCAACAAGCTTGCAGCAGAGGCGGATCTTCTTGTAGCTGAAGGATTTATTGAGCCTCATTTTTTTGCGGGGTTTTCCGGTGGCCGCAAGAGTGTTTTTCCCGGGTTGGCCGGACGTAAAGCTGTGTTGTACAATCACAATGCCGAATTTATCGCCCATCCGGCTTCCCGTACCGGAATTATCGAAGATAACCCAATACATACAGACATGCTCTATGCGGCCAGGATGGCCCGGCTGGATTTTATCTGTAATGTTGTTATTAATGCAGAGAAACAAATTATTTATGCAATTGCCGGGGATTGTGATCTTGCACATAAAGAGGGGAGGGAATTTCTTTTAAACAAATGCAAAGTTACGCCGGTTATAGCCGATATTGTTATTTCTACAAACGGCGGCTATCCCCTGGATCAGAACATTTATCAGGCAGTTAAGGGAATGACAGCTGCAGAAGCATCGGTCAGGAAAGGCGGGGTTATTATTCATCTGTCTGAGTCCAGCGACGGCCATGGAGCTCCGGAATTCCATAAAACTTTTACGGAAGAAAAAGACCTGAACCAAATGCTCCTTACATTTATGAAGACACCTAAAGAAAAAACCCGCGTCGATCAGTGGCAGTCCCAGATCCTTGCCAGGGTATTAAAGCATGCTCATGTTATCTATATTTCCGGTGTACCGGATCAAATGGTTACCGACTTTCACATGATTCCCGCCCATTCCATAGACGAAGCGGTAAAAAAAGCGGAGAAAATTTTGAACAACCCTGACGCTTCCATTGCAGTAATCCCTGACGGGATTTCGGTAATTGTAAGCGCATGAACCCGGCAGTAAGACCATTATGCTTCCCCTGCATAAATTAACAGAACTTCCGCGATCTCAGCGGCTGCGCAAGGCGGCAAGCATTATCAGAAATGCGGAACACCGGTTTGTAGTTATGGGAAAGGTACTGCCGGAAGAAGTAACATACCTTGGCAAACTAATATTGCTGCTGGCACAAGACGGGCGCTTTTCCGAACCGGCAATGGAAGCGCTGAAACAAGTGCAATCAGGTTTAACAGCTGTTTGTGCAGAAAGCCTAGCTGCGGATGAAAAAGAATTCCGCCGCTGCCTTAATACCGTATATCATATACTTCAGACAGAAACAGGCCGCTTGCAGGCCGATTGGGATTTTATCGAAGCTACTGGTGCATTGGATCCTTCGATGCGTCAGCCTTTTTCCGGCATGCAGGTTTATCTGGAAGATATACGTTCTCCGTTCAATGTTGGTTCCATGTTCAGAGCTGCCGAGTCTTTTGGTGTGGAAAAGATTTGGCTCTCGCCGCTATGCGCCGATCCTCGGCATAAACGAGCAGAACGTACCGCCATGGGCTGCGTGGATATTGTACCCTGGGAGCGGCTTTCTCATGGTTTTTTTAGCAGCAACAATTCCGAAAGCCTTGGTTCTAATCATCTTTTTTTAGCCGGGCCTTTCTTTGCCCTGGAAACCGGAGGCATCTCCCTTAATGAATTTACTTTTCCTAAAAAAGCAATAATGATTGCCGGGTCCGAGGAGTTGGGGGTAAGCCCCGGGGCTCTTGCCGCTGCGGATGCTTCCCTGGGGAGGGTGAGCATTCCCAGCTATGGGGCAAAAGGCTCCCTGAATGTGTCTGTTGCCTTTGGTATAGTAATGCAGGCGTGGTCAGCAGCACTGTCGGCTCAATCATAGTTAAATGAATACTTGCATAATTTGCAATTTTTTGTAAATATATTTCTATGGAGCAAAATATGAAAAAGATAATTATTGGTATTATTATGGTGTTGGCCATAATGTCGAACGCTTTTTCTCAAACGGAAGCAGATTTTGATGTAGGGTTAACTGATGATTTTGAAGGAGTAGTTATCAAAAAGTATACTGGTAAAGAAGTCCAGGTACGAATCCCCTCAAAAATACAGGATATGCCTGTTAGGGAAATAGGAGAGAAAGCATTTGAAGGTGGTAACAATATGACACAAATTGTCAGTGTTGTTATACCTGACGGGGTGACCGTAATAGGAAGACAAGCTTTTAGTGGTGATTATAGTAGCTGGTCTTACCAAAAAAAACTTACATCCGTAACTATTCCCGCTACAGTTACAATAATTGATGATTATGCATTCAATGGTTGTGAGTCTCTGTCATCACTAAGTATTCCAGCATCTGTAACAAAAATAGGAGCTGGAGCTTTTTCGGGTTGCTCAAAACTGGAATCCTTTAATATTCCGGATGGTATTACATCCATTGGTGTGGGAGCATTTTCTGGATCGGGTGTGAAATCCGTAAAATGGCCTTCAGCTATAACAATAATTCGAACTACTTCTAATTATGGCGAGAGTCATGGTATGTTTAGGAATTGTAAAAACCTTCAAACCGTGGTGATATCTGAAGGAGTTACAGAAATTGGAAGTAATGCATTCAGCGGATGTACCGCTCTAACATCTGTTACATTGCCTTCAACCATTGAAAAAATAGGTCGTGACGCTTTTCAAGGTTGTTCCACTTTAACGACAATTACAATTCCCGATACCGTAGGGAACATAACATTTGAACACTCATATAGCGATTCTGGAAATTCCGGTTTTAGCGGCTGTCCAAAATTAACACTTGCAAGCCAAGCTGCCCTAAAGAGACGTGGTTATACTGGCGCATTTTAGGGTAATATACTTTTTTTAAGTGAGCTTGTTAAACATTCTTGTTTCCATTAAGCAAGTTCCCGAAAGCAGCAATGTAAAGATGGATCCCGAGACAGGTACGGTGATACGTACCGGCGTGGAAACAGTTGTTAATCCGCTGGATTTATACGCAATAGAGACAGCGCTCCGGATAAAAGAAAAATACGGCGGTATTGTTACAGCGCTTTCCATGGGGCCGCCTGCGGCCATGCGGGTATTACGAGAAGCGGCGGCGATGGGCTGCGATCGCTGTATACTGCTTTCCGATCGTAAATTCGGCGGTGCGGATACCTGGGCAACATCCTATACACTTTCCCGCGCTGCGGAAAAATTGGGGCCCTTTGATATTATCGTTACCGGAGAACGCGCCACCGACGGCGATACTGCCCAGGTTGGACCTGCATTGGCTGCCTGGCTTGATATTCCTGTTCTCAGTTATGTTTCAAAAATCGAAACAATAAAAGAAAACCGCATTCATGCCGAGAGGCTTGTGGAAGAAGGCTACGAAATGCTTGACGCTCCTTTGCCCTGTTTGCTGACAGTGGTTAAGGAAATTGCAGTGCCGCGCCTTCCAACCCTTAAGGGAAAGCTGCAATCCATGGAAATGGAGATACCTGTATTTTCTGCTGATGATCTTGATGTAAACCTAGACTATCTAGGATTAAAAGGTTCGCCAACCAGGGTAGTAAAGATCGAGACACCTGTTATTAGCAGGGGCGGAAAGATGATCAAAGTCCAGGACGGGGAATCACTTAAAACGGCAGTGGACAGCCTGATGCTGCTTTTAAGCGAAAAAGGGTTTGTATGAAAGGCAACGTACACAGCCAAGGTTATGTTTGGACAATTGCAGAACAGTTTGAAGGAAAGTTAAAAACCGTTTCCTTTGAACTACTTTCCCGCGGAAGAGATCTTGCAGACAAGCTAAAAGTGCCTTTGTGTTCAATATTAATCGGCCCTATTCTTGATGAAGAAAAACTGAATATGCTGATACACCGCGGCGCAGACGAGGTAATTGTTGTTGAAGACATCGAACTGCGATATTTCAACGCCGAAATGTATTCAGCAATACTAACGGCGCTTATAAATGATTATCAGCCGGAGATTATCCTTGCCGCAGCCACTTCGACCGGGCGTACCCTTATGCCCTATACTGCGGTAAAAGTGCAGGCAGGGCTTACTGCCGATTGTACAGAGTTGGACATAGAAGAAGGGACCGGTCTGCTGCTTCAGACCCGGCCCGCTATCGGCGGAAATATCATGGCGACCATAAAGACGCCGGAACAAAAACCGCAAATGGCTACAGTGCGCCCCCGCTCCTCCCGGCCGCTAAAAGAAGATACGAAGCGGTGCGGTACCGTAACACGGTTTTCTTTGGGCGATACCCTGCCCGGCGGCGGACGGTTTCCTGCCCTTAAAATAGATCGCACTGCGGTAAAAGGTTACCGTCGGGAAGAAACAGGGTTTGCAAATCTGGAAGAAGCGGAATTGATCATCTCCGGCGGGCGTGGCTTGAAAAAAGGAGAAAATTTCAGCCTGCTTCGGGACATTGCGCAGACCCTTGGAGGTGAAGTCGGCGCAAGCAGGGACGCCGTGGACAGGGGCTGGGTCAGTTATCCGCATCAGGTTGGGCTTTCCGGCAAGACTGTTTCCCCCAGGCTGTACATGGGCGTGGGAATATCCGGGGCGATTCAGCATTTGGCGGGGATCAAAACCAGCGAAACCATTGTTTCTATCAACAGCGATCCCGACGCCAGCCTCCACAAAATTGCAGACCTGGCTATTGTGGGAGATGCTTTTGAAGTGCTGGGTGAGTTGAAAAAAAGGATTAAGAAATGACAAATATAACGGTCTATCATACAATGACAGATCAAATAATAGAAGAACTCAGAAAGATTGTTGGAAAAGGCAATGTTATAACCGACAGGGAAAAACTCGAAACCTATTCCCATGACGAGACCGATGCCCGTGTATACGGACACAACCCCGATGTTGTGGTTCTTCCTGCCAGCACTGAAGAGATAGCGGCTGTTGTAAAACTTGCCAATCGTGAGTTAATTCCCATTACACCGCGGGGTGCAGGTTCCGGCCTATCCGGTGGGGCCATTCCCGAATATGGCGGCATGGTTGTTTCCCTGGAAAGGATGAATCGTCTTATCGAAATTGACAGGGAAAATATGTCTGCGGTGGTAGAAGCGGGCATGGTAACCAATGACTTTGCAAAGGCGGTTGAAGAACAGGGGCTGTTTTTTGCCGGATATCCGATGAGTCTGCAAACCTGTGTTATTGGCGGCAACATTGCGGAAAACGCCGGCGGCGGCAAGGCGGTAAAGTACGGTGTTACCGGCCGCTATGTACTGGGTCTTACCCTGGTTACCCCGCTGGGGGAAATTGTCGAATTGGGAGGCAAGCTTGCCAAGGATGTTACCGGCTACGATTTAAAATCACTTATTATTGGCTCGGAAGGAACGCTGGGCATTGTTACCAGGGCGATAATAAGGCTTATCGGGTATCCTTCGTCAAAGTCCGATCTCCTTGCCCTTTTTAAAACACCAAAGGATGCTATCGATATTGTGCCGGAAATCCTGTGCCGCGGGGTTACCCCGACGAGCATTGAATTCATGGACAAGCTTTCCGTGCAGACAAGCTGCAAGTACCTTAACGAAAGCCTCCCCTACGAAGACTGCGGCGCCATGCTTCTTATTGAATTTGACGGTTCTGATCCTGCACGCCTTGAATCTGATCTAATTGAAACTGGAAAACTCTGCGAAAACCGCGGCGCTCTGGAAGTTTATGTTGCAGAAGACAGAAACAATATCGAACGGATATGGAATGTAAGAAGGAATATTGCTGAGGCTTTTAAGGTATTCAGCCCAACTCAAAGCCTGGAAGATATTGTTGTTCCCATTTCCCGTATCCCTGCCATTATCCCTGAACTGGAAAGGCTGGGTAAAAAATACGGAATGCAGATTCCCTGTTACGGTCATGCAGGGGACGGCAACCTTCATGCTACCCTGGTAAAAGACCCTGACATGCGTATGGATGACTGGGAAAAAAATGAATGTGCCTGCCAGAAAGAACTTTACGAAATAACCAAAAAAGCCGGGGGAAAGATTTCCGGAGAACATGGCATTGGAATAAAGCGGCGGGAGTTTTTTAAAGAGCTTGTAAGCCCCGGTGAACTGGAACTGATGAAATCGCTGAAACGCGCCTGGGATCCGAACAATATAATGAACCCGGGCAAGATTTTTATTTCCCCTTAAATTTTTGCCATGAAAAAAAAGGGCTTTAGGCAGCGCCCAAAACCCTTTCAAGATTGAACTATGTTACATTACACCTTAAACCCAAAGAACTTTGCCATATACCCAAACACGAAAACCGCCAGGATCAAGATGGGAAGACCCCAGGTAAAGTAAGGCCGTAGAGCTGCAGGGAATTTTTTTCCGCTTCCGGAATCCGCTTCCTTAATAAAGTTATCCCAGCCCCAGCCCATTTTGGATACACAGAAAAGAAGATATACCAATGCGCCCAACGGCAGAAGGTTGTCGGATACGATAAAATCTTCCAGATCAAGGACTACACTGCCATTTCCGAATGGATCGAATCCGGAAAGTACGCTGAATCCCAAAGCACATGGCAATGACAAGATCGTAACAGCAAAGAAATTGATGATGCACGATTTTACCCTGCTGCAGCCGGTAATATCCATGGCAAAGGAAATGAGGTTTTCAAAAACAGCTACAACGGTTGACATGGCGGCAAAGGACATGAACAGGAAGAACAGCCCTCCCCATACTTGACCCATTGGCATTTCGTTAAAAACATTGGGCAGGGTAACAAACGCCAATCCTGCACCTTCACCCGGATTAACACCAAAAGCAAAACAGGCGGGGAAAATTACAAAACCTGCCAACAAAGCCGCCAGTGTATCGAGTACTGTAATAGTAATACTTTCGCCGAACAAACTTTTGTTCCGGTCAATGTAACTGCCGAAAATTGCCATGCTCCCAATCCCAAGGCTCAGGGTAAAGAAAGCTTGACCCATTGCAGCATATACTACTGTTATTAACCCATGCTCACGGATTGCATCAAGGTTAGGCTTAAGGTAAAAGGCAAGACCTTTTGCCACGCCGCCCGGTACGGTTCCTTTAAGCGTTAACGAACGAATTACCAGAGCAATCAACACCACAAATAACAGCGACATCATTACCTTGGTAACTTTTTCTACGCTCTTTTTAAGCCCGCCTGCACAAATTGCAAAACCAAGGACACAGACTAAAACCATCCACCCAATCATGGCATAAGGATTTGTTATAAAGCCCCCGAATGCGGCTCCCACCTCGTCGGGGCTCTTGCCTACAAAATCGCCCTTGCCGAGTTTTACCATGTAGGCCAGCATCCAGCCGGAAATGGTTGTGTAGAACATCATAAGGAGGTAGTTTCCGCCCATGGCTACCCAGGAAAAAAGGTGCCATTTGGATCCCGGTTTTTCCAATGCATGGAACGAACGTGCCGCACTCTTTCCGCTGCCCCGGCCCACGGAAAATTCCATGGTCATTACCGGTATTCCGAAAATTACGAGAAATGCAAAATAAATAAGAACAAAGATTGCACCCCCATACTGACCAGCTCTAAAGGGGAAGCGCCACACATTGCCCAAACCGATTGCACAGCCGACTGAGATCAGGATGAATCCCAAACGGGACGAGAATTTCTCTCTTTTTATATCGTTACTCATGGGGTCATTATGCGTAAAAACGGCATTTTTTGTCTAGTATTGGGAACCCAGGGGGGTACAGCTTTTGGCGGTACCCTGTAACCATCTTGACAAATGGATGTTTATAAGGTTTACTGATACTAAATTATACTATTAAGGAGAATGACAATGAAGAAAAATAAAATTATTTTGATTTTGGCGCTTTTTGTAATTCTGATTCTGTGTGTGTCTGCCAAGGTTGAGAAGAAAATTACTGTTACGGACATACCCAGGCAGTATATTGGAAAATATGCCTTTCTTGCTCTTTCAACCATCAAAAACAATGATGTGGTGGCATTGACCATGCCTTCCAAGGTAATTCGATCAGATTCAATTACCATGAGTTTTATTGACGCTAAATCTTTCAAACCGTATACCGCCAACGGGACTTTCATGTTTATGATGAGTATTACGGAAACTGATGACACTAAGTCAAAAGACTTGTACACAGGGGCCAGTCTTTCCATTAAAATATCCAAGGAAGAAACGACAATCTCTTTTGACGATTTAATGAAACTTTAAGCTCTATACTCAAGCATCATGTGTCGCCGCCGGGGATTAATTCACACCCGGCGGTGTCGTGGTTTTTGGACATTGCTCCCTCGACTTTAATCACAAAATTTGATATACTGTACCCATGCCTGATATTCCTGCACAGCTTGGAAAAATAATTCCTGTTGCAATAGAAGACGAAGTTAAATCCGACTACCTCACCTATGCCATGTCTGTTATTGTGGCGCGGGCGCTGCCCGATGTGCGGGACGGGCTAAAACCGGTACATCGCAGGCTCCTTTATT
>Ga0082212_10012920_pt1 | contig 10488 bp, 6 predicted proteins | sample TergutNt197P3_FD_71548 | JGI IMG/M metagenome (GOLD analysis project Ga0082212, IMG submission 71548) | Neocapritermes taracua P3 segment gut microbial communities from Petit-Saut dam, French Guiana - Nt197 P3 | ecosystem: Host-associated > Arthropoda: Insects > Digestive system > Gut ...
TGCCAAACGCAAAAACTCCATACCGCCGAAACGGTTTTCGCGGGTAATGGGGTCGCGGTCGGCTAAGATGTAGCCGATTTCACAGCCACGAATACCGGCTTCCAAATATAGTTCAACGGTTAATGTTTGCGCCGGAAACTCTTCTTTAGGAACGTGCGTAAGCACTTTTTGCGCATCAATGAAAATGGCGTGCCCACCGGCAGGTCGTTGATACGGAATGCCGTACTCGTCTAACTTTTGCGCCAAATAAGCAACCTGTTTAATGCGCGTTTCGAGGTTTTCAAACTCGGTATTTTCGTCCAAACCGACGGCAATGGCGTTCATATCTCTGCCGTTCAAGCCGCCGTAGGTAATATAGCCTTCATAAATAATACATTTCACTTTCGCCTGTTCGTACCAATCTTCCAAATTGGTAGCGATGAAACCGCCCATATTCACCTGCGCATCTTTTTTCGCACTCATTGTCATCCCATCGGCGTAAGTAAACATCTCTAAACAAATCTCTTTAATCGTTTTGTTTTCATAACCTTTTTCTCTTGTTTTGATGAAGTAGGCATTTTCGGCAAAACGGGCGGAATCGAACAAAACGGGTTTGCTGTATTTTTTTGAAATAGTGTAAACTTCTTTCAAATTTTGCATTGAAACGGGCTGCCCGCCACACGTGTTATTGGTAATGGTAACCAACACAAAAGGAATTTGCGCAGCATTTTGTTTCAAACACTCTTCCAACATTTTAGGGTCCATATTGCCTTTGAAAGGGATTTCCAATTGGGTGTCTCGCGCTTCGGCAATGGTGCAATCCACAGCAAATGCTTTTCGCGATTCGATGTGTCCTTTGGTAGTATCAAAGTGCGAGTTGCCCGGCACAATGTCGCCTTCTTTAATTAAACAGGAAAACAGCACATTTTCGGCAGCGCGCCCTTGGTGTGTGGGAATCACATATTTATACCCCGTAATTTTATTGATTGTTTCTTTCATTTTAAAGAAAGAGGTAGCGCCGGCGTAACTTTCATCGCCAATCATCATGGCTGCCCATTGCCGGTCGCTCATAGCGCCGGTGCCCGAGTCGGTGAGTAAATCAACATAAACTTTTTGCGATTCTAATTGAAACACATTATAGTGCGCATCTTTCAGCCATTTTTCGCGCTCATTGCGCGTGCTTTTTTTGATGGGTTCAACCATCTTAATTTTCCAGGATTCGGCAAAGGGAATTTGCATTTATTTAAAGATTTAAGATTTAAAAATTTAAGATTTAAAGTTATGAATCTAATCCTCACATCATCTAATCATCACATCATCTAATCTATTTTTGATTTCAGTTCCATACATTTCTTACAATATTCACAAGCAATTGTGTTTTTATCTGCTTTAATTTTTTTTGTTACTTTTCCGTTTTCGTCGTAATAATACCATATTCCGTCGCAGATGCCGTGATCGAAATGCCCTTTAAAAATAGGATGCCCATTCTCTCTGTAAACGTTATAGGCGCCGTGCTCTTTTCCCTCCACATAAAAGGCTTCGGTTTGCACAGAACCATCTCGGAAAAAGGCATACCATTTTCCGTCTCGTTTTCCGTCTTTTAATCCGCCTCCAATATACTCCTGTTTATTTTCATAGAAGTATGCTTCGCCAATTTTCTCTTGGGTTTGTTTTCCATTTTCATCTATTTTGTAATAGAAAATGGTTTGTGGAGTAGTTTCATCGTAAGCAGCCACTACTTCGCCACCGGGCGTATCTAAATCAAATGCAGGTTTAGAGATTGTATGCTTATTCTCACATGACATTAATAAAAATATTACGCAAATGAAACATAAGCATCTGTAAAACAAATTTTTGACAATATTTGAAGTTATACACATAATGATAATGGTTTGAATAAATTTTTTATTTTTTTTTAGCGGCAAAAGTAGTTTTTTTTGTGATATTATTTTTTTTCTATTTTTGCAACGTTTTTAACACTAAAATAGTACTGTATTTTAGATAATTACAGATTATTCTCATTCTTTTATACATAAATTAATATTAAATCAAATGGAAAAAGGAACAATCAAATTATTTATTTTAATGGCATTTTTGCTATTCTCGACAACAATTTTGCATTCAAATCCTGCAAATCCCGATCCGATTATTATTACACAGCCGGATGGTAAAACGCTAACAGTTTTTGTTAGAGGCGATGAACGCATCAATTGGTTCGAAACAATGGACGGTTTTACATTACTTTTAAATAAAGCAGGATATTTATCTTATGCCCAATTAGATGAGAACGGTAATTTGCAACCTACCGACTATATTGCCACAGATGTTGATAAAAGAGATATTGTAATTTTATCTTTTTTAAATAAAATTGAAAAGAATTTGTTTTACAGTGATTTACAAGTTGAATTTAAACTCAAAATTTGGGAAATAGAAGATGAGGCTCAAAATTCACCCAAGGGAACGCAAGAGGTAATGGGGGAGTATAAAACGCTATGCGCTTTTGTTGAATTTCCTAACAAAAAGATGACTAAAAGCAAAGAGGAATTTGACGGGTTGTTTAATGAAGAAGGATATGCGTTGAACGGCGCCGTGGGCAGTGTAAGGGATTACTTCAAAGAAATATCTTACGGGCAATTTGGGATAACCATAACTTTATGTGGTATTTATGAAGCTCCACTGCCTGATACTGATTATAAGGACGATGCACGACCACTTGCAAGGTGGTTGGCACAAAAAGTGGCATCTGAACAAAACATAGATTTCAGAGATTATGATAATAATGGTAATGGAAAAGTGGATGGATTTCATTTCATTTACGCAGGACTTGCGCAAAACAATGTGACTATTTGGCCTCATAAATGGCAATTTGACCCACCGGTTACACAAAATGGAAAATCTATCAGTATTTATTCGTGCTCAAATGAACTTCGCTCCGGAACAAATATTACCACTATTGCCGTTATTTGTCATGAGATGGGACATGCTGTTCTAGGTGCTGCAGATTATTACGATACAGACTATGCTGTTGGTGGGCAATTTGATGGAACAGGAAGATGGGATCTCATGGCAGAGGGTACCAATGCTGGAACAGGTAGTTGCCCTCCGCACCCTAATATGAAAATAAAAATAGATTGCGGTTGGGTAACCCCTGTTGTTTTAAATTCAATGATGACGATTAAAGATATGCCTAATTCCGCTGAAAACCCTGTTGCATATAGAATCAATACAAGTACTTATAATGAATACTATCTTTTAGAAAACCGCCAAAAGGTAAAATTCGACTCAAGTATTCCTGGTGAAGGCTTATTAATCTATCATGTTCACTCCAATCAGATTGCGAATTGTATTAATTGTAAACACCCACAACGTTTCTATCCTGTATCTGCTCGCAGACCCGGACAAATGCCCAATTCTGAACCCAAAAGCTACAGACCAATTAACTCTACGTATTGTACATTTCCTCAGCACTACAAAGAGGTTAGCAGTGGAGACTCCATACATAAAGTCATTTTTTCAGACTATTCTCTTCCGGCTATGAAGGCATGGAATAATAACAATACCGGTAAACCTATTTCAAATATTAAAAATGAAAACGGATTGATTAGTTTCGATTTTATGGATCCGGTAGTAATTGGCATTGATGATGTTTGGACGAACGATAACTCTACCATACAAATTACCCCTAATCCTGCAAATGAGCAAATTGAAATACGAATTACGAATTATGCCCTGAATCAAGTTCATGGACAAATATCTAATATAGACTTTTACAATGTATTTGGGCAAATGGTAAAGAGCGTGCCTTGTCAAGGAGAATCTAATGGAGAAATTATGACACAACGCATTTCAATTACGGATTTGAGCCAAGGCATTTACTTCATAAAAGCCGGAACCCTAACAACCAAATTAGTAGTACAGTAATTGTTATGGATAATCTCATTCAAAAAAAAGTAAATCTTTGGCTTAATGGAAATTACGACCAAACCTACAAAGAAATAGTTTTACAATTATTACAAACCAACGAAAAAGAAGCGATAGACGCATTCTATAAAGATTTGGAGTTTGGCACCGGCGGACTGCGCGGCATTATGGGCGTGGGCACAAACCGAATGAATAAATATACAGTTGGCTTTGCTACACAAGGGTTTGCCAATTATTTAAAACAACAGTTCCCAAATAAATCGCTGAAAGTGGCTATTGCTTTCGATTCGAGAAACAATAGTCAATATTTTGCAGGAATAACGGCAGATGTTTTTTCGGCAAATGGTATTTTTTGCTATCTGTTTGAAGAGCTGCGCCCAACACCTGAGTTGTCTTTTGCCGTTCGGGAATTACAATGCGATGCCGGCGTGATGGTTACTGCCTCGCACAATCCCAAAGAATACAACGGCTATAAGGCATACTGGAACGATGGCGCACAATTGGTGCCGCCCCACGATGTAAATGTAATTGCCGCCGTTTCAAAAATATCTTCTGTGGATGAGGTGAAATGGGAACGCAATCCCAATTTGGTGCAAATGATTGGAGATGAGATTGACAATCTTTATTTGAAACAAGTACACAACTTGTCGTTTGCGCATCATAATATGAAAGATGCAGCAAAAAAGTTGAAAATTGTTTACACACCGTTGCACGGTACCGGCATCACTATGGTGCCGAAAGCATTTAAGATGTGGGGATTTGAAAATGTTCACATCGTAGAAGAACAAAGCGTGCCAAACGGCGATTTCCCTACGGTGGTTTCTCCAAACCCCGAAGAAAAAACGGCAATGGAACTGGCGCTCAAAAAAGCCCAAGAGATTGATGCCGACCTGATTTTAGCCACCGACCCCGATGCCGATAGAATTGCCGCCGCCGTGAAAAATTTGGAAGGCGAATATATTTTGTTGAATGGAAATCAAACCCTTATCTTATTAACTTTCTATCTTTTATCGCAAAGAAAAGCAAATAATAAAATTGATGCTACTAATTTTATTATTAAAACGATTGTTTCTACAGAGTTGCTTCCTAAAATGGCAAAAGATTATGGCGTACCCTGTTTCGATGTTTTAACAGGATTCAAGTATATTGCTGAAGTGATTAGAGAAAATGAAGGCAAACTAAAATATATCGGTGGAGGCGAAGAGAGTTTCGGCTACTTGGCAGGCGATTTTGTGCGCGATAAAGACGCAGTGTCCGCGTGCTGCCTCTTTGCCGAAATGACCGCACAAGCCGTTGCCAATCAAAGTAATCTATACTTGGAACTGCTGAAAATCTACCAAAAATACGGCTACTATAAGGAAGACCTTTTGTCTATTACCAAAAAAGGAAAAGAGGGTTTGGAAGAGATTAAGCAAATGATGGTAAACTACCGCAACAACCCGCCCAAAGAGATTAACGGAAGTAAAGTAATTGGTATTAAAGATTATTTTCTACACGAAACATTAGATTGTGTAACCGGTAAAAAAGAAAAAATAGCCTTACCCACTTCCGATGTGTTGCAATTTTTTACTGAAGACGGATCTAAAATTTCTGTTAGACCTTCGGGCACCGAACCTAAAATTAAATACTACTTCGGTTTGTGCCAACAGCTAACTAATATTGAAGATATTAACAAAATAGACAAGGCTCTGGCGGAACAAATTGAGGCGATAAAAAAGCATTTCTTTTGATAACATACTGCTATTGACCTAAGTGTGTATCCATAGTTTCCATCCATCATATTTAGTATAGTATTGTTTTAGAGGGTATTTTGCTACACCATTAAGAACGTTTCCGTCTAAAATATTAAACATTGATCCGCATCTAGGACATTTTAAAGTAATACCATCTTCTTCTATCCAAATCCGTGCATCTAAATAATCCCAATCATACGGACAAGCTCTGTCAAAGGCTGAAAACGACCAACCATCAATATTAAATATTACAATACCATTTACACCACCAGTAAAATACTCACTGCCACCTGGAAAATTTAAGTTTAAATAAGTAACTTCGTTAGGATAAATTGTGAAACTAACAGGTATATTAGGAAATCCTGGATTATCATAGCCGCCACATCCAATAGGCATGAATAAAGAAAGTATTACCAGAATTCTTAATAGAGATTTCAATTCAAAAATTTATTACTTATAACGGGATATAAAATAATTTATTTTTTTGTTTTCACAAATCTTAAAAAAAACTCATCATTTGTATCAACTTTCTGTGAATGAATGTTTAAAAACTTCGCCCAAACATCCCCCAAAACATATCTCCCAGTTCCCACCACTTTTGCAAAGTAGCGCGTGTAAAATCGTTGGTGTAATCGGTGGCTAATTTAGCAGCAAGTTTTCTATCTCCTTTTAATATCGCTTGTTTCACTTTTTCTTCAAGAACAGGCAGTTCTTCAAAGGCTTTATCTTCAAAGTAAATAATATTTTCTTCGATAGTTTTTCGGGCGGTTTGCCATTTTACTGTGGCTAATCGGTTGGCACGGCGATACCACCACAGCGCGGCATCGGTGCGAAAACGGTACTGTCCGCAAGCGTTGAACAGATCGGGCAGTTGGGTGGTGCCGCAGAAGATAGGAAATCTTGGACTTTCCCCCGGATTATCCAGCGCAAACCACGCTACGCCACCCACCTCATCGGGCAGCCAATCGCGAAGTTGTACAATGAAAGAGTAAGAGCACCACGCCACCGCCACCGTGCGCTGAAACGTAACATTCCCGGAATCAATACTGTTGATCATCTTAATCATATCGCCCGTCATCCACGGATTGGCGTAATTGCTTTTCACTTTCTCCGTAATCGTGTCGTTTATTTTTTTATCCACTAAAAGATTTTTCGTCATATCCCATTCTGTATCTTCATACGTTTCTCTATACAAACGCATTACATCGCGAACCGACACTTTTTTTTCAGGCTTAACAGAAAACGGAAGTTCATCAGCCTCATATTTTAATTGTAATGATGGCGCTAACGTGCTTAAAATAAAATATTCACGAATGGCAAAAGGTTTGTGCCCCACTTTGTTATAGGCTTTGTAAAACTTAAATTCTTCCACACCATCCCAATAGCCCAATTCTTTGGCAACCTCTTTCACGTTTTCGGAAGCCATAAAGTAATCTTTGTTGTTGAAATCAATTACCCCGATTCGGGAAATGTTGGCAGAGATGCCCACGTGGTCGTCGGGAATCCGTTGGGCTGCCCACACGGCGCCAATTTTATCTTTTCCCTGCCCCAAAATTTCAAAGTGCCACACTTCGTTTTTGTCGGCAATGGTAAGGCACTCTCCGGCATCGGCGTAGCCGTACTCTTTCACCAGCTCGCCCATCAGCGTAATGGCTTCGCGGGCGGTGGCGCACCGTTGTAGCGCAATACGTTGAAGTTCTTCAATATAAAACAAACCATCTGGGTTTCTCAATTCGGGAAGTCCCGAAAAAGTAGTTTCGCCGATGGCTAATTGTTTTTCGTTTAGGCAGGGGTACGCGGTATTCAAGAAGGCGTAGGTTTTCATCGCAGGCTGAAAAATCTCACCCATTTTCGATACGCCGCGCCCGTCGGTTGGGGTTTCTGTTTTCAAAATTCCTTTGTAAATAGCAATAACGGTATCGTTTTTATACTCCACCGAAGGCTCCATCCGCATCCACGTGCGGTAGCCGCCGTCGCAGGTATGGCTGGTCATTACCGAGCCATCGGCGCTGGCTTTTTTGCCCACCATAATGCTGGTGCAACTTTCAAATTCGTTATAGTCTTTATTTTCTTGAGAAAATCCCCAAAATGCACTCACAATAGCGCAAATAAATAGCAATATTTTTTTCATTTTTAAAAATTTTCGGCAAAAATAATTTTTTTGTATTACTGAAAAATGATTAAAATATTACCATTTTAGTATCCGCTTTAAAAAAGCTGCTCTAAAAAGGGACAGCCTTTTTTTAGTTTATTGGAATATTAATAAGGTTTTAGGATAATTTAGCATTTCCGTTTCATCGCCATTACCTTGCTCTTTGCTAAACGAATATAATCTAATAACGGACGGTTTGCCGGACAGGTGAACGCACAGGAGCCACATTCACAGCAATTTAAAACGCCGTTGGTTTCGCATTCTTCAAATCGGTTGTTTATTGATAATGCGGATAGTAAATAGGGCTCCAAGCCTTGCGGGCAACCGTAGTTGCATTTGCCGCAACGGAGGCACGGTTCCACTTCGCCGCGTTTGCTCTCTTTTTCATCTAAAAGCAACAAACTTGTTAATCCTTTTACTGCAAAGAAATTCGGATTAGACACAGCTTTGCCCATCATCGGTCCGCCGGCAATGAGTTTGCCGGTATGTTCGGGAATGCCCACACGGTTAAGAATATCCACAATGGGCGTACCTATGCGCACTTTGAAATTTTTTGGATTTTCCACTTTTTTTCCGGTAACGGTTAAATAGGTATCAATAAGCGGTTTGTTTTTTTGCACGGCTTCATACACCGCAAAACAAGTGGTAATGTTGTTCACAATCGCGCCCACTTCAATAGGCAGTTTACCGTCCGGAACTTCTCTATTGATGAGGGATTTTATAAGTTGTTTTTCTGCGCCTTGCGGATATTTTACTTTTAATGGAACAACTTCAATATTAGGATATTGTTTGGCTACTTCGGTTAAATGTTTAATCGCATCTTTTTTGTTGTTTTCAATACCGATTTTGGCTTTTTTCGCGCCGGAAGCAATCATTAACGCATTTACGCCCACCAAACATTCTTCTGCTTTTTCCAGCATAATTCTATGGTCAACGGTGATATACGGCTCGCATTCGGCGGCATTAATTAACAGATATTCTGCAGTTTTTCCTTCGGGGAGCATATATTTCACATGGGTAGGAAAACAGGCGCCACCCAAGCCCACCACGCCGCAATCTTTAATACGCTGAATGATTTCCTGCTTGTTCAGCTTTATCTCTTTCACAATTTCTGTCGAGCGGTCAATGGTGGGTTCCCATTCATCGCCTTCTACTTCAATGACTACAGCGGTTTTCTTGAAGTGCGAACTGTCGGCAATCTCGTCTATCTGTATTACTTTTCCCGAAACGGGCGAGTGCACGTTAGCGCAAATAAACGCTTCTGCTTTAGCCAGCAGGGTGCCTATTTTTACGATATCTCCTTTATTAACTTGACAAACAGGTGGTGCGCCCAAGTTTTGATGAATAAATACGGTAGCCGTTTTAGGAACGGGAAATTCTTCTACGGGTTGTTGGTGTGCAAATTTATTTTCTTCCGGGTGAACACCGCCTAAGGTAAAGGTTTTCATATAATTATATTTTTTTTATTGAGTTGGCGAAGATAATGTTTTTTTTCAGCACAGAGATACAGAGAACACAGAGTTTCACAGAGAATCAGAACAGCGTCAGTTGCTCCCATTCATCTTCATCGTTATTATTGTTAATTGGTGTTTCGGTTGCTACTGAGGTTTCTATAACACCGTTTTCTTCTTCAATTTTTATATTCTCCTTTCTTCCTTCTCCTTTCTCCATTTCACCCTCATCCAATTCTCCATTCTCCATTCTCAATCCTCCATTCTCCTCTTCTCCCTTCTCCTTTTCTCCCTCATCCAATTCTCCATTCTCAATTCTCAATTCTCCATTCTCAATTCTCAATTCTCCATTCTCAATTCTCAATTCTCCATTCTCCTCTTCCTCCGGCAGCGGTTCTAAGGCTGTTATTTCTATAATATTCTTAAAACTAATTCGCTTGCCGCGTGCTTTGATGCTCATCACTTCAACAAAATCGGCACAGGAAATGGTTGTTTTTTCGGCGTCTTCCGGTTTTTTCTCGTAATAATCTACTTCAATTTGCGGAAAACTATCGTAACTGATAAAAATAATGCGGATAGATTTTTCATCGCCGAGAAACTCAACTTTTTTATCCGCAGGGTCCGGAATAAAGCGTTTCATATAAATTTTGCCATCTTCCTTATTTTCATAAATCGCAGTAATTGGTTTTTGAGGATTATATTTTTGAATGATTTGCAAATTATCTTCAAAATGTGTGGAAAGATCGAAACCGGTAATGCGGTAGTTTCCTGTTTTATAAATAGAAATAATTTTATCGTTTTCTTTGAATGCGCCCAGCAAATCGCCGCGCTCATCCGTATTCAAACGCATTACTATAGAATCAAAATAAATGTTAATAGCGCTTAATGTGGAAACCCCTTTGGCAATAATTTCAATTTTTCTAACAGGATTTTTAGATAAAATATTACCTTGCGAGGCGCGTCCTTTTATTGCTAATGTGCTAAAATCAAAATCAAACTGCGTTTTTTTAAGTTGGGCTTTAGCTTTTAAAAACACTCTCACTTTTTCGGCTTCCCCGTTCGGGTTTGAGGTAAAGTACACTACTTTGGTACCGGCAGCGCCTTTGGTTAAATCGTATTCTCTATCGCGCGTAACGCCGCCCACCGAAAACCTTTTCACCATCGCTTTGCCGTTATAACCATCTGCATACACCATATTGTAAACGGTTCGGTCGTCGTTTCTTTTAAAAACATCAACGTGAATAATATCTTT
>Ga0082212_10012921_pt1 | contig 10486 bp, 10 predicted proteins | sample TergutNt197P3_FD_71548 | JGI IMG/M metagenome (GOLD analysis project Ga0082212, IMG submission 71548) | Neocapritermes taracua P3 segment gut microbial communities from Petit-Saut dam, French Guiana - Nt197 P3 | ecosystem: Host-associated > Arthropoda: Insects > Digestive system > Gut ...
CGTGATTACCCGCCTGGTTGGACAAGGCAGGGTTGTCACAATAAGGAGTGTTTTTTATGAAAAAGACAATCAAATTGATTATTGCCCTTGTTGCAGTAATTGGGTTTTCTTTTGCTGCTTGCGACAACGGTTCTACAAGCAGTGGTGGGAAAAGTTACAGTGGTATTGCAGCGACACTTTCTGATTATCCTACATATGAAGCTATTTTCTCCACTACACTTTCTGTTGGAGAGTTTAAAATCCTTAACGAAGACAATTTGGAAACAAAGGCCTTAGCAGCTGCAGCTGCAGATGAAGATAATGATCCTGCTATGGCTTCAAATCTTTCCGAAATAGATTATATTTTGGATATGTGTATAGGATATTCCGTCATAGATTCCACAGAGAAAAGTACAATTTTAAATGAACTGAACAGTAAAGGTGCCTGTGTGGGTGTAGCACGAAGAATTGGGAAGGTAGTTGTTCTTGCCTTTAAAGAAGATTAATGGCAGCGCGGTGTGTCTGACACCGAAATCGTGTAGCGTTGTCGTCTTAACGGAACACTGCATATAGGGTTGCTGGAAGGCTGATTTGTCAGATTCCTCCAGGTTCAAATCCAGGGCGCTTACCTTGCTCTTTTCCGGGTTTAATGTGGATATATGTATGACAGATGCTCTGCTATAAATTGTGGTTTTTGCGGCCAATTACATCCCACTGAGTTACAAACATTGCCACAAGCATAAAACCAAAACCAAGCAAGGTAAACGAGCCGGGTTTTTCATTCCTCAGTAGTATGCCCCCTACCGCTGCAAAACATCCCTCCAGGCATAGGATAATTGTAGCGTGAGCAGGCGGCGCATCTTTTTGCGCCACAACCTGCAAGGTATAGGCAATGCCCACCGAAGCAATACCGCCGTAGAGTATCGGGATTACGGCACCGCTTACGGGGTGCGATAAAAAGCCGCCACTCCCAACAAGAGCGAGAAGTGTTGGGAATGGCGTCCATTGCTGCGCAGTAAAATCCTCTGCTATGTACGCCGCCAATGGGCGCGCCCAGTTAACCACAAAAGGTTCCAGAACAAACGCCGCAAGAATCGAAAAAGCGCCGCACCAGGCAAACTGTCCGGCAGAAAGAACCAACGGATCGATTTTCTGCACCAGATGATCGATCACCAGAATATGAACAGCCCAAAACGAAGCGCTTATCAAAATAATTAAATCACCCGGATTAATTGACGATACATTACCTGCCGCAAAAATAAAATAAAGCCCGATAAACGCAAAAACCATGCCAATCCAGGTTGGCAGTCCGGTCTTTTTTCCGATAAAAATTCCAAACACCGGCGTAAGCACTACATAAAAACCGGTTATAAACCCGGCGTTTCCCACCGTTGTAAAGATCATCCCAATTTGCTGAAACATCACCGCAACAAAGAGTATAGTCCCCGCGATTAACGTCATCCTGACCTGAGCAAGATGACCGGTATTGTGCGGAGTTGACAGAATACCCCGTGTTTTAAAAAACAAAATAAGCGGAACAAGAGAAAGCGTTCCCAAAGGAAACCGCACAGCGTTAAATGTAAACGGCCCTACATAATCCATACCGGCAGACTGAGCCACAAAACCAAAACCCCAGAGTCCCGCAGTAATCAAAAGAAGTATATCCGCCCTAAGAGCTCGTTTATTCATTAAGCAAAAGCCAAAGCTGCTTTAATGTGGATTTTTTGTAACTCCGGATAATCCTCCAGTATCTCCTGTTCGGTCATACCAGCGGAAAGCCATTGAAGAATATCTCCAACAGTTATACGGGTTCCTTTTATACAAGGTTTTCCAAATCTTATTTCATTATCAATGACGATATGAGTTCGCAATTCATTCATGTTTTTATAATACTGTAAAAAATCTATAATAACAAGTTACACTAAAAGTTTTGCGTCCTTGATTTCTTCCTCTTTCCCATGTATACTATAGAAATGAAAAATCCCCGCCAGTTTTTTTGGGCTATCCCGGTTTTGCTCCTGCTGTCCATTATTGCAACAGAAACGCTGGCTCAGGATACTTCTGATAATGCAACAGCGTGGATCATTCCCATTGTTGGAGACATTGAACCGTCCATGGTTACTTTTGTCCGCAGGGAAGCGCGCCGTGCATTGGATGAGGGTGCGGATTATCTGGTTTTCGACATTGATACCTTTGGGGGCCGTGTCGATTCGGCGTTGCAGATTACTTCGTTTATCATGTCCATAAAAAAGGCAAAAACCGTTGCCTGGATTCGCAATACCGAAACTTCAATGGGAGTAAGCTGGTCGGCAGGGGCGCTTATTGCGCTTTCCTGTTCCCAAATCTACATGGCCAGCGGTACATCAATGGGCGCCGCTGCTCCGGTTACTATCGGCTCAGACGGCAAGACAGAAGGAACGGGCGAAAAAACCGTTGCAGCGGTTCGTTCCCAAATTGCAGCATTGGCGGAAAAGAACGGCCACCCCACAGGAATTGCCCTTGCAATGGTGGATTATGATGTGGAGCTTTGGGAAGTAACCGTTGACGGCGTTGTAAAGGCGCTGACCCTTACCGAATTGGAAAAACTTGAATCATTAAAACCCGGCGAGGCAGGAGCACCGAAAGAAATACGCAGAGTAGGGATCGTTTCCCCGGTGGGAAAACTCCTTTCACTCACCGCCGGGGAAGCATACCATCTGGGTCTTACCCGCGGCCTTGCTGAAGACCATGAAGAATTACTCGATCTGATAGGCGCTACTATGGTACTCGAAGAAAGTGTTCCCAGCGCATGGGATTCGGTTATCTCCTTTTTGGTTTCCGGTGCGGTACAGGGTTTGCTCATTCTCGTTGGCCTTGTTATGGTTTTTTTGGAAATGCAAAGCCCCGGATTCGGCATACCGGGAACTACAGCAGTGGTCTGTTTTGTATTGGTTTTTGGATCGAGCTTTCTGCTGGGCCGGGTCGGCTCACTGGAAATAATCCTCTTTATGCTGGGACTGGGCCTTTTGGCCGTGGAGATATTCATTATTCCGGGCTTTGGCGTAGTTGGCATTTCCGGCCTGGCCTTTATTGCACTATCATTAATTCTTTCGATGCAGGATTTTATTATCCCGCAATTTGAATGGGAGTGGGCTTTAATGGGCCGTAATGCTATAGTAGTATGTGCAGGGCTTCTTGCGGCAATTACCGGAATTGCAATTATTGCCCTGTTGGGACCAAGAACAAAGATGTTTAACCGACTTACATTAAATACCCAAATAGAACAAACCGCCAGCGAAGGCGGCGGCTGGCAGGAAGACGGCAGTATTGAATCGGACTTTTCGAAACTTGCTGGAAAAACAGGCAAAACTGTTACCGTACTGCGTCCAATCGGCAAAGCCGAAATAGAAGGAACAACCTTCCAGGTCGAAACCAACGGTTCCTTTGTTAATATGGGAAAAGAAATTAAAGTCGTTAAAGTTAAGGGAAATAATATTATTGTAAGGAGTATATAAATGGGTAGTGTAACAATTGGCGTTTTGATAGTTGCCGTAATAATTGGGCTTTTGGCAATTGGTTTTTTAATGCTCTTTTTCCGTTTTTTCGGACTGTGGTTCAGGGCGCTCCTGTCCGGCGCTCATGTAGGGCTGGGACGTCTTGTAGGAATGTGGCTGCGTAAAGTAGATCCCAGTGTTATTGTAGATTCACGAATTATGCTTACCAAGGCAGGTATTGATGTTTCTTCCGATATGCTGGAAACCCACTTCCTTGCCCGCGGAAATGTCAGAAAGGTAAGCCAGGCGATGGTTGCAGCCAACAAGGCCAACATCCCTCTGCCTTTCCAGCGGGCCGCCGCCATCGATCTGGCCGGCAGGGATGTGTATGAAGCGGTAAAAACCAGTGTAAACCCCAAGGTAATCGACTGCCCCGATTCATCAAAAGGAAAAGTTACCATCGATGCAGTGGCAAAAGACGGCATTCAACTTTGCGTTAAAGCAAGGGTTACCGTACGCTCCAACATTGAACGTCTTGTCGGCGGCGCCACAGAAGAAACAATTGTCGCCCGTGTCGGCGAAGGCATTGTAACCACCATCGGTTCTTCCGAATCGTATAAGGCGGTAATGGAAAATCCGGACACTATTTCCAAAACAGTACTAACAAAGGGACTGGATGCAGGAACAGCTTTTGAAATCCTTTCTATTGATATAGCCGACATTGACGTTGGCGAAAATGTCGGCGCCAAACTTCAGGCGGATCAGGCCGAAGCTGACAAGCGCCGTTTCCAGGCGGAAGCGGAAAAACGCCGCGCTGCAGCCCAGGCGCAGGAACAGGAAATGCTTGCCCTTGTTCAGGAAAACCGTGCAAAGGTAGTTCTTGCGGAAGCCCAAATTCCGTTAGCCATTGCCGATGCATTCAAAAACGGCCACCTGGGAGTAATGGATTATTACCGGCTTAAAAATATTCAGGCCGATACTGACATGAGGTCTTCGATAGGAACATCAAAGTAATAATATGAGAGGGCTTTTCGAAAACATACAGTTTTTAATTCCTCTTGCATTAATAATTGCCGTACAAGTTATCAGAGCAAGAAATGCACAAGATAAAAAACAACAGAAAAAAACCGGTGGTTTGGGTGAATTAATAAAAAAAATCCAGGAAGCCCAACAAAATCCTGAATATGGTAAAGCTCTGACAGAGGCCACCGAGGTGTATATACCTCCTAAACCTCAGCAACAACCAAGAGCCGCTAGGAAGCCCATTTCAAAACATGTTCGCCCGCCTGCCAGACCGGTGGAAGCAAAGAGGGTACATAAATCATCAGTCAAAACTCAGTTCAGCCAAAATGAAGCAACTGGATATGGGAAACTTTCTTCCGAAGAAAAATCAAACATTGATTCAGTTACAACTGCACAGGTTAAACCGGTTGCTCAACAATCTTTGCAGACCGGGTTATCATTGCAGGGATTAACCCCCCTGCAGCAAGCCATTGTTTGGTCGGAAATTCTTGGTCCGCCAAAGGGGGTATCTATTTCATGAAATTGTTAATTGCTGATGATTCCTTGATGATGCGGAAAGCCGTGGAACGTTCTCTGGCGGAAAAAAACTTTACCCTGGTTGGTTCCGCCGCAGATGGTGAAGAAGCCTTGCGAATATTTAAAGAGACCCTTCCGGATCTGGTAACTCTGGACATTTCCATGCCCAAGATGGACGGCATTACTGCTCTTGTTGAAATGAAAAAGATCAAACCCGATGCCAAGATCCTTATGGTTACGTCCCAAACAGACACTGCCTCCGCAACAGAAGCCACGGAAAAGGGAGCTTCCGGTTATCTGGGAAAACCTTTTACTACCGAACAGATGCTTGCCAAAGTAAACGAGATATTAGGGTCTTAATTTACGGGTTACCACATAATCTCGTAGTTCAAAGGCTGCTCCAACACGAGAAGATCCACAAGGGCAATGTCAAACCGCGCTTCTCTGCCGGAGTACGTGCCTCCCTTAACGGACTTTACCGTTCCCGGCATGGTAATTGTTGCAGTAACTCTGGAAGCGGCAATTTCCGCTGCCAATGGTTTGCCGTAAACCGATTCCACCAACACCAAATAATCGGCTTTGGAAAGCGCTTCTCCTGTTGCAGCAGGAGCCATAAGGGCGGAAATGTAATCCACAGCTTCGGGATAAATCTGCGTCAGGAGCTGCGGGGCAATGCTTCGGTTTAGGTGTATCGCAAGTCTGCCGGATGATGCACCAGCTTCATATTGCACAAAACGATTTACCCCTGAATTAAGCAGATCGCTTATACGGCTTATTCCGATTGTTCCTTCAATTCTTTCCTGGCCTGCATTTCGTAAAGCGGAAGATGCTATGCCTCTTGCAGATGTCAGCGAACGGTTCAGCGCTGCCGCATCCAGTACAGATCCGGATTGAGCACCGCTCAGAGAAGAAAAACTCCGGATCAGGGCGATCATATTAGGTTCCAGCCCGGCCTGTAATTGCACGCTGCCCGATCCATTTTGAACAAGCTGTGCATTTATCCTTGCCGAACAGGATGGTAAGAAAACAACAATTGTTAAAATTGGTAAAACCCGTAAATATTTGTTCATTAAAGGCCTCATACACTAAGTATAACAACGACAGGAAAGAGATGTAACAGAATAGAATGAATGGCTGATTATGGCTGTTAGCTTAAGGGTTTCCTAAAATCTCCGGACAGGCCAGAATTGATTATAACTTGTTTTAGAGGCAGTATTTCGGCTCTCAGCTAAAAAATCAAAATAATAAGCAGAAGTAAAATCTTCTTCCGACGATTCCGATGAAGACCAATAATAATAATAAGAATAATAAGGGGACCACAAACCCTTTAAATACAGATTGTTATACATTAATTCCAACTCATCAATACTTGGTAAAAACCAATCATTGTAACCATTACATGAAAGAATATTACATAACTTTGCCGCACTTCCGCCATTATTACCTTCATATGCTACAATTAATCTGGTATTATCTTTACCTGTTCCAACACCAAAACTGGTTCCTAAATAGTCATCATTGGTAAATGCATAACATGCTGAATAAGATACATATGGATTATCTTCCGGTGCCGCTTCCAGATACCTCCAGCCGTCGGAAAACCTTCCCTTGTCGTAAAATATTCGGCCGCCGGCAGGACCTTTTTCACCTATGCTGTATGCACTGGGAAAGAACGGGTTGGTGCAGGTTGTAGTACAAATTAAAATAATCCCTGCAAGTACGAAGATACCTTTTCTTTTTACACAATTCATTAACATGTGCGTCATTCGTTGATCCTTCTTATAATCAATGTCTGAATCCCGCAACAATCCCAATACCAAAAGCAAAAGGATAACCAATCCGTACATGAGGTTCCGCGAAGAAAAGCTCCCCTAAAACCAGGCGGTACCCGCCATGTATGCCAAATAAAGGCTCAAAAAACGTTTTCTCATCCCTAAGATTAATAATGGAAAGCCCAAGGTTACCTTGTATAAAAAAACCTTTATGAAAAGAAGAAAAATACCGGCGCCCTATAATTGCCATTTCCAGAACGCCGTTATCATAGGAATCTCCGCTCATGGTAACGTTAATACCTGCGGCAAACTGCTGAAACAGATTAACGTCAAAGCCTAGAATTGCTCCGCCTCCAGCACCATTTTCGGCATTCAAGTTCACTTCAACGCCATAACCAAACGCTATTTTTTTATCCTGGGCAAAAGAGCTTATGCCCAGGATAAAAACCAAAGCAACCGTTATCAGCGCTTTTTTCATTACCAGTTCCGCCGCTTGCTTACTTAACTATTTAGTCGCTTTTCAATGGCGTCCAATTCGTCGTACAACTCTTTGGGGAGTTTGTCGCCAAATTGAGGATAGTGATTTTGTCGTACATCGGCAATTTCCTGTTTCCAGCCTTCGATGTCCACAGAACAAAGTTCCTCCATTACATCAGCGCTTATACCGGCGGGCGGCTCAATGGTACCCGGCTTGGGAAGGTTACCGATGGGTGTTTCCACATAGTTGTCCTTGTCATCGCAGCGGTCAAATACCCATGCAAGCGCACGGCTATTTTCGCCGTAACCGGGCCACATGAATTTGTCGTCCTTGTCTTTCCGGAACCAGTTGCAGAAAAAGATCTTCGGTAGTTTGTCGGTATTACCGGCAGCTTCAGCTTTCTGACCAAGCTTGATCCAGTGCTTAAAGTAATCGCCCATGTGGTAACCGCAGAACGGCAGCATGGCGAACGGGTCGCGGCGAATTGTTCCGGCTTTAAGATCCAGCGCCGCTGCGGTAATTTCCGAACCGGTTATGGAACCCATAAACACACCATGTATCCAACTCCTGCTCTGATTGATAAGGGGAATTGTTTTGGGCCTGCGTCCGCCAAAGAGAAATGCACTGATTGGTACACCTTTGGGATCTTCCCATTCATCGGCAATAACCGGACATTGGCTGGCCGGTGCGGTAAAGCGGGCGTTGGGGTGTGCGATTTCTTCACCCTTGGGACTCTTGTCGGTTTGGGGGGCAGGCTTTGTCTGGCCTTTCCAGTCAATGATTTCTTTTCCAGGTGCACCATGACCGATTAATTCCCACCAGGTATCGCCGTCTTCGGTAAGGCCGCAGTTGGTAAAAATTGTATTCTTCTTTACCGATTCCATCGCGTTAAAGTTGGAATCATCATTGGTTCCCGGGGCAACACCAAAGAAACCAGATTCAGGGTTAATGGCATAGAGCCTGCCGTCTGCGCCGAATTTCATCCAGGCGATGTCGTCGCCAACAGTCTGGACTTTCCAGCCCGGCAGGGTTGGGATTAACATGGCAAGGTTTGTCTTACCGCAGGCCGACGGGAAGGCGCCGGTAATGTATTTAACTTTTCCTTCGGGATTAGTGATTTTTAATATAAGCATATGTTCGGCAAGCCAGCCTTCGTCCCGGGCCAGTACGCTGGCAATACGCAGCGCCAGACATTTTTTACCCAAGAGGGCGTTCCCGCCGTAACCTGAGCCGTAAGACCAGATCTCTCTTGTTTCGGGGAAGTGGGAAATATACTTTTTATCGAGAGGAGCGCAAGGCCACTTGCCGTTATCTGCTTCTCCGGCAGCCAAGGGCTTACCTACGGAATGAAAACAGGGAACATAGAAACCATCACTGCCCAGGACATCCAGAACCTTGGCTCCTACCCTGGTCATAATATGCATATTCACCACAACGTAGGGTGAATCGGTAATTTCGACACCGATTTTGGCAATATCCGAACCTACCGGCCCCATGGAGAAAGGAATTACATACATTGTCCGGCCTTTCATACAACCGGTGTACAGGTCTTTCATGGTTTTTTTCAATGCATCAGGATCAATCCAGTTGTTGGTCGGACCCGCATTATCCTGGCTTTTACTTGCAATATAGGTACGGTTTTCAACCCGTGCAACGTCAGAAGGATCGGAGCGAAACAGATAACTGTTCGGTTTTGCTTTAAGCGGCGTAGCAAGCCCTGCATCAACAAGGAGTTTAATCATACTATCGTATTCGGCCTGGGTTCCATCGCAGACTTCTACCGAATCCGGGGTCATAAGGGCCGCAGCTTCTTCAATCCATTTTTTTAAACCGGCATGTTTAAGCACTTCTATTTTCATAATTCCTGATATCTCCTTATTTTTGTGTTTTCTTTACTAGGTATAGTATAATACCAGATTTAAAAAAGACTCAAGATCCTTCTGTCAATTTATACTCAATCAACTTATATTCTATGGAATCCACCAGGGCACTGCGGCTGGCATCGATAATATCGTCCGATACGCCCACTGTAGTCCACGAATGATGCCCGTCCGAGGATTCAATTAATACGCGGACTTTCGCCGCTGTAGCCGCTCCTCCGTCAATAACCCGAACCTTATAATCGGTAAGCCGCACATGTTCCAGACTGGGATAAAAACGCCGCAGAGCCCGGCGAAGCGCATTGTCCAGGGCATGAACCGGACCGTTTCCTTCGGCGGCAGCAACTTCATCCTGTCCATCTACCCAAACCTTAACCCAGGCATGACAACAGGCAATATACTTGCCTGTAGGATGTTCACTCATTACCCTGTAGGCCAGAAGCGAAAAGAGCGGTTTGTATAAACCCAATTCCCGGCATACCAACAGTTCAAAACTTGCATCAGCCCCTTCAAAAGCCCAGCCGGAAGCTTCCATAGTTTTTATTTTTTCTGCAACAGCTTTTACCGCCTGATGATCCCTTTTTATGGATGGATCGATTTTCCTCGCCCTCTCGGCAATTGCAGAACGGCCCCCAACCTCACTCATCAAAAAATGACGATCGTTGCCTACCAGCATGGGATCGATATGCTCAAAAGAACTGTTTACTTTAAGAACCCCATCACCATGCATTCCGCCCTTGTGGGAAAAAGCCGATGAGCCCACATAGGGCATGGAAGAAGAAATGGGTACATTGGCAACTTCCGCAACCATACGGGTAATTTCGGAAACCCGGGAAAGCCTGTTATCCGGCAGACAAGAATAACCCATTTTTATCTGGAGGCTTGGAATCAGCGCAGCAAGACTTGTATTGCCGCAGCGTTCTCCAAAGCCAATCAAAGTTCCCTGCACATGCGTACAGCCCGCCTCTACCGCCGCAATTGAGACAGCAATGGCAAGCCCTGTATCATTATGCGCATGAATACCAACAAAAGGGGCCTGGTTTCCCAATACCTTAAGTGCAGCTTCCACCCCGGCGCTTATTTCACCGGGAAAAGAACCGCCGTTGGTATCACAGAGTATAATGCGATCCGCACCTGCCTTGAATGCTGTTTCCAAAGTAGTCAGAGCATACGCAGGATTTGACTTCCAGCCATCAAAAAAATGTTCTGCATCAAAAAAAACAATCCGCCCTTTGGATTTAAAATACTCGACGGTTTCATAAATCATGGCAAGGTTTTCTTCTTCACTTACCCGAAGTACTTCTTTTACATGGAAATCCCAGCTTTTACCAAAAATAGAAACAGCTTCCGTTTCAGCTTTTAACA
>Ga0082212_10012922_pt1 | contig 10486 bp, 4 predicted proteins | sample TergutNt197P3_FD_71548 | JGI IMG/M metagenome (GOLD analysis project Ga0082212, IMG submission 71548) | Neocapritermes taracua P3 segment gut microbial communities from Petit-Saut dam, French Guiana - Nt197 P3 | ecosystem: Host-associated > Arthropoda: Insects > Digestive system > Gut ...
CAAGATGAGATGCTTGATTTTGGTTCGGGTGCTTTTTCTTTGCTATACGATGTGGACGGGGACGGTTTGCTGGACATATTGGTGGGAAATTACGGCTACTACGACAGCACTTCGTTTGATGAGTACAACAATATCACCTGCCACTATTCGGCGGCGATTGCCTTATATAAAAATGTAGGCACGGCAACGCAACCGCAATTTTTGTTGGTAACCGAAGATTTGGGCGGACTGCGGGACAAAGGCTTTCGGTCGTTAGTCCCCGCAGCAGGCGATTTGAATGGAAACGGCAAAACAGACATCTTAATTTCCACCTCAACAGGAGAATTGATTTATCTGCAAAACAACTCGATAGGAGGAAATTTATCGTTTGCCAATCCTATTTTTAATTACCAATCGTTGCAATTGCATGAGTTTGCTGCCATCCAGTTGTTCGATTTGGATAAAGACGGTTTGCTGGACTTGATTGCAGGCGATAAGAGAGGCACGCTTCAATTCTATAAAAACACAGGCACTGCCGCTTCGCCTCACTTTGTACTGCAAAAGGATACCTTAGGTGGCATCATTGTCCGCGATTACGACCAGTCCTATTTTGGCTATGCTGCACCTTGTTTTTTCCGAACCTCCGCAGGCGAAACACGTCTAATGGTCGCTTCGGAAAAGGGAACGATTTCCTATTACAAACAGATAGACAATGATTTATACGGAACTTATTCACCTGAAATAGCGGAATTGTTTTTTATGCAAAACCACTTGTCCTATCCTATCAAGGAGGGCATTCGCACGGCAATAACTCTCGCCGATGTGGATAATGACGGCTTTATGGACATCATTATCGGCAATTTTGCAGGAGGGTTGTCCTTTTATAAAGGCATTACCCCGCCTGAAAAAACGGTTTCTGTTCCTCCGATAAAATGGCAACGGGACAATTTCATTGTGTTATATCCCAATCCAGCAAGTAATTTGTTGCAAGTTGCAAGTTACGAGTTGCAAGGAAATTCGATTATTGAAATTTTTGATGTGATGGGAAGAACGATAAACAATTTTCAATTTTCCATTTTCAACTCTCAATTGACAATAGATGTTTCACATTTATCCGCGGGGCTGTATTTCTTAAAAATTGGAGGTACAATGGTGCGGTTTGTGAGGGAGTAATAAAAAAATGCTCTTTCACGGCTGTTCTTGCCCACTCTCTATGGTGCAAACCCTCGCTCTCGACAAATACGTATAAACCGCCGGAATAACAAACAGCGTCAGAATGGTGGCGAAGAGCATACCGCCGATTACGGTTACGCCCATGGCGATACGGCTTTCTGCACCGGCGCCGGTGGCTACTGCCATAGGGAAAATACCTAAAACGGTGCTGAAACTCGTCATCAAAATGGGGCGGAAACGCGATACGGCTGCCTCAAAAATCGCCTCACGCAAAGGCATACCCGCCTCCTTCTTCTGGTTGGCAAACTCTACGATTAAAATGCCGTTTTTTGTTACCAAACCTATCAGCATTATCATCGCAATTTGGCTGAAAATATTCATCGTTTGTCCGAAAAGTTGCAGCGAAAGCAAAGCCCCAAGCAACGCCAAAGGAACGGTCAGCATAATGATGAGTGGGTCTCTAAAACTCTCAAACTGAGCCGATAACGCCAAATAAATGAATATCAACGCCAAGACAAAGGAAAACAACAAACTGGAGGAACTCTCCACAAAGTCTTTGGAACTGCCCGACAAGGTCGTTTTGTAGTTATCGTCCAGTGTTTCAGCGGCAATGCGTTCCATTTCCTTGATGCCTTGCCCTAAGGTTTTGCCTTTTTCGGGGTTGGCGGAGACGGTCGCCGAAACAAAACGGTTGTAACGGTACAACTGCGGCGGCATAGAATTTTCCCGCAATTCCACCAGATTATTCAGTCCAATCAGCACATTGTTTTTGCTGCGGACGTACACATTTTCCAAATCGGTGGGCTTGTTGCGGCTCTCGTTGGAAAATTGGCTAATTATCTGATACTGTTTGCCGTTCATCACGTAATAACCGATTCGTTGGTCGCTCATCGCCAATTGCAACGTTCGGGAAATATCCTCCATCGACACGCCCAAAACCGCCGCTTTATCCCGATTGAGATTGACGGTTAGTTCGGGTTTGGTAAATTTTAAATTCAAGTCAAAAGCCGAGAAGACAGGACTTTGCGATACTTTATCCATAAAAATAGGCAGTACCGTTTTCAAATCTTCCAAATTTTTAGCCTGAATTACAAACTCAACGGGCATTCCGCCGCGCCGATTTCCAAAGGTTTGATTCTGAGTAACAATGGTTTTTGCACCCGAAAAATTGCGTAGTTTGGGCGCCAATTCTTCCGCTATTTGTTGCTGCGTACGTTGCCGTTTTTTTGGGTCGCTCAATACAATATTGGCAAAAGAAGTATTGGTATTTCCGCCTCGTCCCGTTAGCGAAAACATCATATCTGCCTCAGGCACATCATCCTTTAAAAACTGTGCCAATTCGGTGGTGTAATTATCCATATATTGAAAAGAAGTACCCTCAGTCGCCGTAGATTGCACCCGCAGCCACGAACGGTCTTCAATCGGCGCCATTTCTGACGGAATTTTATTCCATAGATACGCAATAATTCCCAGACTTATAAACAAGAAAATGGGAGCAACCCAACGCACTTTCATCATATTTTTCAGTCCGTTGCGGTATTTATTCATTAACCAGACAAAAAACGGCTCGGTAACGCGGTACAGCCACGATTCTGTTTTTTGCAATTTTAAAATACGGCTCGAAAGCATAGGTGTCAAAGTGAGTGATACAAAGGAAGATATGGCAACGGCAGCGGCAATGACGAGACTAAATTCGCGGAACAGCCGCCCCGTGGTTCCCTGCATAAAAACGATGGGCAAAAACACCGCAATCAAGGCAACGGTAGTGGAAAGTACGGCAAAAAATATCTCTTTCGCCCCTTTGAATGCCGCCTCTATCGGAGTCAATCCCTGTTCTATTTTCTGGTAAATATTTTCCATCATCACAATGGAATCGTCCACCACCAAACCAATGGCTAAAACGACCGCCAAAAGCGTAAGAATATTGATGGAAAATCCCATAATATACATCATAAAAAACGTGCCTATCAAGGAGATAGGAATGGTAATAATGGGAATCAGGGTGGAACGCCAATTGCGCAAAAAGACAAAAATAATCAATATCACCAAGATAAATGCAATGAAAATCGTCTCTTTTACCTCGTTGATGGAATTGCGGATAAAAACGGTATTGTCAAACGTAACCTGCGCCTCCAATTCTTTGGGTAGATTTTTTTCTATATCGGGAAGTGCCTGATACACACGGTCAATGATGTCAATATAGTTCGCTCCCGGCTGCGGAATGATGATGCAATTTACCATCACTTTGCCGTCTTTTTTTAGGATAGAACGGACATCTTCGGCTTCAATCACCGCCGTGCCAATGTCGCGGAAACGGACAATTCCCTTATCTGTCTGTGTGATAATGAGATTGTTGAAATCGTCAATGCTTTGCAGGCGACCCATCGTGCGGACACTCAACTCGGTGTTCGTACCTTCAATGCGTCCAGAGGGCAATTCCACATTTTCTTTGCTAACGGCGGCATTCACGTCGGCGGGCGTTAAACGATAGGCTGCCAGCAACAACGGATCCATTTTCAGGCGGATTGCCAACTTTTTATTGCCCCAAATTTCCACCGAACTCACACCCTCGATGGTCTGCAAACGCTCTTTGATATACGCATCGGCATACATACTTACATCAATGATAGACAGCGTGTTACTACTCAAACTCAGCCCGAAAATGGGCGAGGCATTGGCATCGGCTTTGGTAACAACGGGCGGGTCAATCTCTTTGGGCAAAAGCCGCATCGCCGCCGAAACTTTGTCGCGGACATCGTTTGCCGCCGTCTCCATCGGCACGGACAGGGAAAATTCTATCGTAATATCGCTCCGCCCGTCCTGACTCGTACTCGACATAGAACGTATGCCCGGAATGCCGTTGATAGACGATTCTAACGGCTCAGTGATTTGAGACTCAATCACATCGGCGTTTGCACCCACGTAGGTGGTACGCACAGTGATAATCGGCGGGTCAACGCTGGGATAGTCCCGCACGCCCAGAAATATAAATCCTACAACGCCCACAATGATGAAAAATAAATTCATCACAATGGTTAAAACTGGTTTTTTGATGGAGGTGGATGAGAGGCTCATTTGGTGGTTATTTGGTTATTTGTTGATTTGGTTATTTGTTGATTTGGTTATTTGTTGATTTGGTTATTTGTTGATTTGGTTATTTGTTGATTTGGTTATTTGTTGATTTGGTTATTTGTTGATTTGGTTATTTGTTGATTTGGTTATTTGTTGATTTGGGGTTATTGTTTTATGAATTTTACTACTTTATTGTCTATTTTTAGAAAATATATGCCGTTTGACAAATGGGATACATCTATCGTAGAGACGTGATTAATCACGTCTCTACATGGCAATTGCATAACGCATTGTCCTACAATATCATAAATTTCAATTACTGCATTCTCTTGCAATTCGTAATTTGTAATTTGTAATTGATTGGTGGTGGGGTTGGGGTAAATTTTTATTTTTTCGTTTTGAACTACTTCGCCTATGCCATTGTCGCAATCTTGAATAAATTTGTAAAAACTGCTCCATCCGTATTCTTGACGGTAAGCAGGTATAGTGCCACAAGGGACATAAACAGGAATGTTTTTATTTATATGGTAAAAAGATAAACCTGCCACTATAGGAGGAATTATTGCATTGCTTGCTATGGATGTTAAGCCAGTACATTCATAAAAAGCATAATTTTCTATATATGTAACACTATTTCCTATAATTAGAGAAGTTAGACTGTTACAATTAGCAAAAGCATATTGTCCAATAGTTGTAACGCTATCAGGAAACGTTACAGAACGAAGTTTACTGCATTTATAAAAAGCATAATCAGGAATAATTTTTACTTGATCACCTATATTCAATGTTGTAAGTGCTGAACAGTTAGAAAATACACGATCAGTGTATGCCGAACTATTTGATGCCATGTATATACAATTCGCGGCATTAAAATTTACTGTATGCAAACTGCGGCAATATATAAAAGCACCATCGCCAATATATGTAACATTATCTGGAATCGTTATATTAGTTAAATTAGCACAATCAAAAAAAGCATAATTTCCGATACTTGTAACACTATCACCTATTTCAACCGAAGCAATATGATTTCGATAATATGAATACCATGGAATATAAGAGGGAGAATATCTATTATAATCTTTCATCTCGCCACTACCGCTAATAGTTAATACGCTGTCGCTGGTTAATACCCAGGTGAGATTATTACCTTGCGATCCGCAATATCCGGAACCTACAACTGTTACCTGTGCCGCTGCATTAAAACTCACTACCATACAAACTGTCAGTATGGCTAAACTTTTTATTTTTGAATTAAATTTTTTCATTGAATTTTGGTTTGTTAAACTATTACTTTGATTTAATTATTATGATGCAGCTCATGGTGTCTAATTTTATAATTTCTCTGAAAATTTTTTACCCCTTCCTGCAAAAATTGAATAAAATTCTCAACATTTCTATCGTAACCTTTCGGTTTGGGAGTCAGGTTGTTTCCGTCTGCATCTATCAGTACGTATAGGGGTTGTGCATTTTCGTTAAAATGTTCCATTTGGAAATGATGATTTTTCTTGCCCAACGTTTTTATTGTTTTGCCTTCGGGTGTTGTAATCCATTCATTTTCAGGCAATTTAATAAAATTCGCATCGGCATATAAGGCAACCATGACGTACTCCTCGTTCAATATTTCTTTCACTTTTTTATCGCTCCATACGTAGTATTCCATTTCGCGGCAATTGGCACATGTTTTGCCTGTAAAATCTATAAATATCGGCTTTTTTACCTTTTTTGCGTATGCTTTTGCCTCGTCAAGGTCAAAAAAACCGTCAAATCCTGTTGGAAAATGCAATATATCGGCATATTTCCGATTGGGAAGCGATTGATTATTGGTCGTAACTTCTTTTGTGTTTTTCGTTATAATCCGCTCTATATCAAAATCTTGCGTAGTCATCGGTGGTACATATCCTGAAATTGCTTTCAAGGGGGCGCCCCACATTCCAGGAATCATATAGACCACAAAAGAAAAACTTGCAATGGCTAAAAACAATCGAGGAACAGAGATATGTTTTAAGTCGGAATCCCCCTTGAATTTCAATTTTCCTAACAGGTAAAGTCCAAGTAACGAGAACGTTACAATCCACAGTGCCAAATATACTTCCCTGTCCAACAAATGCCAATTGCTGCTTAAATCGGCGATGGATAAAAATTTCAATCCGAGTGCGATTTCCAAAAAGCCGAAAACCACTTTTACCGTGTTTAGCCAACTGCCCGATTTCATCTTCTTCAAGACTTCGGGAAACATGGCTAAAATGGTGAAGGGCAATGCAAAACCCAATGCAAATCCCAATAGGGAAATGAAAAAAACGATGCTGTCGCTTGCGCCGGATGTCGCTCCGATTAACGCTGCCCCCAAAATAGGTCCCGTGCAAGAAAACGACACCAAAACGGTGGTCAATGCCATAAAAAATGCTCCTGCATAACCGCCTTTGTCCGATTGTTTGTCCGATTTGTTTATCCACGAAGACGGCAGCGTCAATTCAAACAAGCCGAAAAACGAAAAGGCAAACACCATGAAAATAACGAAAAACAATAAATTGGGAATCCAATGCGTGGAGATAATATACATGGCATCTTTCCCAAGTAAAACGGTGAGTATCAGCCCCAAAACGGCAAAAATGAAAATAATGGAACTGCCGAAAAAATACGCATGTTTCAATCCCTGTTTACGATTGGTGTTCCCTTTCATGAAAAAGGAAATCGTCATGGGTATCATGGGGAAAACGCAAGGCGTAATCAATGCCAACAGTCCTGCCGCAAAGGAAATCAAAAAGATGAGCCATGCGGGATTTTCTTTGTCGTTTTTGGATTTTTCCGTTTCAAGAACAATTTCCGATGAATTCTCTATTGTATCTTCTTGATTTTCAATAGAAATACTTGTTTCTTCATCTTTATTTGTATCTGCGATAATGGCATTTTCCAATTTTATTCCGCTTATCGGAATGTCAAAATCTATGCCGACTTGAACGCATTTCCCATCTGCCTCCGTACAAGCCTGAGCATCAATCTCTCCGACTATGGAAAAAGGGGTTTCGGTCAATACCTCAATGGTTTGCGTGAACACAACGGTTGAACTTTCAAAATAGCGGTCGGTGCCAAACTCATCGGTAGATTCAACGTACTTGGGTTCGGTGGTTTTTCCCGCCAATTTGTAATTCTTTGACTTTTCAAAGGTAAAGACGGTGGGTCTTGCGATACCCTCCGTACTGTACTGCGAGTACAAATGCCAACCTTTTTCTACTTTGGCGGTAAATTTCAGTTTTACCACATTGTCTTTTACGTTTTCCGCTGAAAACGACCACTTTACCGGCTCTGAAAATTGAGCCGATAGTTTGTTTCCAATTCCTAATACTGCAAGCAAAAATACGGTGCAGGTTAATTTTTTAATTCTTGTCATATTAATTTAAAATTTATATAAATGCAAAAAAATATATTAAAATATCCATTACCAGTCATAATAACCATATAAATAACCCAAAAACTTACATCCGCCCCAACGGCATAGTCGAGCAACGCAGCAAGCCTCCCATTTTGGAAATTTCGTAATACGGAATTTGTTCTACGGTAGCGCCGCATTCCGTTTCTAAGAAATCGGCTAAACGTTTGAAATTCTGTTCTATCACCACAATATCAGGTGCAATGGAAAAAATATTGGGATTCATATAATACACTTCTCTTTGGCTAACTTCAAAAAGATTGTCCTTGCCAAACAGTTCGGCGATAAAATGACAATCGTTTTCGCGGGCAAAACCATTTTTGTAAATGATTGCTTTATCGTGGCAAACGGGCATAAAAGTACAATCCAAATGCAAAATTCCATCATGTGGATTGGTATCATTTTTGTGCAATTCAAACGGAATGATGTTTTTATGCGGAAACAATTCTTTTAAACAATCAATGGCATATTGGTTGGTGCGGGCAGTCTTAAACTTTTCAAAATCAGACTCTTTGCATGTTCCAACAAAAACAAAATCGTTAAACAGCACCACATCGCCGCCTTCAATATAGGCATCTTTGGGAAGATAATGTATTTTGTCTGGGGCAATTTTGCTGAAAATTTTGCTGTATGGCTGCAATTCTTCGGCACGGTTGGAAATCATATTGGAAATAATCAGCCTGTCTTCGATACAAAAAGCAATATCTCTTGCAAAGACTTGATTACAAGCCTCTTTCAACTCAGGACGAAACACCTCTACATTATGTTTTTTCAGTATTTGCTCAAAAGCAATCATCTCATTGACAATATCGTCATCTTGGGGATAATAGCCTTTTTGCACTGATTCATACGATTTTGCATCATACGTTTCAACCAATTTCGGCTCATTACCGTTGGAGTGGGGAAGTCCCAATACAACGGTTTTCAATCGGCTTGTTTCATTGTTTACATTTAAAACCATAAAGTTTTTTATACGAAATTACAAAGATACAATTTTTTTTTGAATTTGCTTGAATTTTGATTATTTTGCTACCATCCCACAGGGCGATGTCCCGTGCTAATGGATTTACGGCTTACAGCCGATTGCCACCTTCGCCCTGAAAGGGCATCATCATTAGCGTGGGGCATCGCCCTACGAATAAAAAAAAGATTTTCAAGATGTTAATCTTGAAAATCTTTTTAATTTTGCTAGAACTATGATTAAACAGACTTTCCGATGGACTATGATTTTTCTCCATTTACAATCATAGCCTTCATATAATCAAACAAATCAAAGTTCAGACTATTCTTTCACAAACTTTACCACTTTATTATTCACTTTCAGAAAATACATGCCGTTTTCTAAATGCGAAACATCTATCACTGTTTCGGGGGAGTCTAATGTCCTTATAGACATTAATATTCTACCTACAACATCAAAAATCTCAATCACCGCCCCCTCTCTTAATTCTTCATTTTTAATTCTTAATTCTCCTGTGGTTGGATTGGGATATATTCGTAGAGACGCATTGCAATGCGTCTCTACAACACCCACATTCGGATTATTGGTAGCAACATTTGAACGGATAGATGATAGCGATTTGTGCAAAGTGCAAGGATTATCCAACACAATCTCAACCACATAATAGACATATCCCGCAGGAGCGGTAAAATCACTGTATGAAGTGTTGTTGCCGGGCATAGTGTTTAGTAGTGTCCAATTGCCCGTGCCGTCAATACGATAAATGTTGTAAGTGGAATACTCTATTCCTTCGTAGGGCGTCCATATCAAATTCCATGAATTATTGATGCCTGCGTTGATACTTAAGTGCATCGTTCTGTGCTCTGTGGTTTGCATTACCCCGCAACTATCTTTAGCATAAATTTTGTAGCAATAGGACTGATTTTTTGCATTGCTTTCCGTATCTACCCACATATTATTATCTTCGTATGCAACATTGGCAACCCAATGACCAAATTGTCCGGTGCTGCTTTCGCGTACAATCGTATATTCCGTAATATCAAAGGTGGCGGTGGCGGGCTGTTCTTTTTTCCAGACAATTACATTTTGATTGTTTTCATTTACCGAAACCATACATATTTCAGGCTTAAAACGAAAACAGTCAAAATGATGCCAACCGCTATTATTTACATAAGATGAAGCGCAAGGCACAGAAACAGGAATATTTGTAGGAACACCGAAAAGAGCATTAAGATGCGAAAAAACATAAGGCGCATTTACCGCATGACTTGTGATAGATGTTAAACTTGTACAATTACAAAAAGCTCCCGGGCCAATCGTATTTACATTATACCCAATTGTTACGGAAGTTAAACTACTGCAATTCAAAAAAGCAGCAGTAGGAATTTCTGTAACACTATCGGGAATTGTTACGGAGGCTAAATCGGAACAACCGTCAAAAGCATTATCTCTAATTATTGTTACGCTATTTGGAAACGTTACAGAAGTTAAACTGCTGCACAAATAAAAAGCCATAACTCCAATCTCCGTGACACTATTTCCTATGGATACAGATGTTAAATCTGGACAATTTCCAAAAGCCTGTTTACCAATTATAGTTACGTTATTTCCAATGGTTACAGATGTTAAACCCGGACAATCTGCAAAAGCACGAATTCCCATCGTTTCCACACCGTCATCTATAATAACCGTTTTTATTCTGTTTTGGTAGTAAGCCCAATAAGACCAAGGTGGATAAGTAGAATTATAATCATCCATTGCACCTATGCCACTAATGGTTAATACACTGTCGGAGGTCAAGACCCATGTGAGGTTGTTTCCTTGCGCCCCGCAATTTCCTTGGTCGATAATTGTTTGTGCCATTGTTTTGC
>Ga0082212_10012923_pt1 | contig 10484 bp, 11 predicted proteins | sample TergutNt197P3_FD_71548 | JGI IMG/M metagenome (GOLD analysis project Ga0082212, IMG submission 71548) | Neocapritermes taracua P3 segment gut microbial communities from Petit-Saut dam, French Guiana - Nt197 P3 | ecosystem: Host-associated > Arthropoda: Insects > Digestive system > Gut ...
AAGACTACCCATTTTCCTCGGCAAAGGTATTTTCGTGTTTTGCCCCGTCAAAGTCAAGTTGCTTCGCAATTCAGGAGTAAATATCCACAATCGCTTCGCTCATGTAGTATTTACCCCTGAAACTCTGTCTTGCGGCAAAACACGAACCTTTTTAGCCTCCGGAAACGGATAGTCCGTTTTCTCTAAAACTTATTTAAATACTTACTCTCATTTCTCCAGAATGTGTATATATTCTTTCGTTTGATTAGCCTTAAAAGTTCGATTTTCATCTCTATCCGCTTTAAAACGCTGGTAATCTGTCGTTACAAAGTTATATTTACCGTACCGCTTCATAACTTTTCGGATATTTTCCACGTTCATTAAACCCTCATTGCTGTATGAAAGAAAAATATATTTAAAACGTGCATTTTTTATCAAATTTTCAAATTCAATCCTAACTTTTGCAGAACTGCAATAATTTGATTTTGTATATTCTCTCATTCCTGTTTTCCCTTTTGGAATGAAGTTGTCATATCTTGCTATTGTGTTGAGTACGTGATAATTTGCACCATATTGACGAGCATTGTAGGGCGGATCTAAATAGAGAATATCGCCCTTTATCTGTCGTATCAAACGGTTACTGTCCATATTGAAAACTCTGTGTGCGTTTCCGTTAACAGTGAAATTTGCAGGAGATAATACCAATTCTTTTTGTGCAACAGGCTTAAAATTTTTCAGATATGCACTGTACACCGAAGCGGTGTTTGCAACCTTGTCGGCGCTTGCAAGCAGACTTGCAAGCAGGAAATAATACATATTAGAGTTGATTTTACCCGATCGCTTCCAATTTTCAATCTTTTGGCGTATAGTATCAATCCGTTTGCCGTTACTGTCCGTAAAATACTGCCGACCGTACCCTCCACCCAAGCAGTAATTTCGATAAATAATACCTTTTACGGTGGGAAGAATAGCGTTCATTTTTTCAATACACTGCTCTTTGCCCGCTATCTCGGTATTATTTTCTATATAATTTCTATTCAAAACATAACTGTAATATTCACAGTCGTTGGAAATAACCTGACGGACTTCGCTTTTGAAACTGCGACCGATAATTCCTGTTCCTGCAAACATATCGCAAAATACAACATTGGAAAGGTCATTGCCGGCAACGTCTTTTATGGTAGTTTTAATAAAATCGCACAACCTGTATTTTGAGCCGATATAATTCATAATCAAAATATTACAACCATACTTGGGAATGGCGCACTGTTTGAGGCATTTCCAAACTTTAATCTGCCTTTAACGAAACGAATTTCCTTTGCAATTTTATAAATATACTTATGAAAATATGAAGTATCTGTTCTTGCAGGTATCAACATCACCACTTTCGTATTTGGTTTTTGTCTTTCACAGTAACATTTTTCTACCCACCGTACAATGTTGCGACCGTATGGCGGGTTACAAAATACCGTATGACCGCCCCAATCCTGAGCAAGTCCATCTTCTTTTTCAGTGAAAAAAAAAGAACATTTGGCATTTTCAGGCAAAGCACAGGGATCAAGTGTAAACTCGAATTCCCTGTCCAATGCATCGAAAAATACCTGCGGAGTTTCCCATATATCGCTTTTGGATGAGAAATGTACCTTATTCATTCCAAATTATCCTTACTGTCATTACTGAATGAAAAAGTCTTTTGCACCACCTGCCCATTAGAGTCTTCTATATAAATGTCAAATGTTTGACTGTCGGTGCAGTGAGAGGTATAATAAAGGCGAAATTCCTCTCTTTTCAGCGGGAACAGGTCATTTGGGGTTAATATTCTGCCGTCATCAAGGCGTAATTCCCCTTTGCCATCGGTTTGGAAATAGCGGATACAGTACCTTGTTCCGCTGTAATTGCCCTCTTTCACTATTTGGCAGCGGATTTCTACCGTTTCATTTTCAGAAATCCTTTTAGGAACAGGCATTGTTTCCAAATCAAAGCCGTAAACCACAGTAATGTCAGGAGAGTCATTACAGGCTAAAACGATGCAGGCAATCAGCATCGTGTATAAAAAATAAGTAGCAAATTGTTTCATTTTTTTAGTTTTTAATTAATTATAAACTTTATTCCCAAACCCAACTGTGGATAAAAATTTCCGACAGTTGAACCCATTAACAGACGTTCACGAGCATGGACAAGAAAGATTACTCTGTCGGTCAAGTAAATTTCAGATTCGAGGCTTAAAATTCCACCATATAGAAAAGCATCGCTACTGTTGATTGTCGCGCCATCAAACAACAATTTTTCACTGCGGTTAATAGTTTCATAGCCGACCATTCCCGATGCTCCAACAGATACAAAAAACGTTTTTCTCAAATCAGAAAGGATTTTTAAATAATAACCTGCATCGACAGTGAACTGGGACTGCGGAATTTTTATATCCTTATACGGATGCCGTTTTTCTAAATATTCTGCACCAAACACCCACTTATTTGCACTTTTGGAATACTGCGAAAAGGCAATGCCGGAATGAAAACCGTTATCCGGTGCAATGCCTGTTGTTATCTGCAAGCCCTGCATACCGCTCAGGCAACGCTGTGCCGGCAGTTCCGGCACAGCAAAACATAAAATAAAAATAAATACTAAAAGTTTTTTCATACTATTTAACCTTAATTGTTAAATTATCAATCACTTCTGCACGTACCAAATCAGAATTCTCAATCCTCAATGTTTGGTTTCGTCCGCCGTCCTGTTCAATCAGTTCAATAACAAGTTGCTTGTCATTGGGAATGGTAAACTTCTGTAAGACAAAGACTGTCCGTTCTTCTTTACCGCCTGCAACCGTTGTAATCTGGTTGTAGGCTCGAAGTGGCACGATTGACTGTTCCTGAATGGCAGTTCGTTTCGGGACTTTTTTATCCACAATTTTGAAAGTCAAATAATCAATATCAAACGATACCGTTGATGAATTAGTTAATTGCAGATGGAAGAAAAGCAAATCATTATGAGAATATATTCCTTTGAGTATGTACTGTATCCCAAAATTTCGACTGCCGATATGCTTCAACTTTGTTCGGTTGTTTTTATGAATAGTTTCCATTATTAAGCGAACTAAGTACGGTGATTCATTGCCCAGATCCGAGAGATATACCGGCAATTCATTTCCCGGCTTGTTTTCCACATTCCAACCATGCAGGAAGTCTGACATTTCAACCGAGAGTTTAACCGGCTCATCGGCGTATTTAACGTTAAAACTGTAAAAACTGCCGTCTTCCGTAATGACGGAAAAATTGCTTTCCTTTCTAAAGCCCTGCATTGCTGCTTTCACTCGCAACACGTTTTCCGCACCGTCCGCTTTTGCTGCCAAAAGGTCGATTGAGCCTAAATCCACATAGCGGATAGCAGCCGGAAAGATAATATGCACCGTTTTAGAAAAAGTTACTTCCAAAGCATACGGCGGTATCATACGATTGAAAGTTAGAGGTCGTGTAAAACCATCGAAAAGGTCGCCGGTCGAAGGATTGCCATTCTGCACATTTTCCTGTGCGTTTACTGATATAGCACTTGCTACAATAGCAAGCATTAAAAAAAACTGTTTCATATTAAAATTGTTTTATTGTTGATTATAAGTTATTTATTCGCTAACATTTTACTGTTTTCTGCTTTCAATAAATCCTCGGAAACGAGATATATTCCGTATCCGGACTTTATTTTAACTTTCACTTCACGTAATTTTTTTGCCGTATATTGAGAAATCCCCTGTATGGCATTTCTCCCCATATCGGCGACAAATTGCTTGCCGGCATCGGAAGTCAGGCTGATATTTGTTCCGGCAGATGTTCCCATATTAGCGACAATCTCCTTTGCAGCGTTGAGTTCCTGTAAGTCCGGTATAAAAATTCCTCTCTGACCGTCCATATCATAAACCACCAATTCCACAGGGACTATTTGTCCCCCGCATTCTATCGAAGTAACACTAACGTCAAGCCTTTCTCCTTGAATCTTTGCCATTCCTGAAAGAAGCGTGTTGTGCGGTATTATTTTTTTTCCGACCCGAATATCTTCCAACAGTCTGAACCGTACAGTTTGTCCATTCAAAACGGTCTGGTCGGTATGTACACAGGCAGAAATGGTGTTTTTCTGACCGGAGGATATTTCGCCGCTTGCCGTAAAAAATCCCATATTGCGAGGACGGCTGAATGTTTCCACAAAATCGGCATCACTCAAGTTTTGATGAAGTGAGGATACTGTTTGCGTATTTGCCAATCCAACCGGCAAAACCATTGATTTTTCAATTACACTGCTGTTTACGTTCTCTACAGATTCGGTATCGGTTGTAGAAATTCCCGGAATATACTTCGCTGCCATTTGAAATGATTTTTCCATAAGTGCAAGTTGATCATCTACTGCATTTTTTCTATTGTCCGTTTCATCAAGCCGCATTTTCAATTCTTCCAACTCCTGTATCAACCATTCTTTTTCAAGGTCTGTTTGGGGAGTTTCATAAAAGTTTCCCAAAGTTTGGTTGATGTCATTATAGGCATTTACAGAGTTTTGCACAGACGTTGCCGTTTGTACTCCCGAAGTTATATTGCCTCTTTTTTCTGTAAGCGGCTCATCGTCCAATAAAATCAAATCATCGGACGGATTTTGTGAAACCCCGCCTGTCATTGCGGAAAAATCTTCCAAAGAACGTATTCGTTCATTTTGCTTTTGCTGCGTTTTTTCCTGTTCGTAAGCATCGCGTTTATCGCCTATCAGTCCTGCCTCTTTAGGCATCGGAATCTCGGCGTTAAATCCCGCCGTTTGTTCTTGCCCTGCTTTTTTATCAGCCGAAGGCGTAAAAATTGCTAACATACAACCAATAAAAATCAATCCCATAATCCCAAAAACTCCGTATTTTTTCAACTTCTGCTTCTGCTCACCGGATAATTTTGTTTTTTCTTTATTCTCTTTATTTTCCATTTTTAAAAATTTTTGTTTTATACTTTTTAATTATTTAATTAACTATCTGTCAAGTACACGCAAATCTCTGTTTTCTACAATCTCAAATCTTTCCATGATAAAGCCATGGGGATTATTGTCGCTTCTAACCGAATTACTCAAATTGCAACGTGTAATAAGGCTTCGTTCCGTGATGTTTGATTCGCGGATAATCAACTGTTTTGAGTAGGTTTGAACTTCATAGGGATACGTGTTGAAATTGCATATCACGCTGTCCACCTGCAAATTCTGATTGATATTTCCCGAAATGATGCGATTGTAATAACCCTTTTCCTGCAAATCCTTGTAGTATCCGAACGCTGATTTATCAACCAGAAACAAGGCTCTCTTGATATTACTTTCAATCGCATTTTTATCAGGAGATAACGTAAAAAAAAGTTCATGGAAACGCTTAACATGTTCTTTTGCTTCCACCGGTCTGTTTTGCGACAAGTCCTGCGAGAGGGCAAGCATAAGCGATTTTCCTCCGTCAAGCACATAGATTTTCTGCCTTTGTTTTTCGGCAAACCGGTACGCATTGAAAAGCGAATAACCGGTAACTACCGCACAAAGACACACAAACACAATTCCGAAAAAACGGATTTGTCGAAAACTTGTTTCAATGTTTTTTAAAGTTTTAAATTCCATAATTTTTATTCATTTTTTCGATTTATCATTTTTTTAACAGTTGCCCATTAATGGTCGAGTTAGGATTTCCTCCGCTTGCAAATCCACCCGCATCTTTGAATGCACCGGGCAATCGTGCCAGCCTGCCGGATACGTTTCCTGCTGCTGCTCCTGCTGTCGCACCTGCCACTGCACCTGTTTTAGCTGCTGTTGTTTGCAAATTCCTGTTGTATCCGCTCATACCGCCTGCCGATATTATCCAGTTTGCAACCGTTGGAATTGTCAGATAGCCGATAATTCCAATAATCATAAAGATGATATATACCGCATTTGAAGCATCAATAGAATAGGCAGCATTGTCCTGCAGCTCACTGATGTCCTTTTGCAGCATCAAAATCTGAATTCTTGCCAGAATGGAACTGAATAAATCCGATACCGGAAGCCAGAGATAAACAGAAATGTATCGACTGATCCACTGTGTTAATGTTGATGCGAATCCGTCATACACAGAGAGGGCAAAAGCGATGGGACCTAAAATTGCCAACACAATCAAAAAGAATGTTCTGACGGTATCAATCACAAGGGCAGCAGCCTGAAAAAGAATTTCAAGAATTTCTCTAAACAGGTTGCGAACGCTTTTTTTGAAATTGTAAACTTCTCTGCCAACATACATTCCCATAATCTCCGGAGCATCAAAGACACCCAATTCCGAGAGCTTTTGATCAAACTCTTCGTTGTCCACAAGCCACGCGGTTGAAGGATCCCGCATCATTGCTTCGTATTCAAGACGGTCTTTCTGCTGCTGATATTTTTCCATATCAAAAGTTTGTGATTTCAGCATTTGGTTACAGCCTTTAACCACAGGCGACATGACAGCATTGATTGCTCCCAAAACCAATGTGTGGAAAAATATGATACAAATCCCGATTGCAAACGGACGCAAAAGCGGATAAACATCAACCGGTTCTGCCCTTGAAAGGGATTGCCAGACACGGTGCGCTACATAGAATAACGCACCCAGTCCTGCAATCCCTTTTGCAACACCTGTCATGCTGTCGCACAAAGGCATCATTTCATCATACAAATCCCGAAGAATCTGATGCAGATTATCAAAACTTATCGCTAATAAAATCATAATTCTATTCGTAATTCTTGATTTTTAATTCCTGATTGAATATCACCAATACCTTTCATCTATATTTCCATATAAAGCCAACACCCGCTCGGTATCACCTGCTTTTTGAGCACGTAGATACGAAACCGAGATATTTTTTCTTGTGTAGTAACTCACCAAATTTTTGTGTGTTTTCAAGCGGTCATATACATAGTTGATAATATCCATTCTTTCGTAGTCAGTCATTGATAAACCGTTTGAGTTCACTACCGTTTTCAATTCCATAAGCATATCGGCGCTCTCTTGAAGCAATATGGTATAGCCTTTTGAAATAGCCATCAGTTCCTCATATTTGAAATGAGGATCCGACAGCATCTTTTCAAATTCATTCACATAAATATTACTTATATCACCCACTATCAGAATTGCATCTCTTACTTTCTTTGCATCTTTCACCAAGTCATTGACAGCCTTTAGTTTATCATAATACTCCTTGCTTTGGTCATACACTTTTTTTACTTCTTTCCAGTTGGTAATCACATTGCTGACTGTTGATGAGGTCTGTATAATCTCACTTGCCGTATTGATAATACTTGTCGCTATGTGAGCGGGATCAATCGTTATAAACTGTGCTTTTACTTGGCTCGCCATAACTGTCAGAGCCAGCATCATAATCAAAATTCTCTTTTTCATTTTCTTAATTTTTTAATCATTAAACATTAATCACTAATCATTGTCTTTCTTGTTTTCTACTAATTGCTTGATAGCCATTTCCATATTTCCACCCAACTTTTCAGCCGTGTGGAAAAGTTCCAATTTTTCCGTTTCTTCGGTTGTATAAGTGTAATATTCCTCCAAAGAAACTTCTGTCGCATAAACCGCACTTTTAACACCTCCAAGACCAATCCATACCTCCTTGTAGTGTCGTAAGGGATCATTCGACTGATTAATGGAAAGTATTTGCGAACATTCTTTTTCAGTTAATCCAAGCAACGCCTGAATACTGTCAAACTTATTCATGTATTTTCGCTGATCAAGCAGGATTTTACAGTCGCTGTTGTTTATAATGGATTCTTTGACGACAGGGCTTGAAATAATGTCATCAACTTCTTGAGTAACAACAATGGCTTCGCCAAAATATTTGCGAACGGTTTTATACATATATTTCAGATATTCAGCCATATTTGCCGATGCAATAGCTTTCCATGCTTCTTCTACAATCAACTGCTTTCTAATACCTTTCAGCCTTCGCATCTTGTTTACAAACGCCTCCATAATGATAATGGTAACCACAGGAAAGAGTTCTTTGTTTTCCTTTATCTGGTCTATTTCAAAAACGATAAACCGCTTGGAAAGAAGGTCTATGTTTTCAGCAGAGTTCAAAAGAAAATCAAAACGACCGCCACGATAATACTGCCGAAGCGTTGTCAGAAGGTTATCAATATTAAAATCTTCTCTGCTGACTTTAATCGTTCTCTGTTCCAGATCTCTACGGTAATCATCTCTCATAAACTCATAGAAAGTATTAAAACAGGGGGTTATGTCGCGGTCGGCTTGTATTCGCTGAACATATGCCGATACGGCGCTTCCCAGTTCACCCGATTCCGTTTTCGTGATTTTCTCGCTTTCACTTTTCCAAAGTGTCAGGAGCAATGTCTGGATACTGTCTTTTTTCTCAACATCGAACTGATAATCATCTGTATAAAATGGATTGAATGAAATCGGCTTTTCTTCCGTATAGGTAAAATAAATTCCATCTTCGCCGTTGGTTTTGCGATTTATCAAGTTACAGAGTCCCTGATAGGAGTTCCCTGTATCCACAAGCAATACATGGGTTCCCTGTTCGTAATACTGCCGAACAAGGTGATTCATAAAAAATGATTTTCCCGATCCCGAAGGTCCCAAAACAAATTTGTTGCGATTGGTAATTATTCCTTTTTTTAATGGTAAATCAGAAATATCCAAGTGCAATGGTTTTCCGCTTAAACGGTCTGTCATTTTTATGCCGAATGGAGAAACAGAGTTTTTGTAATTGGTTTCACCGATAAAAAGACAAAGTGCGTTTTCAATGAAAGTATAAAAACTTTCTTCCGAAGGAAAATCACCGGCATTTCCCGGGATACCTGCCCAAAACAGGACAGGAGTATCCACTGTATTGTGGCGGGGCTTACACCCCATCAGTGCAAGCTGCGAACCTGTATCGTTTTTTATCCTGCCAAGTTCTTCTCTGTTATTCGACCAAGCCATTACATTTGAGTGGCAGCGTACCGATGAAAGTCCATGAGAATGAGCTTCATTAAGATATTGCTCTATCCATTCCCTGTTTATCTGGTTTTGACGGCTGTATCTCGAAAGCGAGTGCATATTCCGAGCCTGCTTCTCAAACTTTTTTAAATTTTCAGTGCTGTTATCTATAAACAGATATTGATTAACTACGTGATTACAGGATAACAGCAAACCGACAGGAGCTGCAAAGGACAGACAACAATCACTTCTGTCTGTTGAGAGTCTTTCATAGCGAGTGCTCTCTGTTACCATTGCAGGAAAATCATCAGGGTCGGAGAGAGTATGCAGACACAGGTAATTGTCGCCAATTTTCATTTCACCCGGTTTGAGGCACAGGTCTTGCAAGGCGGCAGTATCGTTTTGAGAAAGTGAAAAATATTTTTCCACAATACCTGCCTCCTTATCTGTCCCTGTAATCTCATCACCCGAAAGGCGAGTGATTTTTAGCAGTCCGCAGTCATTGACGATCCGTTCAAACTGTCCGACTGCTTCAATAAAACCGGCAACCATTTCCCTGTCCTGTATCTCTTTTGGGACAATAAATCCGCGAGTCAAGGCATTAAAACTGCTTTGCTGCCTTGTTCTTTCTTTTGTGGTTTTAGTCAAAAAAAGATAGGAAAAATGGTTCAGGAAAGCCCTTTCATTGAAATGACGTTCAAAACTGCGACTGAGGAAACTTAACTCATCTGCCCCTGTATCAGGTTTGTAATTTTCCTCAATAAACCAGTCTTGACGGTGCACAATCGAATAGTCAGGCAATACCTTTACGGCTTTTACCCAAGTGGAATGTATCGCCTCGTATTCAGACGAGGTAACGGTAAAAAGTTCAGGCAGTTCTACTCTGAAGGCTACCGTAACGTCTGCATCTTTGCTGACAATATATCCCTGTTCCACTGCCCAAAGCGGAAATTTGCTTTCAAGCGTTGACGCTTTCATTATGTTCCTCATACTCATTTGAATTTGTGATTGTTTTTTTGCGGTCGAAACAAGCGATGAATACGTTTACGATTGATAATAAACTTCGGATGACTTCTCCTCGACAGAAGTTTCATCAACCCGTATTCTCCAAATTTACCGTTCAGATAGAATGTACCATAAACAAGTACAAGGGTGGTTACAACACCGAATCCGATACAAATCCATTGTCCGATCCCTGCCATATACATTACCACAAATACTATGAACACAGCAAGCAACCCGCCGGCGAAGACAAAAAGGTATTGGGCTTTCAATCCCTTAAATTCGGCATTGCGACCAATACCTCTGTTGATAGAATATTCTCCCATGATGTTACAGGAAAAAGGAACGTAAAATGGTTGCAGCCACAATCAGAAAGATACACGCACCAAACCAAGACGCGGCGGTTTTAGAAGTGTCGGGGTCGCCATTGGAGTCGAGTAGGTCAGCGCCCTTACGGGCGCTTTCCCCTCTAAGAACCGTACATGAGAGTTTCCCCTCATACGGCTCAAGCAATTCAAAGTTTCTGTTAAGAAACCGGCTCGCAATACTTCGT
>Ga0082212_10012924_pt1 | contig 10484 bp, 12 predicted proteins | sample TergutNt197P3_FD_71548 | JGI IMG/M metagenome (GOLD analysis project Ga0082212, IMG submission 71548) | Neocapritermes taracua P3 segment gut microbial communities from Petit-Saut dam, French Guiana - Nt197 P3 | ecosystem: Host-associated > Arthropoda: Insects > Digestive system > Gut ...
GTGGGGGACAGAGTGGGCAAAGGGGGGCGAGACGGGGGGGTGATGTGAAAAACGTGTCCCGCCCCCCTGACACACCCCTGACACATCCGTCCCCTTCTGTCCCCTTTATGTCATCTACCAGGTAGCATTATTTTGTTAAGTAAAAAAGCGAATTGTTATACGATGCAAAAAGAGGTAAAATAAGCCGCAAACATGCAGTTCAAGGGGGCATTTGAGGGGTTACCAGCCACATGTTCGCTTCGAAGTGTTTTCTCCGGTGGGTACTTATCGTCATCTTGGCTCTGGTGGGGGCCTTCCTTCTCACGTCCTGCGGTCGCAACGCAGAGCTCTCCAGCGAGGTCTCCGTTGACGACGACAAACGCGCCAATCCCGGCCAGCCGCGCGACAACACACCTCAGGTCCGCATTGCGGAACAGCCCGGCGAACTGGTTGCCACCGACTGGGAGACCGCCGTCCTCGACTTCTCGAACGCAGCCTACGGCTACATCTGCGCCGCATCATATCTTGGTGATACCAAGGTAAAAGTGCTGGTAGATGCCCCAGATGGCAACCGCTACCAGTACACGCTGCCCTACTCGGGCTACTATACCACCATCCCGCTCTCCCGCGGCAACGGCACCTATGAGGTGGGCCTCTATGAGCACCTCTATGACAACCAGTATGCGGCGCTGTTCTCGCAGAGCGTGGAGGTCGAGCTCATCGATGAGTTCGGGCCCTTCCTCTACCCCAACCAGATCGTGGAGTTCGAGGAGGGCGACGCAGCGGTGCAGCTCAGCGTTCGGGTGACGGAGAACGCCACCAGTGACGTGGAGGCGGTGGACCAGATATACATGTGGGTGGTGCAGAACATCGTCTATGATTACGAGAAGGCCGCAACGGTCGCCCCTGGCTACGTGCCCAACAACAACAACACCTTAAGCACCGGCGACGGCATCTGCTACGACTTCGCTACGCTGACGGCTGCGATGCTGCGGGTGCAGCGCCTGCCCACCAAGGTGGAGGTCGGCTACTGCGGTGACGCCTATCACGCCTGGATATCGGTGTACACCACGGACGCGGGCTGGATACGCAGGGAGATAGAGTTCCCCGGCAACGCCTATGTGCGCCTGGACCCCACCTTTGATTCGGCGGGCAAGGGCCAGGGGGATGTGAGTCAGATCATCGGGGACGGGCAGAACTACCACCCGTTGCTGTACTACTGAGCTGAAAGGATTAAGGGATGGCAGAGAAACCTACCATACGCAAGGAGATGACGCCAGCTGAGCTGAGCCTGTTCTTCGCGAACCTGGAACTCATCTACCACTCGGGCCTGACGCCCGCAGACGGCTTCGACATCCTCAAGCAGGGCGCCGGCAACTCGCTGTACGCGGCGTGGCTCGACGAGCTCTACCGCCTCAGCCTGTCCGGGCTGCCGCTGTCAGCATGCCTCGAGAAGGCCGGCGGCATCCCCGCCTACGCACTCAGCCTGCTGCGCATCGCAGAGGAGACCGGCAAGCTTGAGGACACCTGCCTCAGCCTGCGCAACTACTACGAGAAACGCGACGAGCTCAGCCGCGCGCTCCGCTCCGCCCTGGTCTACCCGCTGACCATGGTGTTCATGGTGCTGGTGGTGGTGATAGTGCTGCTCACCCAGGCCATGCCCGTCTTCGACCAGGTCTTCAACCAGCTCGGCCTCGAGCTCACAGGCCTCGCCGGCTCGCTGCTGGCGATTGGGCAGGGTCTGCGCTCATCCGCGCTCATCATCACCATAGTGCTGGTGGCAATAGCCGCCATCCTGCTCATCGCGCGCCTCATCCCCGCGGGCCGGCGCCTCTACACCCTGCTCTATGAGCGCGCGCCCATCACCGGCGACATCAGCTTCAAGATGTCGCTGCAGCGTTTCGCGCTGGCCATGTCCACCATGCTGAACAGCGGCCTGGACATGGACGTGGCGCTCGAACTCGCGGAGCCGCTGCTTGAGAATTCCAAGGTTGCCGATAAGGTCGGGCTGATCCACAAGGACATCAAGGCAAACGTCGGCTTTCAAGCTGCTGTCGAGAAAAGCAGGATCTTCCCACCGGAGGAGATGAGCCTTTTGGCCGTGGGCTTCCGCTCAGGGGCCGACGCCCGGGTCTTCGACCAGGTGGGCAACTCTTTGGCCAACACCACAGAGCGCAAGCTGGAACGCATCATCGGCGCGCTGGAGCCCGCGCTTGTCGGCTTCATGTGCGTCTTGGTGGGCATCATCCTTTTGTCGGTCATGCTGCCGTTGCTCGGCGTATTGAGCAACATCTAGGAGGCTTGAACCACCGTGAACGAAGCCAGACAAAGACCGCTGCCGCTCCGCATCCTGCGTTCCAGGGTGCTGTGGGCCATCGTCTTTGTGCTTATCGTACTGGGAATACTGGGCTGGAGCCAAGCGCTGCTCAGCGCCAAGGTGACCGACACGCAGGCGCAGTTCGTGGCCGACAGCGTGCGGCGCAGCGCCGTGCAGTGCTACGCCATCGAGGGGCGTTTCCCCGACAGCGCAGAGGGCGTGGCCTACCTGGAGAGCAACTACGGGCTGACCGTGGACCACAAGCGTTACGTGGTGTATTACGAGTCGATGGGCGACAACCTCATACCTCAGATCCGGGTCATCGTGCTGGCGCCCAGCTCGCCCGTCGATGAGATCGCCGGGTTCCTTGGCATAGGAAAAGGGAGGTAGCGGCTGGCATGAAGCGGTACTCCCTCGATCTGGTTGTGGTGGTCACGCTCTTCTGCGTGTACGCGGCCTGCGCGCTCATGCTCTGCGTGATCGGCGCCCAGGTCTACCGGGGCACGGCGGACACCATGCGTATGAATTATGACAGCCGGACCAGCGTTTTATACGTCGCCGAGAAGGTCAGGCACAACGACCTTGCAGACAGCGTGCGCACAGACAGCGTGGGTGGCAACGACGCCCTGGTGCTGACTGAGCGCAGGAGCGGCCGCGGCTATGAGACCTGGCTGTTTGTGCAGGACGGCATGCTGTATGAGGGGGTCTTCGCTCCTGGGGCCACGGTGGACATCAAGCTCTGCCAACCCATTTTGCCGCTGGAGGAGATGACGGTCAGCATGACCCAAGGGCGCAGCCCTGTCAGTAGCGTTGGCCCAGGCCCGGGTGATCCAAGCGACCCAGGCTCAGGCGGCAGTCTGCTGATCATCAGCTTCACCACCATTGACGGGCGCACCGAGAGCATAGACCTCTGGCTGCGCAGTACCAGGATGGGGAGGTGAGCGCGGTGGAGAGGAGACCCTCAAGCTCGCGCGCCTTCTTCCTGGAGCTGGTCTTGGACATGGTCATCTTTGTCATCTGCGCGGTCATCTGCCTGCAGGTGTTCGCACAGGCGCGCGTTGAGAGCGCCCGTAGCGCCGCCCAGACCCAACTGGGCATTGAGGCGCAGCAGCTCGCTGAGTACTTCAAGGCGGGTCACAGCGACCTGGATTCGCTTCTTAGCGTGATGAGCAACACGCCCGAGGGGGCCATACGCTGTCTCAATGACGGGGATCCAAAGGTAGAGAGAGCCGGGTCGACGGCCTATAGTCTGACCTGGTACTTTGACCAGGAGCTGCAACCGGTTGACACAGAGACCGCAGGCGCAGCAGTCTATATCTTGACCTGCGCGGTTGATACCTCACAACTGGTCAAGACCGCGACCATCACGCTGATGGAAGGCCGCCGCACTTTGCTGCAGTATGAGGTAAGCAGATACAACATAGGCAGCAACCTGATGTGGGGAGGTGATGGCTGATGCGTGCGAAGAGCGGCTCCCGCTCGGCATTGGGCGTTGGCATCTCCACCCTGGTGACCATCATCGTCGCCGTTCTGCTGACCACCTTCGCGGTGCTCACGCTGGTGACGGCCCGCGCTGACCTGCGGTTGTCGACACGGGCGACCGAGTCCACGCAGAACTACTATGCTGCGGACAGCGAGGCGGAGCGCTGGCTGGCGGACCTGGACGCACTGGTGGAAGAGGAGCGGGTGCAGGAGCGCTCACCGGAGCAGGGTTTGACACACGCAAGCCTGGGAAGCAGGCTTGCGGCAGCCCAATACACGGTGCAGACCACCGAGGACGGAGGCCTTCTCGTCAGGCGCTCCTTCTCGATTGATGAAAGACGCGAACTTGTCGTTGAGATCTTGATAGATACCGACTACAGGTTGGAAGTATACAGATGGCAGACTGATTTGAAGCGATAGGCCGGGCGGACGACGCCAGCAGGTAAGGATAAGGGCGTCTGAAGTGAAAGGGAAAGGGAACAAGATGAACGCGCAGGAACTGCTCACCCAGATGGTCCAGATGGAGGTTGCCGATGTCTTCATCATCACCGGCAAGCCGCTCAGTTACAAGAAAGGTAACGTCATCGCGGCCTACAACAACGAGGTGCTTTTGCCCAATGACACCCAGCAATTCATTGAGCAGATCTATGAATTGGCTGGTAACCGCTCTATTGAGCACTTCCTGGAGCGCGGGGACGACGACTTCAGCTTTGCCATCAAGGGGGTCTCGCGGTTCCGCGTGAACACCTACCGGCAGCGCGGTTCGCTGGCCGCGGTCATCCGGGTTGTGAGCTTTGATATGCCCAAACCCGAGGCGCTGTCCATCCCGCCCAGCGTTTTGGAGCTGGCCAACCTGCGCCGTGGCCTGGTGCTGATCACCGGACCGGCCGGCAGCGGCAAGACCACCACGCTGGCCACCATCATCGACCGCATCAACAACAGCCGCAATGCCCACATCATCACGCTGGAGAACCCCATCGAGTTTCTGCACCGCCACGCCATGAGCCTGGTCAGCCAGCGCGAGGTGAGCATCGACACGGCCTCCTACGCCGTGGCCCTGCGTGCCGCGCTGCGCCAGAGCCCCGACGTCATCCTGATCGGCGAGCTGCGCGACGCGGAGACCATCTCCATTGCCATGACCGCCGCGGAGACCGGCCACCTGGTGCTCTCCACACTGCACACGCTGGGCGCCACAAACACCGTGGACCGTCTGGTGGACAGCTTCCCGCCGGAGCAGCAGGCCCAGGTGCGCATGCAGCTGTCCATGGTGTTGCAATCGGTGGTATCGCTGCAGTTGGTGCCGCTTGTGGACGGCGGTATGACGCCCGCGTTTGAGATCATGAACTGCAACAACGCCATCCGCAACCTGATCCGCGAGGGCCGCACGCATCAGATAGGCGCGGTGATCAACTCGAGCGCCGACGAGGGCATGGTGGGCATGGACAACAGCCTGCTGGCGCTGTTCCGCGCTGGCATGATCTCCAAGCAGGAGATGCTGATACGTGCCTTTGCGCCCGAGTCCCTGGAGAAGCTCACCCAGGGGCAGGCATGAGCGATACAAAACTGAACGCCGCCCTGGCGGCCTACGCGCACCTGGTGCTTAAGAGCGGCTGCAACCTCCAGCCCGGCCAGGAGCTGTTCTTATCGGCATCCACCGACAGCGTGGAGTTCGCCCGCCTGCTCACCGCCGAGGCCTATGCGCTAGGCGCCCGCCACGTGACGGTGCGTTTTGGTGACGAGAAGATCGCGCGCCTTCATTACGAGAACTGCGCGCTTGACGTGTTTGAGACCTTCCCGGAATGGCAGGCCCTGCTCAACAACTCCATGGCCCTGGGAGGGGCTGCGGTGCTGTCGGTCATCAGTGATGACCCCAAGGCGCTGGTGGGTGTCGACCAGGCCAAGCTGGTGGCCAATGCGCGGGCCTCGCATGTGGCCTGCAAGCCCTTCTATGACTGCCTTGACCAGGGCAAAGCGGTGTGGTGCATAGTTGCCGCCGCTGCGCCGGCCTGGGCGCAGCAGGTGTTTCCCAGCTTGGATGCGCGGGCGGCAACCGAGAAGCTGTGGCAGGCCATACTGGCGGCTGTACGCGTTGACACGCCTGACCCGGTGGCTGCCTGGGCCCAGCACCGCGAAAGCTTCAATGAGCGCAAGGCCTGGCTGAACGCCCAGCATTTCGACAGCCTGCACTATACCAACAGCCTGGGTACCGACCTTACGGTGGGCCTCAACAAGCTGGGCATCTGGCAGGGTGGCGGCGACGTGACCGTGGAGGGCAGGGAGTTCTTCCCCAACATGCCCACCGAGGAGATATTCACCACGCCCGACCTCAGCCGCGCCGAGGGCGTGGTCTACTCCAGTATGCCGCTAATCCACTATGGCAGCCCGGTGGAGGATTTCTCAATGCGCTTTGAGGGCGGGAAGGTTGTGGAGTGCCAGGCGCGGGTAGGCCAAGACGTGCTGGAGGCGATATTCACCGTGGATGAGGGGGCCGCCCACCTGGGCGAATGTGCCCTGGTGCCCTGGGGCTCGCCCATACAGAAGAGTGGCATCCTGTTCTACAACACGCTGTTCGACGAGAATGCCGCCTGTCATCTGGCAGTGGGCCAGGGCTTCCCTGACTGCCTTGAGGGCGGCCAACAGATGGAGGAGGAGGAGCTCAAGGCGCACGGAGTGAACAAGAGCGCTACGCATGTCGACTTCATGATGGGTACGGAAGACCTTGAGGTTATCGGCATAAAGGCAGACGGCAGCCGTGTTCCGATCTTCAGGGGTGGCGCCTGGGCAACATGACAAAGGGGACGGGCATGACAAAGGGGACGGTCGACATGACAAAGGGGACGGTCCCTTTTGTCATGTCGCCCGTCCCCTTTGTCATGCCCGAGGGAAAGGATGCGCGATTAGTGAGTTTGAATGCCTGCAAATTGCATTTTTCTGTATAGCCCAGCGTAACGAACAGGCAAACTGTCATGAAATGTGCTAAAGACGCCATCCCTTGTGGTACGTAAGTGTATACTTAATAGCAATAAGCCGAGGGTTTTGGGTAGGGGGCGCTCATTGCCTGGTAATCTATTCGGTGGGGGGAAGTTGGTTACATGCCAGGCGGCACAGATAAATACGTAGTTCTTACCGTTGACGATGATCCCATCATCCTCAACGAGATTCTCGAGACGCTCAAGTACGACTATCTGGTGCGGCCGTTCACCTCTGGTGAGACGGCGCTCGCCTTCCTTGAGGAGCATAACGCTGACCTGATCCTCTTGGACCATCATATGCCGGGCATGACCGGGCTGGACCTGCTGCAGATCCTGCAGAACAACCCTAAGACGCATTCCATCCCCGTCATCTTCCTGACCGGCTCCGCTGACAACGAGGACGAGGTACACGCGCTCGAGATAGGCGCCATCGACTACCTGCTCAAACCCTTCAACCCCAGCTCGCTGCTGACCCGGGTCAGGCTGCAACTGGAACTCAAAGAGCACAGGCATCATCTTGAGGAGTTGGTCGAGGCACGCACCGAGGAGCTGCAGGTACTCTACGAGAAGCTCAAGCAGCGCGACCGGATAACGCTCGACCTGCTCGCCATCGCCTCGGATATGCGCGACCACGAGACGGGCACCCACATCGAATGCGTGGTGCTCTTCACCAAGGTCATAGTCGCTGACCTGCTCGAGTTCCCGCATGACGAGCATGTTGTCACCGAGCAGTACGGCAACGACATCATCGATTCCGTCAAGCTGCACGACCTGGGCAAGATCGGGATTCCCGACGGCGTCTTGCTCAAGCAGGGCAAACTCACCGCGCAAGAGATGCGTATCATGCAGGCGCATCCCGTGCTGGGCGCCGAGATGCTGATGCAGGCCATCACCAAGATGGGCGACGACAGCATGCTCTGGACCGCCTACGAGATCATCTACGGGCACCACGAGAAGTGGGACGGGACGGGCTACCCCATGGGTGTCAAGGGTACGTTGATACCCCTGAGCGCACGCATAACCGCGGTGGTCGACGTCTTTGACGCGCTGACATCCGCACGCCCCTACAAGAACGCCTGGCCTGCCGAGGAGGCCTTCGCCTACATCAACGACAACGCGGGCAAGCACTTCGACCCCTATCTGGCCAAGATGGTGCGCCGCCGCGAAAGGGAGTTCAGGGAGATCCTCAGCAAGAAGGAGGCCATCGCCTCGAGGACCATCTTTGATTTCAGCAGGTAGCGGGCGGTTTTGCGTGTACGCCCGCGATGCAAAGCGCAACTGAGAAGGAGTGGCATCATGCCGGCAAGCAATGAGCTTATCGCCCAGATACTGGACGCGAACCCCATCCAAGGCGTCGATTACGAGGAGGGCCTCAGCCGTTTTGGCAACCAGGCCTCCATCTACCTGCGCATCATAGGAGCCTTCATCAAGAACACGCCGGCCTCGCTTGAGGAGCTCGCCAAGGTGAGCGAGCAAGGGCTCAACGACTACATGGTCACCGTCCACGGCCTCAAGGGCAGCTGCTATGGCATCAGCGCCATTGCCCTGGGCGATGAGGCGCGGGCCATGGAGTTCGCCTCGAAGGCCTTTGACTGGGAGGCTGTGCAGCGAGGCAACCCAACGCTCTTAGAGCACGCCCAAGCATTGATTGCCCAGTTGGAGGATGTTGTGGGAAAGATCGAGCAGGCCGATGAGTCCGGCGCTGACGCGCGCCCTCTGCTTGACGGGCCTGACAAGGCGCTGGTGAAGGACCTGCTCTACGCAACGCTTAATTTCGATGTCGAGGCCATGGAGCAGCTCATAGTGGAGCTGGACAAGGCGCGCTACACATCGGACCCCAAGCTGGTGGCGGGCCTGCGCGAGGACTTCACCAACTTCAGGTACGACCTCATCGAGGAGAAGACCAAGTCCCTTCTAGATTAGGGCATGACAAAGGGGCACATGACAAAGGGCATGACAAAGGGGACGGTCCCTTTTGTCAAGTTTTCACAGAAAACATGACAAAAGGGACCGTCCCCTTTGTCATGCCCTTTGTCATGTGCCCCTTTGTCACAACGCCGACCCCCTGTCACGCTCCCGACACCCTGTCATATTGTGGGGCGGGTTGGGCGGTTTGGCGCGAGGGAGACGGGCGCTGGGCGCGCGGAGGTCGCGCCACTTGAGGGGGTGCGCTGGGCGTGGGGGCCGTCTGACTCGTTATGGGAATAAGTGCTACAATCAGGACTTTGCTGGAGTTGGGCTTTAGGAAGGACATCACATGAAATTGCAGAGCGCCTATTTGCAGGGTGTGTATGATGCGGTGGTTGCGCGGAATGCGGGCGAGCCGGAGTTCCACCAGGCGGTTTTGGAGGTTTTGGAGAGTTTGGAGCCGGTGATCGAGCGGCATCCGGAGTATGTTGCCGCGGGGATCATGGATCGCATTGTGGAGCCGGAGCGGATCATCAAATTCCGGGTGAGCTGGGTTGACGATGCGGGGGTTGTGCAGGTCAACCGCGGTTTTCGGGTGCAGTTCAACAGCGCGATTGGGCCCTATAAAGGCGGGCTGCGCTTCCATCCCTCGGTGTATGAAGGAGTCATCAAGTTTTTGGGCTTTGAGCAGATCTTCAAGAACTCGCTGACGGGGCTGCCGATTGGCGGCGGTAAGGGCGGCAGCGACTTTGACCCCAAGGGCAAGTCGGACGGCGAGGTGATGCGTTTCTGCCAGAGCTTCATGACCGAGTTGGCCAAGCATATTGGCGCGGACACCGACGTTCCCGCCGGCGACATTGGCGTGGGCGCGCGGGAGATAGGCTACCTGTTTGGGCAGTACAAGCGGCTGCGCAACGAGTTTGTGGGCATTCTGACCGGCAAGGGGCTGACCTACGGCGGCAGCCTGGTGCGCACCGAGGCGACGGGTTACGGCGTCTGCTATTTTGCCAACGAGATGCTCGCTGAGGCCGGGCTGGATTTTGCCGGGAAGCGCGTGGTGATCTCCGGCTCGGGCAATGTGGCGCTGTATGCGGCTGTGAAGGCTACCGAGCTGGGCGGGCTTGTTGTGGCCCTGAGCGACAGCGGTGGCTATATTGTGGATGAGGACGGGGTGGACCTGGCCCTGGTGAAGCAGCTCAAGGAGGTTGAGCGCAAGCGGATCTCCGAGTATGTGGCCTTGAGCGGCCGGCCGGGCGCCTCGTATGTTGAAGGTTGCGCCGGCATCTGGAATACAAAGGCTGACATCGCTCTGCCCTGCGCAACGCAGAACGAGCTTGACGGCGCTGCTGCTGAGACACTGGTGGCTGGCGGCGTGCTTGCCGTGGCGGAGGGCGCGAACATGCCCTGCACCCCAGAGGCAATCGCGGTGTTCCAGGGCGCTGGCGTGTTGTTCGCGCCGGCAAAGGCGGCCAACGCCGGCGGTGTTGCGACCTCTGCGCTGGAGATGGCGCAGAACAGCGCGCGTCTGAGCTGGACGCGCGAGGAGGTTGACGCGCGGCTCAAGGGCATCATGCAGGGGATCTACCGCGCCGCGGCCGACGCGGCCGCGGAGTACGGCATGGCGGGCAACCTGGTGGCCGGCGCCAACATCGCGGGCTTCATCAAGGTGGCCGAGGCCATGCGCGCCCAAGGGGTCGCGTACTAGAGGGACAGTACAGGTTGATCGCGAAATGGGGTTGGTTGTCAAACGGCAACCAACCCCTTATGACAAGAGGTATGACAAAGGGGACAGGATGAGACAAGGGGACAGTAATGTGTCAGGGGGT
>Ga0082212_10012925_pt1 | contig 10484 bp, 7 predicted proteins | sample TergutNt197P3_FD_71548 | JGI IMG/M metagenome (GOLD analysis project Ga0082212, IMG submission 71548) | Neocapritermes taracua P3 segment gut microbial communities from Petit-Saut dam, French Guiana - Nt197 P3 | ecosystem: Host-associated > Arthropoda: Insects > Digestive system > Gut ...
TCGGCCATGGGCGCGAGTTCGTATTCCGAAAGGTCCATGTACACGTTGGCGTTGCGCATGCAGGCGAAGATGGCCTCGTTCACGAAGGGGTAGCCGCCGTGGCTCATGATGATGGTCAGTTCCGGGAAGTCGCGGGCCACGATGTCCACATGGCGCGGGTCAATGTAGTCCATGACCGCGCGGGGCACCTGGGGCGGGGGCGCGGTGGTGATGAACACGGGAATCTTCAGTTCGCAGCACTTGGAATAGAGGGGATAATAGCGGGCTTCGTGCGGCGGAATGTGCGCGAGGTAGGGATCGGTGGCGATGCCGCGCATGCCGAGTTCGTTGACGGCATGGACTATCTCGTGCACCGCCTTCATGCCCTTGTGCGGATCTATGCCCCAAAAACCTATAAGCTGCTTGGGATAGGCTTTGACGAATTCCAGCACACTGTTGTTGTTGGCCGGAAAACCGTAGGTCACCTCGCAATCGCGCCCGGTGATGACGGCCAGTTCCACCCCGCGCTTTTCCATGGCCGCCATGACTTCGGGCAGGGGCTGGGGCTTGCGCTTTTCAAAGCCTATGACTTCGCAGGCCGCCTTGAACATGGCGCTGTTCTTGATGCCGTTGATGATTTCCGGGGTATTGGGCCGAAAGCGGAAGTCTATGATTTTCATAATAGTCCTCGCACGGGGCTTGCGGAAAGAGGGGGAACGGCAGTTTCCCCGGACGCGTTACTTTTTCTGGGCCGTAGGCTTGGCCTGATCATCGCCCATTTTGGAATAGGCCTCCAAAAAGTCGGCGGCGTTGACCGCGCCGGAAGCGAAAGACTTCATGGCTTCCTCGTGCAGGAGTTCCAGGGCTTCACGTTTTATTTCCAGGTATTCCGGCGAACCCACTATGGTAAAGACCCTGGGTCTGGGGAGGGGCACTTCCATGATCTTTTTCACCCGGCAGGGCTGGTTGGTGAGGAGGAGCAGGCGGTCCGCCAGGAAGATGGCCTCTTCCAGTTCCGAGGTGATGAAGAGGTTGGTGCCCTGGTGTTCTTCAAAAAGCTGGACGTAATATTCCTGCATCAGGGCGCGGGTCATGGCGTCCAGGCCGCGGAAAGGCTCATCCATGAACATGATTTTGGGGTGGTTGATCATGGCCCGGACCAACTCGCAACGGCGCTGCATGCCTCCGGAGAGCTGGGTAGGATATTTGTCCTTGAAGTCTTCCAGGCCGACGATTTCCAGCAATTTCATGGCCCTGTCCTTTAGAACATTGGCGGCAAGCTCCTTGCGCACCCTTGGGCCATAGGTGACGTTTTCAAGGGTGGTCATCCAGGGGAAAAGGGCGGTTTCCTGGAAAACCACGAGACGATCCGGTCCCGGCCCGGCAACGGGTTCCCCGTCAATGGTGATGCTGCCGGAATCGGGCTTTTCATAGCCGGCGAGCAGGTTGATCAGGGTGCTTTTGCCGCAGCCGGACGGCCCCACCAGTACGGTCAGGCGGCTTTTTTCCAGCAGAAAGGAACAGTCCTTGAGCACCTCCTTGACCATGAGGCCTTCGCCATAGGTTTTGGAGACATTCTCCACCCGCATTTCGCCGGCGCGCTGCCCGGCCAGGAAAGTATCTTGGTTGGTGCTGCTCATAGATGTTTCCTTTTTGCTTCAGCGGGTACGCAGCCAGGGGGTGAAAAAGCCGCCCACCGAACGAATCAGGGCGGAGGAAATATACCCGGCCACCCCAATGCTGATCATGCCCACCACAATCATGGGGAAGCGCCCGGAGACAAATCCGCGCCAGGTCAGATAGCCCAGCCCGGTGCTGGTGGCGATCATTTCAGCGGCCACCACCACGGCCCAGGTAATGCCCATGCCCACGGTCATGCCCACCACCACGCTGGGGAGGCTCGCCGGCAGAAGCACCCGCCAGAAGATATCCTGGCGGGAGGAACCCAGGGAATAGGCGGCGCGGATATAGCGCACGTCTATGCTGGTGATGCCCTCCACGATATTCAGCACCACCGTGAAGAACGCGCCCAGAAAGGTGACGAAGATCATGCTCATTTCCGATGTGGGCCAAAAGATGATGGCCACCGGCACCCAGGCCAGGGGCGGCACCGGGCGCATAATCTCAAAGATGGGAAAGATGAGTTCCCTGGCCTTTTGGTTGGCGCCCAAAAAAAGGCCCAGGGGCACCCCGATGATTTGGGCAATGATGAAGCCGATAAATATGCGGATCATGCTGTCTTTCCAGGAAATCCAGTAATCCACGCTGACCAGTTGCTCCAGCAGGGTTTTCACCACATCGCTGGGAGCGGGCACATTGCCGATGATGGGCACGCCCAAAAAGACGCAGATCTCCCAGAAAATAATGAAGCCGATGATGGAGCTGATGCCGCGCACCAAGGCGATGTTGGCGATTTTTTTGCGGATGAAGCGTTTGATCAGAAAGAGGCTGCCGGGTACGGCTTCAGTCTGGGTCATCATATTTCTCCTTCCTACATTTCCCGTTCGCCGGCCTTGAAGGCTTTCACGGCTTCCTCATGTACGGCGGCGATGCATTCATCCTTCAAACGCTGGTAATCGGGCGTAGCGAGCACCCGGTAGTCCCGCGGGCGGGGGATGTTCACATCCAGAACTTTTTTGATGGTGGCCGGCCGGGTGGTCATGATGTAGACCTTGCTGCCCAGAAAGATGGCCTCGTCCAAATCGTGGGTGATGAAAAAGACCGTGGTTTTGTTCCGGTCATACACCTCCAGCAAAAACTGGTGCACCACGGTTTTGGTCAGGGCGTCCATGGCCCGGAAGGGCTCATCCAAAAGCAGCACCCGCGGATCGTTCATCATGGCCCGGGCTATTTCCACCCGCCGGCGCATGCCGGAGGAAATTTCACTGGGGTAGTTGTGGGCGATGTTTTTCAGGCCCATCTGCCCCATCATGTAGTGGGCCTTTTCTTCCGCGTCCTTCTTGCTCATTTTGCCCTGCGTGACCGGACCGAAGGTGACGTTGTCCAGCACGGTGAACCAGGGGAAGAGGGCGCCCAACTGAAAGACCACAATGCGGTCCGACCCCGGGGAGGGAGTCTTTTGGGCCGTGCAGAGCAATTCGCCGTCCAGATAGATTTCACCGCCGCTGATGCCGTGAAAGCCGGCAATGGCGTTGAGCAGGGTCGTCTTGCCGCAGCCGGAAGGCCCGACCAGCACGCAAAACTCGCCCGCCGCGACCTCCATGGAACAGTCATTCACTGCCAGCACGCTGGCGCCGTCAGGGTCATACACCTTGATCACGTTGCGGATGCTCAGTTGCCCGCGAGGCGTTTTTTCCTGCGTCATCTCGCCACCTCCCGCACTTTCCACTGCATGAGCCGGTCGCCCACGATCCGAATAATCAGGCTGCTCAGGGAGCCGATGACTCCAAGGGTAATCATGCCGATGACGATGACCGGGTACTGCACCAGGGTATAGGAGTTCCAGATGAGGTAGCCGAGGCCATAGTCGCCGGCCAGCATCTCGCCGGCCACCAGGGAAAACCAGGCGAAGCCCATGCTGATTTGCAGGCCGGTGAAGACAAAGGGCAGGGAGCCCGGCACAACGACCTTGGTAAAAATGAGTTTCTCCGAGGCTCCCAGGCAGGAAGCCGCCCGGAAATACGATTCGTCAATGGATTCCACGCCCAGCATGGTATTCAGCACCGTGGCGAAAAAGGAACCGAGAAAAGTAAGAAAAACAATGGAGGCCTCGCGCCCGGGCCACATGAGAATGGACAGGGGCACCCAGGCAAGCATGGGAATGGGGCGAAGCACTTCCAGCAGAGGAAAGGAATAGTCCTTGAAGGTCTTTTTCCAGCCCATGAAGAGTCCAAGGGGCACGCCCAGGCAGGTGGCCAGGCAGAAAGCCTGCAAAACGCGCCAGACGCTCAGGCCGATATGCTGGTAGTACTCGGCGGTGTAGAGCGAGACGCCGAAACTGGGATTGTCGGAGGTCCATTCCCTGAGAGTGGCCAGAGGACCGGGCAGCCTGTTGAAGCCGTCGAGCAGGGGGATATTGAACACACTGAAATTGATATATTCGGTGAGCAGGTACCAGACGAACACAAAACCCGTGAGACCCAGCAGGTTCATGTACGGCGAGGGGCTTTTCAACCACTGCTTCATGCGCAACAAGGTCAGGTCGGTGGCGCTGATTGTGCCGGGAGTTTCCGTAGCCAAGGCTTTTTCCTCCTCGCAACATTAAGGGCTTCAAGACTTCAGGCGCCGTGAAAGGCCGGGCCGCCTCTACGGCGGCCCGGCCTCATTCAAGCCGTACTAATTCTTAAAGGGACAATCGGCAGGCAGGCCGCCCGTAATGTTGCCCAAAGCGGCGTTGGGCAGCACCGGAGCATAGCCGGCTTCCTTGAAGACCTGGCGGGCGACGCTGTCGTCCACTACCCAGGGCTGGAGTTCAGACACGGCAATGCGCTTTTCTTTGAAGAGGAAGGGGGCCACAACCTTGATGTTGGCCAGCTCGCGCTCGCCGAAATAGAAGTTCTTCCATTCGCGAAGCCGGTTGCTGCTGGAGGAGGGAATATGGCCGTAAATGGAATACCAGAGCACCTTGAGGGGGATGTCCTTGGCGTACTTGGACACCATCTTGGTCACCGCTTCCCAATTCTTCGGATCCATCACGTAGCGCTGGGCTTCCAACTCGGAGCGCAGATAGCCCTTGGCCACTGCCGGATGCTGATCCATGAAATCCTTGCGCATGACCAGGATGCCCAAATCGGGGTTGTCGCAGGTGCGGCCGTCGGCCACGATGCGCACCAAGCCTTCGCCCACGTCATTGGCGATGCGGGACAGGGTGGGCTCCCAACAGGAAGCCGCGTCCAGCTTCTTGGCGCGGAAGTTGGCGGTGATGACTTCAATGGACTGGTTCAGATACTCTTTGGGTTTGACATTGTACTTGGCGAAGAAAGCCAGCAGGAACTGGTCGGAGGCGCTGCCCTTGGGGGCGGCGATGACCTTGCCGTCAAGCCAGCGGGCGACTTCCTCGGGGCTTTTGAACTGCGGGGCGTCCGCGCGCACCATCACCAGGGAACAGCGGGTTCCCTCGGACATGCCGAGGGTGGCGACCATCTTGATCTCCGCTTCAGTGTGCTTGGAAGACAAGATGGTGGCGGGCATCACGCTCATGTAGCCGGCCACGGCCTTGTTGGCCAGCATGTTGTTGGCGATAATCGTGCCCTGCAGGGCCGGTTCGAAGACAAATTCGGTGCCGGCGGGCACATATTTTTTCCAAAGGCCCAGTTCGGCGTTCACGATGACCTGGTAGGAGATGGTGTCATAAGGCTGGAAGCCGATGGCGAACTTCTGGGCGGCCATTGCAGGCGCCGCAAACAGTGACAGCACAATCGCGGTACAAAGCAGTTTACTCAGTCTCATTCGGAAACCTCCTCCGGAAGTTTGGTTGGGAAAAAACGCCCTTTACGCCTCCATGCGCTCCATATAGGCGCACACTCTACGATTTATCCGGATACACCATATCCCGGCATTTTGCAAAGCGTATTCGGGGCGCGCGTGCAGCTTCTTATAAAGCAAAAGCGGTACCAATCGCATATTCAGGGGGAAAGACGCACGCCCGAAAAAAAGCGCGCGCTGTTCATGCGCCTCCGCGCATCTCTATTTGATGAAGCACGCGCGACAGGGCCGCACAGCATCGGAGGATGTTGCAGAAACGCACAAAGTAAATAGTAACAGTTTTTAATAGCCTGCTAGCGCCGAAAAACCCATACTGTTTTTAGAAGTAGTGAAAATGCAACTGCGTTGCAAAAACGCAACGCCGTCTTTTCAATGCGCGGTAAAAAAGAGAGGCCCGCCGGTACGGGCCCGCGCGCATGCCGCGTTGCACAACTGCATCAGTCCCCAAAGAATATTGACCCCGTCCCCGCGAATAATATCAAAATATCTCACCCTATTGACGAAAAACGCGCCCTTTGGCACGGTATATGGAATAGACGAGGCATCAGAATACATTCAGCAAGGAGAAAGACCATGGCTATCGAATGTTGCGAATTATCCCCGCAGGAAGTGCGCGTGCAGGACAAGTCCGCCGGGAAAAAAGACCGCTTCCGCGACAAGCACAAGAGGGTTTTCACCATCCTTGAAAGCTTCGACATGGTGAAGCCCCGCATTGACATAGAGCGGGCGCTCTATTTCACCCAGTCCATGCAGGCCACCGAGGGACAACTGCTGGTGCTGCGCTGGGCCAAGGCGCTGGCGCATATTGCGGCCAACATCACGATTTACATTGACGACCACCAGCTCATGGCCGGACGTTGCGGCTGCCAGGGCCGTTACGGCATTTTGTATCCCGAACTGGACGGCGACTTTCTGGACATCGCGGTCAAAGACCTGCCCACCCGCCAAAGCTCCCCGGCCACCATCACCCCCGAGGACGCCAAAATCGTGGTGGAGCAAATCGCGCCGTACTGGAAGGGCAAAACCTACCATGAAGCGCTCAATGCCGCCCTGCCCCCCGAAGTGCATACCCTGACCTACGACGACCCGGAAGGACTCATCTCCCGCTTCATCGTCAACGAGACCTCCTCCTTCCGCTCCTCCATCCAGTGGGTGCATGACTATGAAAAAATTCTGAAGCGCGGCTTCAACGACATCAAGCGCGAAGCCCAGGAACGCATAGCCGGGCTTGATCCCTTCAGCCCCACGGACAACTGCGAGAAAAAGCCCTTCCTGGAAGCCATCGTCATCGTTTCCGACGCCATCGTGCTCTGGGCCAAGCGCCACGCCGAAAAGGCCAAGGATTTGGCCAAAAAGGAAAAAGACCCTGTCCGCAAGAAGGAACTGGAGCTCATGGCCAAGCACTGCGAGCACGTGCCCGGCAACCCCGCCAGGACCTTCCACGAAGCCGTGCAGTCCCAGTGGATCGTGCAGATGTTCTCGCGCCTGGAGCAAAAAACCGGCACCACCATCTCCAACGGGCGCATGGACCAGTACTTCTATCCCTTCTACGAGAAGGACCTCGCGGCGGGCCGCATCACCGAGGAGCAGGCCCTGGAACTCTTCGAGTGCATGTGGGTGGGCATGGCCCAGTTCATTGACATGTACATCTCCCCCACCGGCGGCGCCTTCAATGAAGGCTACGCCCACTGGGAAGCGGTCACCGTCGGCGGGCAGACGCCGGACGGACGCGACGCCACCAACGATCTGACCTACCTGATCCTCAAATCCAAGCGCGAATTTCCCCTGCACTACCCCGACCTCGCGGCCCGCATCCATACCCGCGCGCCCGAGCGCTACCTGTGGGAAGTCGCGGAGACCATCAAGGAAGGTTCGGGCTTCCCCAAGCTGATCAACGACGAAGAAATCGTGCCCCTGTACGTTTCCAAGGGCGCGACCTTTGAAGAAGCCTACGATTACGCCGTCTCCGGCTGCACCGAGGCGCGCATGCCCAACCGCGACACCTACACCAGCGGCGGCGCGTACATCAACTTCGCGGCGGCCCTGGAAATGGTGCTCCACAACGGACGCATGAAAAAGTTCGGCAACAGGCTGCTCAGCACGGAAACGGGCGACCCCTGCAAGTTCAAGACCTGGGAACAGCTCTGGGAAGCGTACAAGACCCAGCACCTGATCTTCCTGCGGGCGGCCTTCATCCAGCAGTACCTCATCAACAACCTGCGGGCCAGGCACTTCGCCCAGCCCATGGGATCGGCCATGCACGACCTGTGCATGAAGCACTGCATGGATTTGCACCAGCCGCACGTCCCCGAGGGCGTCAACCTGGGCTACTTTGAATGCATCGGCTACGGCACCGTGGTAGACTCCCTGGCCGCCATCAAGAAGCTGGTCTTTGAAGAGAAAAAGCTGAGCATGAAACAGATCCTCGAAGCGCTGGAATGCAACTTCGAGGGCAAGGACGCCGTCCGCGCCATGCTCAGGTCCGCTCCCTGCTACGGCAACAACGATCCCTATCCCGACGCCATCGCCAAGGACGTTGACCTTTTGTCCGTGGAATTCGGCAAGAAGTATTCGCAGGAACTGGGCATTTTCAACGACATCCGTTACGTGCCCTTTACCTCGCACGTGCCGTTCGGCAAGGTCGTTTCCGCCACCCCCAACGGCCGCTACGCCTGGACCGCCCTGTCCGACGGCTCCTCCGCCTCCCACGGCGCCGACGTGAACGGCCCCACGGCCATCATGCTCTCCAACTTCCACAGCAAAAACTGGGGGCACCGCGACCGCGCCTCCCGCATGCTGAACATCAAGTTCACGCCCAAGTGCGTCACGGGCGAAGAGGGCACCCAGAAGCTGGTCTCCTTCATCCGCACCTTCTGCGACTTAAAACTCTGGCATGTGCAGTTCAACGTGATCAACAAGGACACGCTCGTCAAGGCGCAGAAAAACCCGGAAAAATACCGCAGCCTCATTGTGCGCATCGCCGGCTACAGCGCGTATTTCGTGGACCTGTCCCCGGACCTGCAAAACGACCTGATCAACCGCACCGCGCACGAAACCGTGTAAGATGAAGCGAACGGGAGAAGCCGCAGGGCTTCTCCCGTCGTATTCAGGAGCCTGTATGAGCGCCGACGACAGGAAGCAAAGCGGCCTGGTGTTCAATATCCAGAAATTCTCGGTGCATGACGGGCCGGGCATCCGCACGCTGGTCTTTCTCAAAGGCTGCCCCTTGCGCTGCGCCTGGTGCTCCAACCCGGAATCCCAGAGCTTTGAGCCGGAACTGGCCTACAACCCTGGCCGCTGCCTGGGGCTCTCCAAGTGCGTGTATTGCGTGGAGGCATGCGCGCCCAACGCCGTTTCGCGCAACGAAGACGACAAGCTGTGCATTGACCGCGCCCGCTGCCAGGGATGCGGCCGCCCCTGCGTGGACGCCTGCCCCGCCAAGGCGCTGATCACCTACGGGATCCCCCGCACCGTGGACGAGGTGCTGAAGCAGGTTGAAGAGGACGCCCTCTTTTATGCCCGCTCAAGCGGCGGCATGACCCTCTCGGGCGGCGAACCCCTGGCCCAGAAGGATTTTTCCCTGGCGCTGCTGCGCGAGGCGAAAAAACGCCGCGTCAACACCTCAATGGAAACCTGCGGGCACACGGACTGGGAAACGCTGCGCGAAGCCTGCGCCCTGCTTGATTCCGTCATGTTCGACATCAAGCACCTTGATCCTGCCCGCCATAAAGAGGAAACCGGCGTGGAACCCGCGCGCATCCTCGACAACTTCAAAAAAATGCTCAAAGCCTTTCCCAAACTGCACGTCCTGGTGCGCACGCCCGTCGTGCCCGCCTTCAACGACAGCGAGGAAGCGCTGCTGCCCATCGCCGCGATCGTCAACGCCTATCCGAACACGAGCTATGAGCTTTTGCCCTACCACCGCCTGGGAACGCAAAAATACCTCTTCCTGCACAAGGACTCGCCCATGGGCGACGTGCATCTGCCCACGGATCTTTTCCTGCGGCTGCAAAAGGCGGTCAACGAAGAACTGGCGAAGGCGGGCAAGAAGCTGACGGGCTGCGCTGCCTGAAGAGCCTGCCGCTGGCGTCCGGCGGCAAAGTCCGTTATGCTCACGCAGAACGAACATGCCCCCACAAGGTACGCGCCGTATGAGCCTCGATTCCAACACCTTTCTTGCCGCGCATTTTCAGCATATTCTCGACCTCTTCGACGACGGCATTTTCATCAGCGACCGCCACGGCACGGCCCTGACCGTCAACCGCATGTATGAAAAGCTCATCGGCCTCACAAAAGAGGAGATTTGCGGCAAGCATGTCTCGTATTTTGTGGATGAAAAGATCTTCGACGTGGTGGTCAACCCCGAGGTCGTGCGCACCGGCAAGTCCGTCACGTCCATGCAGAATATCCACGGTTCCAAAAAGGTCATGCTGCGCGGCTATCCCGTGCTGGATGCGCGGGGCGAGGTGTGCCTGGTTGTGACCTTTGTCCGCGACATCACGATGATCACCCAGTTCCAGGAGCAGATCGCCCAGCAGAAGGAAATCATCGAGACCTTCATGGAACGCCTGGAGGTGCTGCAAGAACCCGCCCGCCGCAGCGACCAGGTCTTTGAGGACGCGGCAATGCGGCAAGCCGTGGCCCTGCTGGAACGGGTCGCCGCCACCGACGCCACGATCCTGCTGCTGGGCGAAACCGGGGCCGGCAAGGATTTGCTCGCCCGCATCGCGCATGACGCCAGCGCGCGCCGGGAAAAGATGTTTCTCAAGGTGGACTGCGGGAGCATCGCCGCCAACCTGATCGAGTCCGAGCTGTTCGGCTACATGCCGGGCGCTTTTTCCGGCGCCAGCGCCAAGGGCAAACTCGGCTATTTTGAAATCGCGGACGGCGGAACCATTTTTCTGGACGAAATCGGCGAACTGCCCATGCCCATGCAGACCCGCCTGCTGCGGGTGCTGCAGGACAACGAAGTGATGCGCGTCGGCGCTTCGCAGCCGCGCAAGGTGGATGTGCGCGTTATCGCCGCCACCAACCGCAACCTGAAAGAAGACATGGAAAAC
>Ga0082212_10012926_pt1 | contig 10482 bp, 10 predicted proteins | sample TergutNt197P3_FD_71548 | JGI IMG/M metagenome (GOLD analysis project Ga0082212, IMG submission 71548) | Neocapritermes taracua P3 segment gut microbial communities from Petit-Saut dam, French Guiana - Nt197 P3 | ecosystem: Host-associated > Arthropoda: Insects > Digestive system > Gut ...
CTCGCGTACATCAGGTGGAGTATGGCGTGCTCGACCCCGCCGACGTACTGATCGACGGGCATCCATTTGTCGATGTCCTCACGCCGGAACGGTTCGGTGGCACACCCTGGAGAGCAATAGCGCAGGTAGTACCACGACGAATCCACAAACGTGTCCATCGTGTCGGCATCACGCCGGGCTGGCGAGCCGCATTTGGGGCAGGCCACATTCACCCAGTCGGTTGCTGAGGCCAGCGGAGCGGTTCCCTTGGGAGCCAGTGCGGCGCCGCGCAGATCGGGAAGTTCCACCGGAAGTTGCTCATCGGGTACGGGAACTTCGCCGCAATCTGGGCAGTGGATGATCGGAATCGGGCAACCCCAGAAACGTTGCCGTGAGAGCAGCCAGTCGCGTAAGCGGTAGGTGACGGCAGCCTCCCCGAGATTGCGCTCGGCCAGCCAGGCGCACATCTTTTCGACTCCGGCACTCACTTCATCCAGGCCGTCCAGTATCGGCGAGTTCACATATTTGCCGTCTCCTGGGGTTGCGATGCCGCTACCGGTGGGGTCAGGCAGGCCAGTTTCAAGCACGACTTGTACATCAAGCCCGAAGGCGATGGCGAAGTCCAGGTCGCGTTGATCGTGGGCAGGAACTGCCATGATGGCGCCCGTTCCGTATTCGCTTAGCACATAGTCGGCTGCGTATACCGGCATTTGCGCCCCGGTGACCGGATTTACCGCGTACACGCCCAGGAATACTCCAGTCTTTGGACGTTCGCTGGATTGCCGCTCAATCTCGGTGACTTTCTTGGTTTCCTCTAAATAGGCCTCGAAGACTTCCCGCTGCTCGGGGGCGCATAGTTCTCCAGCGAGTTCAGCATCGGGGGCTACCACGAAGAATGTCGCCCCGTACAGAGTGTCGGGACGGGTGGTGAAAACCTTCACCGGCTCGCTTCTTCCAGTTATCGCAAAATCAACATAGGCGCCCTGGGAGCGTCCAATCCAGTTGCGCTGCATCGCCAAGACTCGATCTGGCCAGCCATCTTGGATTTGATCCATGTCGTCGAGCAAGCGTTGGGCGTAGTCGGAGATTTTGAAATACCACTGTGTCAGTTTGCGTTTGGTTACGACTGCCTTGCAGCGTTCACAAAGTCCGGCAACTACCTGTTCGTTTGCCAATACGGTCTGATCTTCGGGACACCAGTTGACGTAGGACGCCTTGCGGTATGCCAAGCCTTTTTCATAGAAGCGCAGGAATAGCCACTGGGTCCACTTGTAGTATTCGGGGTCGGAGGTGTGCAGTCGCTTCGACCAATCCAGGCTCAGCCCGTAGCGCTTGAAGGAGTTGGCTTGGGTTTCAATGTTTGCATACGTCCAGTCGGCAGGATGCGAACCGCGGGCGATAGCGGCATTTTCGGCGGGGAGTCCGAATGAATCCCAGCCGATTGGGTGCATGACGTCGTAACCTTTGCCTCGCCAGTAGCGGGCGATGACATCCCCCATGACGAACGCTTCAGCATGACCCATGTGTAAGTCGCCGGAAGGGTAGGCAAACATGTCGAGCATGTAGCGCCTGCTGGAGCTATCGCCTGCTGGTGTGGCAAAGGTATTATTTTCTGCCCAATATTTGCTCCAGCGTTCCTGCGCTGCCGCAGCGTTGTACTCACTTTTCATGTCATCTTGCACCCAGCAATCGTATCCGAAATCTGTAGGCAGTAACCGGTGGGTGGTGGAGTGCGGGACAGTCGTGTGGAAAACATCTGGTGGTTTTGGCAGCTCTTGCGAGGTCTGTGTGAGACATTGCCTAAACGCGCTTTAATAGACTAAAATTATGGTCATGACCACCATTCCGCTTGCTACTGCTAAAGCCCGCCTTTCGGCCTATGTCGATGACGTGTTCAGAACCCACGAACGTGTCACCATCACTCGTAACGGAGTGCCCACAACTGTACTAATGTCTATCGACGATCTGGAGTCACTTGAGGAGACTTTGGCGCTGCTAAGTGATCGGGACGCTATGTCTGAAATCCGCCAAGCAACGCGAGAGGTGGACGAAGGTTTGGCGGTTGAGTGGAATGATTACGTCGCCCAGGCGCAGTGATGTACCGCGTAGTTTGGGCACCATCGGCTAGACGGCAACTTGAAAACCGAATCCCGGGCAGCGTCGGTGCTGCAATTTGGGAGTTTGTCAACGGCCCGCTAGCTGCCGAGCCATTTCGTGTCGGAAAGGCATTACGTTACGAGTTGGAAGGCTACCGATCAGCACGACGTGGTGAGTATCGCATCGTTTACCGTGTGGCGGACAATGTGGTACAGATCATCCGAGTTGACCATCGTCGAAACGTTTACCACAACCCGGATTAATATCCGTCTCGGAAATGACTGCGCGTTTGGTGATCTGACGGCAAATTTGTTTATGCACAGATCGCTGTTTCAGGAGACAAAAAACGGCACATAGTGTGGTTTCAGCCGAGCAATTATGCAGCTTTCGCGGCAAGTTCGGCTCGGTAGGCGGCAAGGAGCGGCTCCATGTATTTAGTGCTGACCCCGTATTCATGTGTGAGAACGAAACCCTCAGCGATTTGCAGTTCTTCGTCAGTCAGCACTTTCAACTTCACCAAAGTACAGATCGCATCCATAGCACAGAGCCAGTCTTCACCATCTTCCGCTAGATCAACGGCTTCTGACATTTGAGACTCCGAAAAATGCTCGGCATATTTCTCGCGAAGCTCATGTCCAAAATTTCCAAGCACCATGATCTGATTATATGCTTTCTTGCGGATATGCGGTGGGGATGTGCCATGCTCGACCCCAAACTCGTCTTACTTTTACAACGCCCTGTACGCCACGGAAAACGCCAAATACGCTGAAGTTTCCATCATCGATAACAGCAAACTTGGTTGGACGGTCGATGATCGCGGTGACCCAGGTAACCACCAACTCAACCCCCCAACCAGCAGGGAACTCATCCTTCCCCCATCCAGTGTCATGTCGATGTCCGCCATGCGGCTTAGCTCCTACAAAGATTCCAGTTTTGATCATGTGCGCAACCTGTTGTGATTGTTCACCGGAGAGATCGCCATCCAGAACCGACAGGGCATCTACCTTGCCGAAGGTATCAATTTGAGAACGTAAAGTCAGGATACGTGGGTCATCGAAATCATCGGCTGTCAATGGTCCAAGCATCCCTGCGATACGGGCAGGGGGCGCAGAATCAGCAGTCAAGCCTGACTGCGTGACCTCGGTGTTTGGCAGGTCGTAATTCATGAATCGTTGCTATCTGAGCAATCACTGGTTTTCAACTGACCAGATGTCCAATGCCAGGTAACTGTGCCAGTATCTGTTCCCAGCGTTCCGGGTCAGTCACGGTGTAGTTAATCCACGCGAGCATGCCGATCAAGACGGGAACCTTTGGGTCGCGCTTGGGGTATGCGTACACCAAATCTTGGAATTCCAGCTTCAGCAACTCTGCCGCCCGTTCGAGGCATATCACCGCTAGCGCACCGTCGCCGCTTATCCAAGCTGCCAGACCCAGTAGGCTCAACGGGCGAAGTTGGTGCGATTGTGGAGTCTGCTTGACGACTTCAGACCAAAAGGCCCGCATTGCGGCGGCGTTTGCACTATTCACGAATGAAATGGCAGCGCCGCGAGGCTGCGGAAACTGAATCAGCGCCGCTGTCCTAGCTGCGTCTTCTGGGGTCACCCTCTTTGCCGACTTCGCTCCTTTCAGCAGCTCAAGTAGCTGTGATGGCCAGCGCTCTTCGGGAATCTTTTCCAGCAATCGGAGTTGATCGGAAAGCTGTGTTTTCAAAGTGGCATCGTCCGAAATTGGATGTAGCGTTCTGGCCAACGCGGCTCGTGATTGGTACACCGCTTTATTTTGTGAAATAGCTGCTTCGTAGCTGTAGTTACGGCACATGCCTTCAGAGCCGCCTAATTGCCAAAACCGGTTTCCAACATGAATCACCCAAAGCGGGGATGCCCAGATTTGCGAAGCAAGTTCCCATAACTGCGACCAAGGATTCAAGGTCTGGGTGTACCCAATGAGAAAGCCGTTCGCTTGGTCGTATTGCCCCCAAATTCGCCGCAAGCTCTGCCAGGTCGCTCTGAACTGATGATTTGAACCAGGGGTCGGAAAGTCCATGCGTGCAGCCACCGCAATCATGCCGTCCTGCAACACGACACTGACCACAGATTCTGTGGGGTGGAAACCGAGCAGTTCGGGTATTAGAGCCAATAGTTCGTCGATGCCGCGGGCGGTCGTCGCCCAGATGGCTTGCGTCAAAGTCTCCATACCTTCCATATAGGAAAGAAATCCGCAAATTTTTCAGTTATCCACAGGCCATCTCGCATTTTCTTTCGATTTCACAGCCGATAGTCCTGGTTTTGCATACAGTGTGCGGTGCAGTTGAAATAACGGGTACTCTTTCATTGATGAGTCAGAACCAACCGCCCGCTAATTGGATGCCGCCCGGGATGAATCCCAAGCCGACCTCCATCAACGACTTTTCGCCGCCACGAACTGGCTTGCCGCTGTTGATTATCGGCGCGGTACTTGGGGTAGTGGTGCTCATCATCGTATTTTTCTTTGCGCAGCCCCCGACTATCAAACCGCACCCACTAGCTACGCCAACCCCTTCTGCATCCCAGGCTCCAACGAACTGGGGGATGCCATTCTTGACGGGTAACGAATCATGCGAAGGAATGTGGGACATCACCAGCCATCTGTGGGGCAATGGCGGGCTCGAAATCCAAGTCAGGGTTTTTTCAAAAAACTGCTCCTTGGAACTGTCCTTTGGTGCATTCTCCAACACTGATGCTGCTTTCTACGATCCAGAACCTAGCCCGGGATTCATGGATTTCTACGGACTGTCTTTGGAGCCGGGGCAGGAGCGGAACGGGTCGATATTTTTCTATATGCCACGTACGAGCTGCGTCATCATGATGTCGGACGAGTACGGCTCTCAGCTTTCTGCGTTGGACGTAGCTGGCTGAAGCAAATGCAATTACGCTCAAATACGACCCCAGGGGCAATATGATTGAGTCTGTGAGTGGGCAGCCGATTTCAGCCGAGTTGTTGGCAGTGATCGTGGCAATGGTTGATGGCCGGCCCGCTGTGCTGACGTTAGGAGACCCACCAAGTTTGCCGGCGGGGCCGTTATTGCCCTCACATCGTTCTTTGCAAGCTGCGACTCGGGTTTGGGTGGAGAAACAAACCGGTCGCAAACTTGGATATTTGGAGCAGCTTTATACTTTCGCTGACTTGGATAGGCCGCAAGTTGGCGGCGAGCGCCGTATCTCGGTTTCTTATTTAGGGTTGACAAATTCGCAAGCGGCCAAAGCTTCAAATTTTGGTGAATGGACGCCGTGGTATGCGTTGTTTCCTTGGGAAGATACCCGCAGTAACCAGGGCATGCGAGCTGGCGAGGCGGCACGCGAGTGTATAGCTGCGGGATTGGGCACCTGGGCACAGGGGTCGAAGCAACGCCGACAACGCAGCGCCATCAGCTTTGGGCTTGATGACCGGCGTTGGAATCCGGCTGCGGCATTGCAGCGCTACGAACTCTTGTTCGAGGCGGGACTGGTCGCAGAGGCTGCTGAAAACTGCATGTCAGAACACATGCCAGATTCGTTACGTATGGTTGGAGATCATCGCCGGATAGTTGCCACTGGAATGGCGCGGCTGCGAGCCAAGATTGAATATCATCCGGTCGTTTTTGAGTTGTTAAGTGACGAATTCACGCTGCGCGAGTTGCAGGACTGTGTGGAGGCGCTTGCTGGACGCGAAGTGCATACCCAGAATTTCCGCAGAGTGGTAGCTGCTGAAGAACTCGTTGCAGAAACCGGGCATGTGGTGGAAACCAGAGGCCGCCCAGCACGGCTATATCGGTTCCGGCGCAGCATTCTGCAACAGCAGGAAACCGCTGGTACGAAACTACCTACCAGCAGAGCGAAATCCTGATAAAGGCTAGTTGCAGCAAAGCCGTCAGATTGGATTACAGCCGAAGCTGTGGATAGGAAAAAGTTATCCACAGATCACAAGATTAAGCGACACTTTTAGTCGCAGCTTTGCAATATGACTAGGTGTGAACACACCCATTAATGACTCCTACGCGATTCGAGATCGTCTTGCTCCGCTTTTCGAGCAACCGGCGAGGCGTTTCGTTGGAGAGCAGTCTGAGCAAACGTCCCTTTTTCAAGCTGGTTTTACTTCCGAGTTGAATGATGCCTCAGATTTACACTTGACGGCCGTTTCGGCAGGCAGCACACCACAAAACTTTCAGCCATCGCGTGCTGGGGTCGCCAAGATTGCTGAGAATGCTTGGGCTTTCACCAAAAGCCATCTGGTAGGGGTGGGGACGGTGCTGCTAGCTGGATGTCTGTGGGCGGGTTATTCAATCTCGCAGGCGCAGTCGGTGGAAGTGCCAGTAGGGACACCCACGGTTGTCGCTACCCCTATTGCCATTCCAACTCCGACTCCAACACCAACTCCAGAAATCGCGGTGCACGTCATTGGCGCGGTTAAATCGCCTGGAGTTGTAAAAGTAAAACAAGGTTCCAGAGTGAGTGATGTTATACAAGCTGCGGGAGGGCTGGCTGCCAACGGCGACCTTGCAGAGTTGAACCTTGCGGCTTTAGTAGTTGACGGTTCGCAGATTGTTGTTGGGACGACAGACTCCCCCAGAGGAGAAATCCGGTATAGCTCCGCTGGCGGCCAAGCTGTAGGCGGTAATGAAGTGAAAGTGTCACTGAATGCGGCCACTGCCGCCCAACTTGAAACTTTGCCAGGAATCGGGCCAGTGACGGCGGCTCGGATCGTGGCTTGGCGCGAAGCTAACCAGCGCTTTTCGGAGTTAGAGGAGTTGCAAGAGGTATCCGGAATCGGCCCTAAAACCTATGCAGCCCTGCTGCAATACCTGCAACTTTAGGCAGCCATGGATATTCACGCGTCGGTAGCAGCTAAGTTGGATTATCGCCCGATTATTTTGGCTGCTGCGGCCTGGGGCAGTACTTGGATTGCCAGCGACAGGGTGCCAGCTACCGCCTTCATCGTTGCAGGAATTGGCCTTTTGATTCTGCTGCTTTCATGGGGTCGGCAACGCTGGTTACTTGCAGCTGCTGGTGCGATCATCCTAGTCATGGCGAGTTGTACTGGACTGCGTAACTGGGTACAAGACTTATCTCCCATAAACGGGTGGGCAGCCGAGAATGCAGTGGTGAAAATTGTCGCTGTAACTGGCGGAGGCAAGTTGGGTGAAGCTACATACGGGCAGTGGTGGCAAACAACAGCATGGGTGCATCAGGCGCAAGCCCGCGGAGAAAAATGGGAAACCAATGTCCCCGTACGACTGGTCGTGGGTGGAGAGTTAGTCTCAGATTGGGTGGCGGTACGTCCTGGTACGACGGTTCAGACCCGAGTCATGTTGACGAAAACGCTAGAGCCGGAGTCAAACGTCGCTGTAGCCCGCGCCAGGGAACCACCAGAAATCCTTGCAGAGCCGAGTTTCGTTGATGCCCTGGTAGAACGATTTCGTGAGGGGCTGCGTGATGCGGCGAGCGGACTTTCCCCAGCTCCAAGAGCGTTGGTGCCTGCTCTCGTGTTGGGCGACACCTCGGCAATGACTCCGGTTCAACGTGAACAATTTATTGCTACAGGGCTGACACATCTGGTTGCTGTCTCTGGGACACATCTGAGCATTCTGCTTGGGTTCGCCGCATATGGGTTGGGAAGCATTGGGATAAGGGGCTGGTGGCGGCGGGCTTTGATGCTGGTAGTTGTGTTGTTCTTTGTCTTGCTGTGCAGAGCTGGCCCATCGCTGTTGCGTGCAGCCGCAATGGGAACAGTTGGACTTGTCGGATTAGGTTATTCGCAAAAGAGCCAAGCACTGCGGTATCTGGCATGGACGATCATTGGTTTGCTGTTCATCGATCCGTGGCTTTGCAGGTCGGTTGGTTTTGCGTTATCCGTTGCGGCAACCGCAGGGATTGTGCTTTGGGCAGAACCTTGGTCACAAAGGTTGAAACGATTCTTGCCGGGTTGGTTAGCTGTTGTTGTCTGTGTCCCACTTGCAGCGCAATTGGCCACTCAGCCGCTAATCACCGCAATCTCACACCAGGTCAGCTTGGTCGGTGTCATAGCAAATATGATTTCGGTGCCTTTGGTAGCGCCAGCGATGGCGTTGGGTTTTGCAGCTTTGGTGACTGCTGCAATCAGCCCGTTGATCGCGGAAGTGTTAGCCACGATGGCTGGTTGGTTCGCACAAGGCTTGTGTTGGATTGGTGAGTATGGGAGCAGTCTGCCAGGGGCAACACTGGGTTGGTCGGTCGATCCGTTCGCTATTGCGTTGGTGGCTTGCATCAGCCTTGGCATTGCGCTCGTCATTCCAGCATTACTGTCATATAGACTCTTGGCGGGAGCCTGCGCTTTGGCATTGGTATTTTCACTGCTGCATCCATTTCCGATTCCAGGTTGGCCGCCGCAGCAGTGGGCAATGGTTAGTTGTGCTGTCGGACAGGGAGACGCCACAGTGTTCAACGCAGGAGACGGACACGCACTGTTGATTGACGCTGGTCCTGAACCGAAAGCGCTGGATTCCTGTCTGCGGCAGCTTGGAATTCGGCATGTCGTGGCCGTTTTGACTCACCTGCATGCAGATCACATCGGGGGATTACCTGCGCTGCGCAATAGTAGAAAGCTCAACACTCTCATCGCAGCTGAGGTGAACCAAATCGAGAGCGCATGGAAACAGCAAGTTGAGCTTGGTTCAGTGCGGTTCATCACGGCTGCTTCAGGTATGCATTTGGTCTTTGGGCAGGTGAGTTTGCAGGTGATTGCTTTGAAGCCTAGTCCGGCATACTCGCTGGGAGCGCTGGGCGAACCAGGGGATGACGACGCCGCAGTCGAGAATGATTCTTCACTGGTGTTGCGGGTTGAGACCGCAGGTCTGTCAGTTATCGTTGGTGGCGATATCGAGGAAGCTGGACAGCGGAATGCGCTGGTTTCTAATCAGCTAAAGGCTGATGTGTTGCTGGTTCCGCACCACGGGTCAGCAAGGTTCATCCCGAGGTTTTTTGATGCTGTAAATCCTGCACTTGCACTCATCAGCGTCGGTAAAAATAGCTATGGGCATCCTTCTGCGTCAGTTTTGAATCAGCTTGCAGGGATACCCACGTATCGCACAGATCAGGATGGGTCGATAGCAGTACGCAAGAACGGAACTGACTTGGAGGTAACGATGTCACACTGAGCGTTCGTTCGCGGAGATATTCCGGGGGTGCGGCGTATGTCCGCGATTCCAAATAGACTACTCGCATGAAAAATCAGGGGAGCTTTGGGCAGACGCTTCTAATTGTAGGCGCTGAGTCATTTCTTGCCGAAAGAGCCGCTGCTGAGTTTATTGACCGAACCCTGTCAGAACACCCAGATACCGACGTTCGGCAAGTACGCGGCGCTGAGCTTTCAGCTGGAGTCTTGACGGAAATGGCTGGCGGGTCGCTGTTTTCTAGCTGGGTGACCTTAGTGGTGCATGATATTTCTGCGCTGCCGAGCGGTCTTTCAGATCAACTCGCTGATTTGGTTGCGAATCCTGGGTCGGAGTTGGCGTTGGCGCTTTTGCATCCGGGCGGAGTGAAAGGCAAGGCGCTTTTAGATCGAATAAAAAAGTCTAACCCGATGGTCGTCGAAGCTTTGCCGGTTAAGCCTTGGGATTTGCCCAAATTCGCTGTCATGGAAGCGAAACGCTTAAAAGGAAGAACAGACGAGTCGGCGGCATCCGCTTTGATTGAAGCTGTTGGCTCAGACCTGCGCACTATCACCTCAGCTCTACGCCAGTTAATTGATGACTCGACAGACGGTCTTGTTTCGGAAACGCAGGTGCGCACATATTTTTCCGGTCGTGCGGAGGCCACCATTTACGCGATTACAAATGATGCCATGAATGGAAGAACCAGCCAAGCGCTGGGAAAGCTGCGTTGGGCATTAGTCACAGGGGTGGAGCCACCCCGCATCACCGCTTCGTTCGCCTACTCCTTGCGACATCTTGGGAAGTATTTAGACGCTGCCGACCCCTATATCAGTGATGTCGATTTAGCTCGTGAGATCGGGGTTTCTCCGAGAGCAGTAAAGGAATTGACGAGGCAAGCACGAGACTGGCGCGAATCGGGAGTGGCTGCGGCGATAAAGGCAGTAGCTATTGCTGATGCCAAGGTGAAGGGTGCGGCGACTAACCCTGGTTTTGCGCTGGAGCAGTTGGTGATGCGAGTGAGTGGGTTACGGCAGCAGCGATCTTAGAGAGCAACTGGTTAATACTCGCACCGAAACAAGAGGTGTCGCGCCTGGTTGTGGTACGGCGCCAGTTACAGGGAGGCCGCTTTGGAAGCGATTGCTGATTTACGGTTAGCGGCCTGATTCGCGTGGATTACGCCCTTGGATGCCGCCTTGTCGAGGGCTCGGGTTGCGGCTCGCGCCAGTTCTTGAGCTTTTTCTGTTTCACCGGCTGCGGCAGCT
>Ga0082212_10012927_pt1 | contig 10482 bp, 8 predicted proteins | sample TergutNt197P3_FD_71548 | JGI IMG/M metagenome (GOLD analysis project Ga0082212, IMG submission 71548) | Neocapritermes taracua P3 segment gut microbial communities from Petit-Saut dam, French Guiana - Nt197 P3 | ecosystem: Host-associated > Arthropoda: Insects > Digestive system > Gut ...
TCGCTCAATTTGAAATAGGCAAACATATCCGACACGTCCGAAATATTGGTCAACAGGTCATTGGGAGTAACAAGGCTTCCCACTTTGTACATGATACGGCTAATCGTACCGTCGAAGGGAGCCGTCACATCGGTATAAGCAAGAACAGCGCCTGACCGCTGTACACGCGATTCAGCCTGTTTCACTTCAAACTCGGCGGCTTCCTTTTCGGCCAAAGCCTGTTCGAGGCGTATTTGCGAGAGTATCTCCTTTTCAACCAGACGCGAGATGCGGTCAACCTCATTCTGCGCCATTTTAAGTTTTGCGATTGCCTGTTTATGAGCGGCTTCGGATTCTTTTAAATCTTCGTTGAACTCAGTGGATTTCAGACGGAAAATCGTTTCTCCCTTTTTAACTTTTTTCCCTTCATCGACATATATGGCGTCAATATAACCCTCAATTTTAGGCTTTATCTCAACAAAGCGAGCCGCGTGTATGTCGGCCACATAAGCCTGAGGAAGATCGACGTCGGTATATTCCAATATCATTACAGGAATCACTTCTTTGCTGTCACCTGATGTTCCGGTATTTTTGCAACCGGACGCCACATAAGCCAATAGAACGAAGGAAACGAAAATATTTTTATACATAATAACGAACACAATTAAAAATTAAGAATTAAGAGAGATAGTTAATTAAAAATTAAGAATTAAGAGAAAAGAGAGTACATATATTTAGAGTTGGCAATAGCAACATCCAAAAACACAACAGAACTCTTAACTCTTAATTTTTAATTCCTAATTTTTAATTGAAAAGGCGGCGCTCTCAATCCTGTGGAGTGAACGATAAAGTCGGTATGAAAAGGTTGTATGTACGGCGGCTGCTCAAATCGCAAACCAATATTGTTTTTTATTTGACACGTAGCGTAATCCGAAAAAAAGCAGTGTAGCAGGTCAAAGTCGAAGTTAAGTGATTTAAATATTTGTTTTTCGTCGCCCAATCTCAGATAAACAATTTCCGTGTCGTTTGGGTCGTCGGGATGAGAATCATCATGTTGAGCAGAAGCCGTAATAACCGGAATCCCGTGGTGATGGTGGTGGGGAGTGATAGCATGAACCAGTATGACTATACCGGCAAGCAATAAAAAAGACAGCAGTATTGCTTTGTTGATGTTATGTTCCGTTTTCAGGCGCATTATATTGTTTCCAAAAACGCAAAGATAAATAATATTTTTTGTTTTTCATAAAATGTCTTGACCGCTGTGACCCAGCTGCCCGCCAGGATTCTTTCCGCTTTTTTCCCGTATACTTGTTGTCCGTTTAGCTCGAAACGAGTCTTGGGAAGTTGGTGTAGAACTGTTGCCGCTGTTTTTGGGATGTTAGTAGCGGGACAGTTTTTCTTTGTGATATTAATCGTAAATTTAATGCTGAATAGTTACAAAGATTATAATTACTTTCACAGATTTCAAATTTATTATTTAATTTTGCCGAAATATTTTTTCTCTTATTTCACTAACGAATAATTCAAATCATGTCGAAAGTTTATTTTACCGATATGCGTGCCAAGCCGGGACGCAATCTCTTGGACAAACTGCAAATCCTGATTCAAAAGGCAGGTATTGAACAAATTGATTTTAAAGATAAATTCACGGCTGTGAAAATTCACTTCGGTGAACCGGGAAATTTGTCCTACATCAGAGCTAACTATGTAGCAAAGTTGGTTAAGTTTTTACTAAACAAACAGGCAAAGCCTTTTTTAACCGATTCCAATACATTGTATTTGGGACGCAGGTCGAATGCCATCGAACATATCCAAAGCGCTTATGAAAACGGATTCAATCCGATAGCCGTTCCTTGCCCTGTGATTATCGGAGATGGATTAAAAGCGATTGATTATAGGGAAATTCCAATTAACTTGCCCCATTGTAAAACCGCTAAAATCGGTACGGCAATTGCCGATGCGGATATCATTATCTCTATGAACCATTTCAAAGGGCATGAACAGGCAGGATTCGGGGGAGCTTTGAAAAACATAGGGATGGGTTCCGCCTCAAGACAGGGGAAATTGGAACTTCATTCCACTTCTCAACCTGTTATTGCTGCGGCAGAATGTACATCCTGCGGCCAGTGCGTAAAATATTGCGCTTCACAAGCTATTCATTTGAACAAAAACAAAAAAGCGGAAATTGATTACGAAAAATGTACGGGCTGCGGTCAGTGCGTTGCGGTTTGCCAATTCGAGGCTGCCCAGCCGGTATGGAACAGTTCTGTGGATATAATGAATTACAAAATCGCCGAATACACTTTTGCAGTTTTGAAAGATAAGCCGAATTTTCATATCAATTTCATAATGGATGTTTCCCCTGACTGCGACTGTTGGGCTTGCAACGATGCTGCGATTGTTCCTAATATCGGTATTGCTGCATCTTTCGATCCGGTGGCTTTGGATAAAGCCTCGGCGGATTTGGTTACCGCTTCCGTAGCCAACATGAACTCGGCCTTGGACGTCAAGAAATACGGCGATTTACAAAATACGGATAAATTCAAAATCATTCACCCGAATACCGATTGGGCAGACGGATTGAGACATGCGGAAGCAATCGGATTGGGAAGTGTGAAATATGAGTTGGTAACGGTATAGAATAAAGGATGTAATTTTAAATACGGGAACCGAACAGTTTGCTCCCGACCCGTATCATCGTACTGCTTTCTTCCACGGCAATCGGGTAGTCGTCGCTCATGCCGATGGATAGTTCGTTGAATGAATGATTGCCGGCAAAATAACCGGTTTTCAGTTGTTGAAAGAAATGATTCAACCGTTTAAATTCACTTCGGATTTGGGATTGATTTTCTGTCAGTGTCGCCATAGCCATTAAGCCGGAAATGTCGAGATTAGCCAATGAACATAGTGCGCCGTTTTTCAGTAAATCCTCTATTTCCTCGTATGAAAATCCGAATTTTTGTTCTTCCTGCGCTATATGAATCTGAAGTAACACAGGTATTTTCCGGTTACATTTACTCGCTTCGCTGTTCACTATTTCGGCTAATTTCAAACTGTCGATACTTTGAATGGTATGAATAAACGGGACGATGTATTTAACTTTGTTTGTTTGCAAATGTCCTATGAAATGCCACTCGATGTCTTTGGGTAAATGCTCAAATTTAGAAAGCAGTTCCTGTATGCGGTTTTCCCCGAAAATCCGTTGCCCCGCCCGGTAAGCCTCCATGATTACGGACTCTGACTGAAATTTGGAAACGGCAAGTATGCGGACCTTATCGGGCAACCCGCTTTTCAATCGGTAGATCCTTTCCGCAATATCCATAGATAACTCCCTATTGTTTAGTCGAAAATCGAAAAACATCCATGATTGGAGTTTCTGATACCGAGGCTATGACATAATCGGCTAATGTTCCTTTCATCCCGCTTTCCAAAACGGCAATAGCATCTTTAATATCGGAAGCTTGCGCCAACATTTGCACTGCCGTCTTTTTCTCCGCACCGCTTTTTTCATCTAATGTTATGAACAGAATTTTGAATTTATAATACCTGTCACCGTTTTCATTGGTAAACAACTCCGCAATCCGTGCGCGTTTAATATCCGTAACCATAAATTCACCGCTGATAAACGGCTTCATTTCTTCAATGATCCGCGCTTCGGCCTCCGTAAAAGATAGTGCATCGACCAAGTACGGTTCGGTTACTCTCTTTTGAATCCCGTTTTCCGTCATTTTCTCATACGAAACTTTACATTCAAACCAATTCATTATTCGATTCTGTTTAATAATTATTTTTTGGTCGTCAAAGGTAATAAATAAAGTCAATGTCGAAAAGACAGGATAGATTTATTAATTAAAAACTTCATTTATTTTATTTAAAACAGTTTATTTAACATTATTTAACATAAAATGTATTGTATATGTTGTAACTATTTATTTATCTTTGCCACCAAAATTGTTATATATGTGTGTCAAATTGTTATATATGTGTGTCAAAAGTGATAAAGACACAGATGAAAATTGCATTTTTCGACCGTCCGGTTGATGAAAGAACAGGCTCTCTTGTCAATCAAGACGCTTTGTTTTTTATTAGGAATCATTTGATTCAGTCGAGTATCCTTTTTTGTCATTAAAAAGATAAAAAAGGAAATAAATTAGAAACATATTTCACAATATTGAGGAAATAAATAATAATGATGAAAAGTGAATTTATGAACAGTTATTGCTATTTAATGAGTTAATAACAAAAAAACTAATTTTAATTACTAACAAAAAACAAACTATTTATGAAACTAAAATTATCCTTTCTGCTTATGGTATTATTTGCATTGGGCATAAGCTTACAAGGGCAAGTAACGATCGGAACCCTAGAAGCCCCTGACACAAACGCATTGTTAGACCTGAAAGAAAACAGCACGGGCACTTCAACCAAAGGTCTTTTGCCGCCTCGTATCGCACTTCAATCAACGACCTTGCCGAATCCGATGTCGCCTCCCGTAGCTGCCGGAATGACCGTTTATAACACGGCAACCATAAGCGATGTCACTCCTGGCTATTATTACTACGACGGAACTAAATGGTTAAGATTAGTAACAGAGGGATCTCCTGTTACGCCAAAATTCTTTTATATGCCGTCCATCGTGTTGCCGGTTGATCCTGCTGATACGGCATACAATCCCGGTACCCTGACATTTACGGTAGACTTATATGCGCATTACCTGTCGCAGTTTAATACGCCCCAAGCTAAAAACACCGGCGCCGGTTCAGGAGTATTACCTTCCTACACCAATTCCGAACTGAATTATTTTATTACCTATTACGACACTGCAGTTTTCAGTAATGTCGGCGTAAGTAACAGCGGCGAATTAACCTATCAATTAGTCACTTCGCCGGCAATTACGGAAAAAACATATATGAACATTGTATTCGAAGTCAAATAGTCGGAACTCGAATAAAAAATTACACTGAATTTATGAAACTGTTTTATATAGTAGTAATCACAGCAAGCCTGTGTATTACGTCAATGTATGCTCAAACGGATGCCGTGAGTACGATTAATTATTCGTTCAGCAAAGCGAGTGTTACAGCCCGTAATTATGATACAAAGGCGGTTGTATTTTCTCACATTTTTGGTGATACAACCTCTTTGCGGGAACTGAATGAACTGTCGTATCCCTTGCAACCTGTTTTTTTACGAGCAGAAATACAGGAAGGTATTCTGATCGCTTGCGAATTGTGGAATAACCACAAAGAATACAGTGTTCAGGAAGAGGGAGGGTTGCTAATCCCAACAAAACAGATCGAAGGAGCGCCTGCTTCCGACGAGTTCGATCCGCTTCCACAGCCTTACGCTCTTCTTCCTAACTACAAATTAGAGATAGAAGGAAGTACGGCTACTTTCACTTTTACAGTACGTTACGGAAATGAAATGTACGACTTCCCGCTCGAAAGTAAATTTGTGATAGTCCTGACCAAAGACGAACTTAAGTAAAAATGATTATCGTATGAAAAAATGGATTTTACTTCTCATCTGCACCTGCGGACTTATTTTCGCGCCGGTACTTACAATGGCTCAAACGTGTAATGCGGATTTTACTGTAAATACTGCAATTACACCTTCAACCTGTATGTCGAACGGAACAATCACCGTTACGCTTGATGGCGATATAACCAACTTAACCGGCATTGAATACGGATTAAGTTCTGCCGGTGGATTTACGATTAATCCGCAACCCGGCAATGTGTTGCAGAATATACCGCCGGGGAGTTATTCACTCACGGTACGCGCCTTTTGTGCGATAGACATCGATTATGATATAGTGAAAACACTCACCGATGTCGTTGTCGGTGGTAATTACCAAATACCGCATGCTTCATTCAATGTAAATACTTCTCGCAAGTCGTACTCAACTTGCGCTACCGGCATCATTGCGTTGGATGTTACCGGCGGGAACGGGACTTTTACGTTCAACATTGCTTCTGCGCCGGCAGGCGTAACGCTTGGATTTGTTACGCCGACACAGAGCGGAATCGTTTACACCTTGCCGGGGAACTATCCTTCCGGAACTTACCAGATTCTGGTTGACGACGGCTGTTACAGCGCAGCCGTCAATATTCAATTTGATGCTGTTTCCGGATTTCCGACTTTTTCTTCTGAAAGTCAGTCGGGTTTCCGTCCCGATTATACCGGCGCCAACCAAATTTCAGGAGCATGCGGCACAGTAGGATGGTATGCCTCTCTTCTTTCCGGTAACGCCGACCATACCCGCTACAGGGCAGACGGCTTGTATGAAATCGGTATGGCTCCCACCGGGGGAGGAATGCCAACCAATTGGGTAACATGGGCAAATACGAACAGCATTCAATTCTTAGATTTATCGCCCAACAATATTTCCGATTTTTATGCCGCCAACAGTATTACCGTATATTTGCGGGTAAAAGGTTGTCCGACTGCCTACAGGAGTTTTACGACTAATATAAGGAAACCATATTATTTCACCGGTTTTAATATCAATTGCAGCAATGAATTGCTTGTTCGTCCGTGGACCGACTACGATGGTATGTTTTGTTATCCTTTGTCAGTAAGCGTGACCGACTCCCTTGGCGGTTTGATATACGCTAAGGCTAATCTGTCTTATGCAAATACTGCAGACCGGATACCGCTCGGCAGTTATGAAGGAAAGTTTACGGTAACTTATACGGATCAACTTGGTACTGCAGTTCCTTATACGTATTCGCCCTCTTTTTTAGTCAGTTCCAACATATATCCGATTACCTCCTGTGACAATTATCACCTTTCTCATTACATTGCAATTACAGACGGAAAAGTGTTGAGTTGTTATCCCTACGCCGCCATAGTAACTATTATAGACAACTCCAATGGAAGTCAAGTCGCTCAGGAAACCATACCGGCCGGTACCAGTACCACTGCTACCAGCGTGTTCTATGAATCGACTACCATCTTAAACTATGGCGTCAGTTACACGATAACCGTCCAATATCCAAATGGCACCCAATCCGTTTACACACGTAATTTGGCAGCCCCTCAACCATTTACAGTCAGTAATTATTCGGTAGATCAATGTAATGTAAATACCGGAAGTTTAAATTTCTCCGTAGCGTCTTCGTATCGTCTTAAACCCGGCGCTACTATTTCCATAAGCGGTCCGTCGGGATTCACTTCCCAGATAAGAACTGTATCTTCAAACGCTTATTCTGTGTATACGACAAGTGCATTTGTACCTCCGGGGCAATATACAATTGTGTACGACGACGGCGCTTGTGAGCGTACTGTATATTATGATCACCCCGGCGTGTATGATTATGTGAATTTCGGTCATACTTCGCTACCGACCTGTTCCGGGTTGCAGATAACCCCGACAGGAAATATAACGTATATGGGATACACATATCCTACCTACTTCCGGTTTACTAATGGCCCTGCAGGTTATGATCGGAACGCGATTGTCGCCGGCGGCTCTTTCACATTGACTACGCCGGGTACCTATACGTTGGGTATTATGACGGCCAATAGCATAACGGCCTGCGCTATAGGTACATTGGAAATTGTTTACGCACCAAATCCACTGACACTTGATCCGAACTTTACTTCGGCATACGTCTGTGTAGGAGGTACTGTCGCCGATATTGCCATTAAGGCGGTGAATGGCGTGGCGCCCTATACCTACAGTCTGTGGGATGAGAGCAACACAGTGAAACAGGCAACTCCAGATATTGTAACCGCTGGCTCCGCCCATTTTCATTATGGGGACGTCAACACCACCTATACAATCCACGTGAGCGATGTCTGCGGAAACAGTTTCAACCAGCAAGTGACTGTGAATGACCTGGAAACTGCGCATATTGTATATGCTCCGGGCGGTTCTTCGGCATGCGTCGGCGGAACCGTTGAACTGAAATGTATTACTTTAGGTATTACTGATTATATATGGACAGGACCGGATGGTTACACAAGTAACGAACAAAACCCTGTGCTGGAAAATCTCCAGCTCAATATGTCAGGATGGTACAAAGTGGATGTTACTCCGGAATATTGCGGCACTGCTGTGGTGGATAGTATTTACGTCTATGTCAATTCGCCTCTGTCAATTTCCAATACAATCACCACTTATGAGGTTTGTTTCGGAAACCCTGCTCCCGAATTAGACGGAGGAACAGTGTCGGGCGGCAGCGGAGATGAGACTTACCGGTGGCAATCGAGTCTCGACGGCGTTTCCGGATGGACAGACATACCGGGCGAAACGGAAAGTACCTACACCCCTTCTGCCCTGATGTTACAAAACGGAATCGGCTATTACCGTATGATTGTGACAAACGCCTGCGGCAGTGCAACAAGCGATCCGATACATTTAGTCGTAAAGCATTGCGGCATTCCTGTGAATCCCAATCTGATGAATAAAACAAAAAGAGAGTAAAACAAAAGCAGGACTAATATTGAATAATCGCACTTTAAAATATTTAACCAATATGTAAAGAAATATAGATGTATTTTTGGTCATGGGGCTGTGTCAAAAGAGTGCTTGCGACTCAGCCCTGTTGCCATTTTAAATAATGAAAAATCATTCCCTGTTTTATATACTATGAAACAGATTCTACGAAAATGTATATTTTGTATCTTCCTAAATTCAAAAATATTAATATCTTTGCACCCTGATGAAAAATATACGATAGAACATATCCCTGTCGCAAAATAAAATCAATGGCAAAAACGAGTTCACTGTTAAAAGACAGCACTATATACGGAGGTAGCACAATTTTAGTAAAAATGATAAGTTGGTTGATGACGCCGCTTTTCACTTATTTTACAGCGCCTGACGAATTCGGAATGATTACCAACCTGTATGCTTATGCCGCCCTGTTTTCCGTAGTGCTAACATTTGGTCTTGAAACCGGATTCTTCCGTTTTGTCAATCAGGCTCCAAAGGAAAAACAGGGAAGCGTTTATTCCACGTCTCTATTTATAATCAGTTCAATCGTATTATTATTCTTGCTCATTTTTCTGATTTTCTTAAACAAGATACACCCTATTATTTGGGATAGCCGGATTCCTGACAGTTATCTGCGAATGGTTATTATCATATTGAGTATGGACGCTTTTATCGCTGTTCCGTTCGCATTCCTTCGTCATGAAAAGAAACCGTTCAAGTTCGGATTTTTCAAGGTGTTACAGGTAGTATTGTATGTTCTGCTCTGCGTGTTCTTTTTGGTAGTTTGTCCTCGAATCAATCAGACCAATCCGGAATGGATTTCGTGGTTTTGGAAAGAAGATTACAAAGTCGGTTATATTCTCATATCCAACTTAATAGCGACAGGCATCCAAACCTTGTGCCTGCTGTCGGGGCTGACCGGTTTCAACTTATCTTTCGACCGGCAATTGGCGAAGAAAATGTTGCATTATTGTTTCCCTTTGATGCTTATGGGATTGGCAGGAATGAGTAATCAAGTAGTAGATAAAATCATCTTTCCGGCGGTTTATCCCGACTCCGAAAATGCGATGAGCGAATTGGGTATTTACGGCGCCTGTTTCAAAATAGGGGTTATCATGGTGATGTTCACTCAGGCGCTCCGTTATGCTTACGACCCTTTCATATTTGAAAAGAGTAAGGAAAAAGACGCCAAAGAATCGTACGCATTGGTTATGAAATATTTTGTCGTTGCCGGACTGCTGGTTTTTCTCGGCGTAACGTTCTATATAGATATTATCAAATACATAGTTGTTCCCAATCAAGCGTTTCATGCCGGTCTGCCGGTTGTACCCATTGTGTTGATGGGCGAACTGTTTTTTGCCGTATATTACAATCTTTCCCTGTGGTATAAATTAACGGATAAAACCTATTGGGGTACTATTTTTTCGTCCATTGGTTTTGTCTTGATTATTATACTGAATTTGGTTTTTATTCCTGCGTACGGTTATATGGCTTGCGCTTGGGCGTCGTTTGCCGGCAACGGATTGATTATGTTGCTTTCGTATGCAGTCGGTCAAAAATATTATCCGATAAAATATGATTTAAAAAGCCTTTTCTTCTATTTGAGCATAGCAATGTTGTTGTATTGCATTGCAATATTCGTTCCGATAGAAAATCTGTGGCTTCGCTTGGGATTCAGAACAATTTTAATTGGAATTTATATAAGCCTTTTAATTAACAGGGATTTGCCTTTGAAGGAGATTCCTTACATCAATCATCTTATTAAAAAATCATCGTAGAAAATGAAAAAAAATGTATTTGCAACCGTATTAGTCATCGTTTCTATTTTTAACCTATATGCGGAAAATGATAAACAACTGCAAGACACAGTCAAAACCCATTTTTTGGACGAAGTTATTATTTCTTCCTCGACCAAAGAAACCAATAATTTAAAGTCATTTCCGGCTTCGGTTTCGATTATTACGCCACAAATGATTGAAGGACAAAAAATCTTATCAATCAAAGGATTAAGCGCTGTTATTCCTAATTTCTTTGTTGCCGACTACGGCTCTAAACTTTCA
>Ga0082212_10012928_pt1 | contig 10481 bp, 13 predicted proteins | sample TergutNt197P3_FD_71548 | JGI IMG/M metagenome (GOLD analysis project Ga0082212, IMG submission 71548) | Neocapritermes taracua P3 segment gut microbial communities from Petit-Saut dam, French Guiana - Nt197 P3 | ecosystem: Host-associated > Arthropoda: Insects > Digestive system > Gut ...
GATATTCTTGCATTGTGACAACTCCTTTCTTTTCTCTTGATATTATGTTTATTGGTTAAATATAGTATATCAGAGAGAGACGGAGTTGTCACCTTCAAATTCTACGGAGTTTGGGGCAAAATCCTCTATGCTGCGCCGCCTTTATTTTTAAGCGAATATCAGCAATGATTTCGTGATATTCCACATTGTTTATCAGCATATTCATACTACCTTTCAGTTATAAATAAGACTTTCTTAAAAAAGCTAAATTAAAAAGTATGAACTGATTGAGATAAATAGGGCCGTACTATTAACGGCGTAGCATTGTATTGGGATTATTTTGACCAAATGATAAGCCTAATATTTTCAGGGCTTCCTCAGTGCGGCGACTGGAATCAGCTCGGCGCTCCTCTGGTATAGCATCTTTCAGCCGATCATAATGCCATCTGCGGATTTTATGGATGTCATCAATGGTAAAAGCCGGACTAATCTCTGGCTTTGGAATCTCATGTATCATCATCTGAACCTCCTTCAATAAATATAGCATAGACTATTGGTTCAGGCAAGAACAATTCGCTAGCAATCATATTGCATCTGGAAATATTTCCCTTTAGTGAATACATCAAGTTAGTCGACCACCGTACTTTAGCCCCCAAGCCTCTCACTTCCGCTGAAAAAGATGAGGTGACGATAAAATACGAGAGCGGCTTGAGCATGGCAGCCATAGCTAATATGTATGGGTACCCACTATATCACAGTCGGTAGGATTTTGAGAAAAAGAGAGGTTGCTATCCGGGGTTGATGCGTCTAAAAACTCCGTTATTTCTCTAACGTTACAAAACGATGTAGCATGGCCGCCACCTCCGCCCGAGTGGCCTGACCTTGAGGAACAAGTTTACCGTCTTTACCATTAATGACCCCAACTTCGATAGCCCATTTAAAAGCGTCAACAGCCCAGTCACTTGTGCTTGCGGCATCCGGAAAATCAGCTAAACTGCCTGCCCCTGATGGCTTTCCTGCATAGCGCCAAAGTATTGTAACGATTTGCTCACGGGTCACCGAGGCTTGAGGATTAGAACCGTCAGTTAAACCTTCTTTCATCGCCCAATCCAGAGCCAGGGAATACCAAGTTTCGCCGCCATCTGTTTCCACCCCGGCTAAACGGGCCATTACGGTGAAGAGCATAGCCCTGGTCATGGTACTCTGAGGGGTAAAAATAACATCCGAAGTACCTTGGAAAAGACCTTGTGTAACAACATATTGCACATTATCATAGAACCAATTACTGATTTTTACATCGGTAAATGGATTTCGCCAGGTTTTTTCGTCAGGATCTTCACCTAATTCTGTCCACTTGGCATAAAGAATAAAGCTGCCGGTGACCGTGGCATTAAAGTTGTATTCCTTCGCTAGCTCCTTATCTGTGAACCAACCGACAAAAACATAGCCATCTTTGGTGGGGTTAGCAGGTTTTGTGGCCAAAATACCAGCCTCCACAGTTTGTTTAGTCACAACACTGCCGCCATTGCTCTCAAAAGTAAGGATATAGCTAGTAATAGCGGTACTACCGCCGCCAGAGGTATTGCCGTTACTATCCGCTGCCCGGGTTATGACTACATGATAATCTTTAGTGGAGCCATCTTCTGCGGTCACAGTCACAGTGAAAGGATTGCTGCCTACTAGAAGATTTTTTGTTCCCGTGCCTAAAACCGTTGCTTTCAGATGATTAGCCTCTGCCAAGACTGTGATGCTGCTGACACTATTGGCTACAGAGGTTGTATAGCTTGTATGTTCCGGATTGAAAGCCGGACTGAGTGTGCCTGCACTAACAGCCAAGCTTTTTAGCGTTGCATCATCGGAGAACTTATCCTCTGTTTCACCAGTTGCCCGTGTTACTGCAATGTCATAACTATTGGTAGAACCATTCTCAGCGGTTACTGTCACCACAAAAGTATTTTCTCCAACAGAAAGAGTTTTTATGCCATCGCCGGAAATAACTGCGCCTGGATGGTTAACAATCTAAGATTTGTGTTTTGTAACTAATACCGCAAATTCCTCCGGCATAAGAATAGCTTGTAGTATAGGCCGTGGCATTAGTAGCGGATATAGAACCGTTATGATAACAGTTTGAAATTATATTAAAGCAATAAGTGGGAGTTTCAGCGAAAATACCCCCAGCTACGCAATCCCGAGAATTAATAACATGAACATCTATATTTGTATCCTCTAGACCCACGTTTTTGATTGTTGCATCTTCAATAAAACCAAATAGGCCGCTATAAGAATATGTACCCGCAGTCATAGTTAGGTTCCTAATTATGTATCCTTGCCCGTCAAAAGTACCAGAAAAAATATTTATATATGTGCCCCAGTCGTTTCCTTCTCCCTTGCTGTCATCACCGATAGGCAGCCATTGCCCACCATTAAAATCCAGTAAATCAATGTCATTCATCAGTACATAGGAGCCACTTAAGTTGTCCCGCACATTATCCAAATCCTGGGCAGTAAAAATCGGAATAGCTTCCGGATCCGGGGCCTCAATAGGCGCTAAAAACTTGCCATTTGAGCCATAACCTGTGGCCTGACCATCTGCAAAAGAAATTACTTCTGCCAATCCTGGAGAGCTTTCCCCAATCAACTCATTTAGATTAGATACGCTTAATATCATCGCTGTTGAGGAAAAGCTTTCTACTGGCAACAAGGGCAACATCATTGCTACCAGTAAAACCATACTAAAAAACTTTGTAAAAATAGATTTTTTCATAGTAATTTTCTCCCCCGTTTTTATTAGTTTATGACATGGTATTCAACCGTGTTTTTTTCATCTTCCTAATTTAGGATAATTATGCTGCCTACGGATACCCGCCTGTGTAGTATAATTTACTAGTATGAGATGAGGTTTGTCTAATTTGCCAAGGCCTGCATGAAAAATAAGAAGCCGTTTCCATAACTATAACACTTGGCTGATAAAATTGCAATCTTTAATTTTAGCCTGTTTTTTAGCAATAATTCACCAGCAATTTCATTGCATTTTTAATGCCCTAAGCTGACAAGTTAAATACAAATGACTTTCTTTCTAATTTAACCATTCCATCGCTGCTTATCGCGTATCCTAACATACATGCGTTACTGAAGTAACAGATCCCCGCCTGCTGGAGGCTACCGGCGGCATTGTCCAGGGAATGAGCGGCAGCCCCATCATCCAGGGCGGACGCCTTGTAGGCGCCGTCACCCATGACACGCTCACATGTTACGAATTGACGAATCGATAATAAATGTCCAGCTCCCCGCCTTCCTTTACCTCGATCCTGTCAATCAGCTTTGCCATTATTAATTGGGTGGGTTCTTTGAGCTGGATAAACTCTCGAACCACATCATCATGGCTTACTATTTGAGTATCCTCACATTGCTTTTTCAGTTGTTTTATTTGATCGGAGAATTTATTGGAGAGGATTTTATACTGGTCAACCGCGATTACCCCATCAAGCCTGTCGTTATAAAGCATCTCCAGCTTTCGCTGCAATTTAATGATTTCACTTTCAGCAGATTTCCTCCTGGCGATGAGGTCGTCTTTTTTTTGCTTACCGGCCTCAATGCTTAAGGCGGAAACATCAAGATATTCTTCGCAGCGCTGTCTCAAATCTTCAAGGATGTGTTCTTCTGCCGTGCTATAAGAAAAACTATGCGGGGTACAAACACCAAACTTATGATATTTGATATACCTTCCACACCGGGCATAGAAGCGCCCCCTCTTGGGTGAAATCGCCATAAACGAGCCGCAGTCCGCGCATCGGAACAGTCCGGAAAGTAAAAAACTGTGCTTACTGGGTTTCAACCCGGCATTTATCTCTATCAACCTTTGGGCATTATCAAACACTTCCTGCCGGATAATTGCCTCATGGGCATCGGGTGTAATTATCCAATCATCCGGATTTGTCCTCACAAGTTTTTTTGACTTGTAATTAAGTTTTTTGTACCTGTTCTGAACAAGGGTACCGGTATAAAGCTCATTTTGGAGGATTTTTTTAACAGTATTATTATTCCACAAACCAAAAGCCAGCGAAGCATTGCCAACATTGATTTGATTATGCACAGCCGGGATAGAAATCCCCCGCTCTGACAGGATATTTGCTATTTTAGTGGTACCTAAACCAGCGCAGTACATTCCAAATATTTCCTGCACAACAACAGCTGCTTCAGAATCGACAATCAATTGATGCTTATCATCAGGGCTCTTTTGGTAGCCATAGGGCGCAACCTTACCAAGAAATTTACCCTGTTCTTTTTTACTTTTAAGCACGCTGCGGATTTTCTTGGACAAGTCCTTAGAATACATATCATTTAAAATCGACTTGAAAGGAGCGATATCGTTATTGCTATTATCCAGGAAGGTATCTATATTATCCAGCAAAGAAATATATCTAACTCCCTTCTCCGGAAAATAACGCTCAATATAGTGCCCGCAATCAATATACTCACGCCCCAGGCGCGACAGGTCTTTGGTGACCACCATATTAATCAGCCCGGCTTCTATATCCCCTATCATTTCCTTAAAAGCCGGCCGGTCAAAAGTAGTCCCGGTTATGCCATCGTCAACATACTCTTTTGCCAGCATTAAACCATTATCTGCTATATAACGCAAAAGCAAACCTCTTTGGTTTTCAACGCTTTCACTATCACCCCCGTAACCTTTTTTCTTCTCGTCTTCCTTCGAGAGCCGGATATAAGCCGCGACATTCCACTGGGTTTCAAAACTGCTTAGAGCTTGGTTTCTCATGCTTGCCTCCAATCCTGCAAGCAATTACTTATCGGTAAAATTATACCATAAAATATTTGCCTGGCTCAATAACAATTCCTGCATAATTTCCTGCAATGATTTTCCATCCGTTGAGTAGTGAAAATTACATTTAACCGCCTGTCGCGGCGCTAACCTGTCCGTCATACGGTGCACCTCCAACAAAAAAATAAGGGCCGGCCACTATTAGCCGGCCACTATTAGCCTACCCCTATTATTTTGTATTATGTGCAAATAACTTCCCTTTGACATATAGATAATATTATGATAAAATTAGGATAAAATTAGCTCGAGGGGTGATTTTTGTGATTCAAATTAGGCCCGTATCCGACCTTCGGAATAAATTTCCTGAAATCGAAAATGCGGTGAGCGGGGGGCAACCTGTTTACCTAACCAAGAATGGCTATGGCACTATGGTTGTTATGAGCCTGGCAAAATATGCAGAATTAACAGACGACATGGAACTCAAACTGGATGAGGCAGATCGCGCTGCTGCTGCCTCTGAAATCCGTTATTCACATAACGAGGTCTTTTCCCGCTTGAAAGAGGGCTTAGATGGATAAGCAATTTACACTTACTTATCTTCCTTTATTTGAGCAGGACTTAGCTGCTGTTCGGGACCATATCGCCTTCAAACTCAATAACCCTTCAGCCGCGCTACGACTTGTTGAGGATACGGAAAAGGCTATTTTAAAACGTCTTAACAATCCGCTTGGGTTCAAACCGTATCATTCGGCCAGAGATAGAAAACAGCCATACTACCGTATCAACATCAGGAATTTTTCGGTGTTTTATGTAGTGATAGACAATGTTATGGAAGTCCGGCGCTTTGTGTACGGCAAGCGAAATCTTCCCGAAATTATATAGAATCATAAAAAGGCTGTCTGCTTCATGGACAGCCTTCAAAAATTTGTTAACGTGGGTTGTCCCCAAAACACAGCTAGTCAAGTAGCCGCGCTCCCTGAAACCCCAGCCCAAAAGAAGGAATCTTGACCATCATTCCTTTAGTATACCCGCAAAGGTAACGGTAAAGCGGTTCTCGTGGATAAAATTATGTAAGTATAAGAATTTCTGTTTTTCATAGAGGTTAAGCTGGTGGATTTTGTAATTCTCGGCATCTGTAGGCTCATCCATATCGCCGAATATGCAAAGCCTTGGACACCTGATCTCCCGCTCATTTTCAAAAAACTTCGTTCCCATATAAAAGGAGGACATATTATTTTCATTAAGGTTAAACTCCACCTGAATAAAGAAGGACAAATCGGCTAAGGTTTGGGTGCCCGTTAGTGTAATAGTCCGGCGTTTGACCTTAAAAACATATGTTGCATCCTCATCCGTAAAAACAGGAAGGTTATCCGGGTTTAACCCTGCCAAAGGATCCGGCGCCTTGTACTGTTTAAAAGGCAATATATCAGTTGGAGGTATTGCCCAAAGGGTGTATAAAAACAAGCACAACAAACCTTAATGACAGCATTGGCTTCAGCAAATTCTCTCAGCCGTGCCTCATCCATGGATTCCAATGATTCAATGACTGTGTCATGATCCCTTGGATCATCTATAAGTGAGTTTGCATACTCAGACAGGCTATGATAGATGTCACCAAATAAATTTTCCATAAAACTTTCAACATTTTGGCTTTCTTCCAAAAGCGCGAGCACATCCTCTGCATCAGGCCGCTTATCCGGCAGGCCGATCTCATCAAAGCATTGTAAAAATCGTTCAACCAGTACGCCGATAATGCGTTCCAGTTTATCTCTGCCGGACAGGGCAAAAAAAGCTTTTATCTTTTTCTCATCAGGTAATACCCTGAGGTTGCCCTCAAAGATAGTCAGCAAAGACAGACGCATACACACTTCGCCTAAAGTAGCCACATAGGGCCGCTCTTTAAATGTGAAATCCGCATATTTTTCAATATCCAGGAAATTGTTATAGATATAGTTACTGAGAGGGTCTATCCCCTCATTCAGCTGCAACTCAGGGGATATATTCAAAATAGCCCTTATAAACAGATTCAGATCCCGGATAAACGGATGGTCGTCCAACGTAAAAGCAGGAAAAACATAAGTGATATTTATCAGCTTATCTTTTTTATATACAGGTCTGCACACCGGAAAAACCACAGTATCGGAGCCAAATTTATTATAGATATCAGAATTGATGAAACGTGCCGGAGATAAATAGCAAGTAGGAGCGTCAGAATAATACCAGGTGTTGAAATTGCAATTCATGAATTTCTTGATTTCATTCCGTGCGGCTACCCTGCGCTTGTTATATGCTGCTATGTAGTAATTGGTAAATTTTTCCAATATTTGCCGAAAATCCTGGTTGCTCTCGCAATATTCGCTGATATTTTTCATAGATAATATCCTTTCTTCAGATCAATATCTGTCCAAATTATTCAAGTATGATTCTTTGTAAGCGTTCATCGTCTTGCTTCATCTCCCCTCTTAGAATGTCCAGCATGAATATATCACCACTTGAACGGGTTACTTTGCAGTCGATGTTTTACCCTCGCCGTATTGCGTCATCAAAGATTTTATTTATATATTCGTGTTCCGAATACTGGCCGTCTGACGCTTTTACAAGCGCATCGCGAACATAAGCGGCGCTGTCTTTGAGTAAGGTCTTGTCCATGCGAAAACCGTGTGCTTCTGCAAATTGCGTAGCAAACGCTATAACTGTCCGGGTATTCCCTTCACGAAAAGGATGTACCTGCCATAGTTCGGCTATAAGTTTTGCAAAAACCTCTGCAGTTTCACGAACACTGAAAGCTGCCCAGTTTGTGGCAGCCATCTTTTTCAGAACGGTAGCGCAGTCACGTTCAATATTATTCGGTTGAGAGTAACGGATGGTATCGCCACCAAGGACACGCTCGCCTTTAACCATTGGAATGATGCGGGTCGCTCCTGCCCACTCGTATACATCCTCAAAGATGTGCTTGTGAATGGCAAGCAAGTGCAGAAAGTCAAACTCTGCCCCCTGCACTACACCATCCACAACAAGTAACCGAACACTTGTAATGTCGGCTTCAGCACGCTCCAAATCATCGACGTTTTTAATCCCCAATATATTTTTGAGAACGGGCACGTCTTCATAAAGATAAGGATCACACATTAGCGGTACCCATTTTATATCGCTCAATTGTTAGTTTAAGGACTTCTGAAATCTCGCGTTTGCCATCAATATATTCTTGCATTAACTTCATAGTTTCCTTGCTCGGAGCAGGGGCATCCAGTGTAGACAGGGCTATTGCATCGTTAACATACTTTTCACGTTGGAGTTTGGTTGTCCCTTGTACAGAGTAGTCTTTAGACATGTGTTTTACCCCCCTCTGCAATCAATATTTGCAATAATATTATACTATAATTGAGTTCCGGCTGCAACTGAAAAATAGAAAATTTGTGGATTATTAATCCCACCATGAATATAAGTTTTCTTTCAGCAGCTGCCCTAATCGCTCAAAATCCTCGTCCGAATCAACCTCGGCTTGTTTGTAGGCGGCAGTTATTTCCTCATGATACTTATGAACCTCGGCAAGCAACCTATCCGTTTCACCTTGGTCAGGGCTATCTTTCAGTTCAAACCTGCCCTCCACAAATTCGAAATACCCTTCACGCGGATCCTTGCCGCTTTCTATGCCAACCCAGCCATCCTTAAAAGCCACAAAATCACCGCTAAAGGATGTCCCGCCGCTTTCATATTCTGTAATCAAATATTTATACTCAGGATATTTTGCTTCAACTTCCTCGCGGCGTCTATGCGGATACTCATCCGGTTCTTTCATACGATCTAAAAGTTCAATTGTCTCTCTTACAGTGGCGATTTTATGTTTTTTATATTCCTCAAGAGAATGCCCGTATTTTTCTTCGGTTTCAACGTAATCTGATAAATGAGTTTGCATAACCAAAATAAGCCCGTCATATCCTAACCATGGCCGCAACTCGTTTATGGTTTTGCGCCATTTTTTGCGATTGCGGGCAGCATATTTTAGATCATAAATTTTATCATTAATTCGACGCCTTTTCCAGCCAAGCCGTGTTCTTAGGCTGATTTTACGCTCTCTGCTATCATCGAATAAATGGTCAAACATTTTCCCAATGCGTTGCAATTTTATTTTTTTCTCAGAAAATGCCTCATGCTCGCGGCTATCATCCAAGTCATATTTTTTGCAAAATTTCGGATCAAGCGGTTGTGATCCTTTCAACATAATATCAACTCCATCCTTTTCACTACCAGCTGCAGCAGCTATTTGTTTCTGCTTTTATACTCGCGAGTGTAAATATTGGCAGAATATACGGCGAGGATTTTTGCCGTCAGGTGGTGCGGCAAAACCGCAGGAATGCTTGTTGCCTTTCAAGGTTTTGCCGCGCCGCATGGCAGCAAAAAGACCGGCGTAGAACTGAAAACATTTGCGCTCGCGAGTATAAATACAGGCAGGGTTTGGAAGTTAGGAGTTAGGCTCCAACAAGCGAAATTCTGTGCAATATGATAAAAACTAGGCTGTGCACTACTTGCCCCCCTCGCTAGCGAAGGGGGCAAGTAGGCGGGATAATGTTATCTGCTGGTAATGATAAAAAAGTTGAAGTATTGTAGGCCATTAGGCAAGAGGAAAAATATGGAAAATGAAATCGGCGTTCCCGGGCAAATCAAACTGACCGGTGTCAGCTACACTTATCAAAAAGGTGCAAAAAACGCTCAGCCTGCCCTTTCGGATATTAGTCTTACGATCGACCGGGGAGAGATGGTAGCCTTGATTGGCCATAGCGGCAGCGGCAAAAGTACCCTGGCTCAAATTATCAGTGGGATAATTTATCAGGATGAGGGCGTTATCTCCATTGGCGGAGCCCGGCTTTTTAAAAAGGGGATTTTCCGCCGGGTAGGGATGGTTTTTCAGTATCCGGAGCAGCAGCTTTTTGGGGAAACGGTCTTTGAGGACGTGGCCTTTGGCGCCAAAAATTTTGGGGCGGCGCAAATAGATCTTCCGGGATTGGTTGCGGCTGCCCTGGCCGAGGTGGGCCTGGATCCGGAATCCTTTGCTCAGCGTCAGCCCTTTGCCCTTTCCGGGGGGGAAAAGCGTCGGGTAGCTATTGCCGGGATTTTGATTACCGATCCGGAGATTTTGATTTTTGACGAACCTACCAGGGGAATCGATGTTGGTGCAAAAAGCGAAATATATAAACTGCTTAACGAACTCTCCGATCAGGGAAAGGCGATTATTATGATTTCTTCTGAACTGCCGGAAATCCTCCGCATGAGCCACCGAATTGTAGTTATGTGCGAGGGAAAGGTAACGGCGATGATGAAAAACGAAGAAAGCACCCAGGAAAAAATTATGTACTATGCAACTCTTAGGAACAAGGATGATGCAAAAGGGAGCGAGGTGTAAATTATGCTGAAAAATTTTCGATTTAATTCCAAAGCAACGCAGACAATCTTGGCATTTACAAGCTTAATTTTACTTATTATTGTTTTTTCTGTTCTTACGCCGAATTTCCGTACCTACAGCAATATGAACACCATACTTCTGGCAACGGCGGTAAACGGAATTCTTGCTGTCGGAATAACGTTTATTATTATTACCGGGGGAATTGATTTATCCATAGGAACAGTGATGACCTTTTGTTCGGTTATGTGCGCTGTTTTTATTACCAAGTTTCATTTTCCTGTACTGCTTGGGCTTGTCTTTACCGTTATTTGCGGCGCTCTC
>Ga0082212_10012929_pt1 | contig 10480 bp, 7 predicted proteins | sample TergutNt197P3_FD_71548 | JGI IMG/M metagenome (GOLD analysis project Ga0082212, IMG submission 71548) | Neocapritermes taracua P3 segment gut microbial communities from Petit-Saut dam, French Guiana - Nt197 P3 | ecosystem: Host-associated > Arthropoda: Insects > Digestive system > Gut ...
CCGGCAAAATCATGGCTCAGGTATAGTATTCTTTCTTTGTTTGTTATAGCCATCCTGTTTGGCATCAGCGTGATAGTTTCATTGCTTGATCCTTACGGTTTTTTCGGGCGAATAGCAAACAACCTCTTCTTACCGGTCTGGCAATGGGGGAACAATCTTATGGCTTTAATTGCCGAACGTGCAAATAGTTATGCGTTCTATTCAACAGATATATGGATAAAAAGCCTGCCCGCTTTTATCATTGCAGCGCTATCATTTGTATTTATTATTGTGCTGGCCTGGCAAAATGGTCGCACCTATTGTAACACAATCTGTCCGGTAGGAACTATCCTCGGTTTTTTGTCCCGATATGCGTTATTCCAAATCAGCATCGACGTGCAAAAATGTAATAAGTGCAGTATCTGTGCGCGAAACTGTAAAGCATCCTGTATTGACAACCAGGCGTTCAGGATTGATAAAAGCCGTTGCATTTCGTGTATGAACTGTATTGGAAAATGTAATCGTGACGCCATCCATTACAAATTCCAATATGCAAAATCCGGGGTTGATAAAAGGGATAAAGCGCGTTCTGTAACAGAAAAAAATGACGAAGGCCGTAAGGGATTTTTAACTGTTTCGATGATTCTGGCGGCATCAGCGCTTAAAGCACAAATTATTCCGAAAGCTACAGATATAAAAATGGATGGCGGATTAGCCGAACTGCTCGCTAAGAAAAGTCCCGGTAGACTGACCCCGCTCACGCCTGCCGGTTCACAAAGCGCCCGGCATATGAAACGGCATTGTACAGCGTGTCAGCTTTGTGTTACGGTTTGCCCGAATGGCGTTTTACGGCCATCGACCTCTCCGGAAACATTTATGCAGCCTATTATGTCGTTTGAACGGGGTTATTGTCGTCCGGAGTGTATAAAGTGTGCGGAAGTTTGTCCCACAGGCGTATTCCACAACATCACAAAAGAGGTGAAGTCGTCGATCCAAATCGGTCATGCCGTGTGGGTTAGAGAACGCTGTATCCCGATCGCCGACGGGCAGTCATGCGATAACTGTGAGCGTCATTGTCCGACAAAGGCTATCATGATGGTTCCGTCAGTAGCAGGTGATGAAAATTCGCTGAAAATACCGGCTGTCAATGAGGAACTTTGTATCGGTTGCGGAGCTTGCGAATACCTCTGTCCGTCGCGTCCACTGAGCGCCATCTATGTGGAAGGGCATCAAATTCACAAAATTATATAAATTTATACGACAGGAAAATGAAAAAAGATAATGATATCAATCGCAGGGAGTTTCTTAAAATTTCGGGAGTTACCGCAGCCACCGCAACAACCACGGCGCTCTTGCATGGTTGCAGGCAGGGCAAAGGCAAGTCGGGTTCTGCTTTGGATGTCCCAACCGGCAAGATGACTTACAGATATTTCCCGTCATTGGGAGATAAAGTATCGCTGTTGGGTTATGGCTGTATGCGATGGCCAACCATGCCTAACCCCGAAGGGCGGGGCGAGATAATTAACCAGGAAGTAGTGAATGAACTGGTAGATTATGCTATTGATCATGGCGTGAACTATTTCGACACGGCCCCGGTCTATACCATGGGACAATCGGAGCGGGCAACAGGAATAGCGCTTAAACGCCATCCGCGCGACAAGTTTTTTATTGCAACCAAACTGTCAAACCATACCAACCCCGACTATAACGACGGCGTGACAATGTATAGAAATTCATTCCGGCAACTTCAGGTGGATTATATCGACTACTATCTGTTGCATAGCGTAGGCAGTACTGGAGTACGCGGATATGAAGAACGGTTTGTCAACAGCGGATTGCTCGACTTCCTGCTGAAAGAGCGTGAAGCGGGACATATCCGTCACCTCGGATGGTCGTTTCACGGCGTTGCGGAAGAATTTGAAAAGATTCTTACGCTGCATGATAAGGTACATTGGGATTTTGCGCAGATACAGTTAAACTATTCCGACTGGGAAAATGCTTCGGGAAGGAATATCAATGCCCGGTATTTATACGGAGAACTTTTCAAACGCAATATCCCCGTAGTGGTCATGGAGCCTCTTTTAGGCGGTCGCCTGTCAAACTTGCCTGTACATATTGTATCGCGTCTGAAAGAACAAAATCCTGAAGGCAGCGCCGCTTCCTGGGCTTTTCGTTTTGCCGGTTCTTTCGATGGAACGCTTACCGCACTGAGCGGAATGACTTATATGGAACACCTTCAGGACAATATCCGTACCTACTCGCCATTAGTAGCGCTGACCGAAGACCAAAAAGAGTTCCTTTACGAAACGGCAAGGCTTATGCTACAGTATCCCACCATCCCCTGCAATGCCTGCGACTATTGTATGCCATGTCCTTACGGCATTGATATTCCGGCTATTCTGCTGCATTATAACAAATGTATTAACGATGGAAGCATTCCCAAGAGTAGCAACAGTGAGAACTATCGCAAAGCCCGTCGCGCATTTTTAGTAACATATGACCGAAGCGTGGAAAAAATCCGGCAGGCGGATCATTGTACCGGCTGTAAGCAGTGTATCGAGGATTGTCCGCAAAAAATTGATATACCTTCCGAATTGCGGAAGATTGACAATTTTATTGAGCAACTCAAAACAGATATTTAGTATATGTCTTGATAAAACATCAAATGGAAGAATTAAGCATTGAACTATGTTTCAAACGAATAAAGACGGCATTTTTGTCGAAAGAAGACAGCGGATTGCGTGATGCGGCAATTAATGCGGCCAAACGCGCCTATTCACCCTACTCGAATTTCAATGTAGGCGCTGCTTTATTATTGAAAGACGGGACAACTGTCGAAGGAAATAATCAGGAAAACATTGCTTTTCCTTCAGGTTTGTGTGCGGAACGTGTCGCGCTTTTTTACGCCGGAGCCGCTTTCCCGGATAAACAGGTGATTGCAATCGCGATTGCCGCCATCAAAAACGGCGTTATTCAACCGACGATTGCTCCCTGTGGCGGATGCCGTCAGGTCATGCTCGAAACTGAACAAAGATACGGACAACCCATGCGGATCCTTCTGTGCGGATCAGATGAAACTGTCCTGATCCCGTCAGCCCAAGACCTGCTCCCGTTTTCTTTTTCGGAGATATAATTCAATTATTTGCCTGCATCAATGCACGGATATTTTCCGTTGATACGCCGGGAGGCATTCCGCCTGCACACGATAAAATTAAACGGGATTTATCATTCAATTCGCTGAGCATGATGGCGGTTGCCTGTTTCACCTGATCGGGTGTACCGGCTGCCAGCACGTCGCGCGGGGGGATACTCCCCAAAACGGTAAGCCGGTTATTGGTGGCATCCTTTATTTCGTTGATACCCATCTGAATACCGGGGTTATACAAGTTGACGCCCATATCGGGATAGTGCCTCAGCGAAGCCCTGAAATCGGCGTCGTTATGAAAAAATTTCACTTTTGAAGTAGTTGCATCGTATATTTCCCTGATGTAAGGGAATCCGAACGTCAGAAAATCGTCTTCGCCAATGAACCCGACAATATCATCGAGCATCAGGATTCCGTCGATATCGGGGAATGTCTGCCGTTGCAGTTCGTGCCAGTGTTTCAAAAAACCGGTAATAATACGCATCAGGCAGTGAATTCTGTCGGGTTCCATCATCATGGCCATCATCAATTCGGTAGCGCCCATCAGGAATGATGCAATATTCAAAGGCCCGCGCGAAATGGAAAATCTGATTTTGTGTCCCGCTGCTTCGATTGCCGGTTGTGTCCTTATCAAACGATTAAGCATAAAAGGTAACAACCCGTCGGTCTCGGGATTGGGCATCGTCAAACTGTCAATATCTTCAGGACGATTGATAACTTTGTCGGCGAAAGGAAATTCGTTTTTCCAAAAAACACATTTTGCTCCGAAAGCCGACGGCTCGGTACACATCCCATACTCACTCCAGAAACCGGGCAGAAACATCACATCAGGAAAGGCTTCGATAGCGGCAAGGTTGGCTTTAAGCCACAATTCATCGCTCGAAAAATAATCTAAAAGTGTGATTCCGTACCAGTTGGGTAGCCAGGGGCTGTCCACAATAAAACCTACCGGCACGGAAAATTTTGTTTCACCGTCAATGACCGAAACAAGTCTATTCCATTGTAAATCTGTCATAATTATTTCTTAATTCAAAATTAGTAATTTGTAATTAGTAATTAGTAATTAGCACTCACCCTAACCGGCATTGCATAATCTTTCCATATTGCTTCTGCCTTTGTCGGCGTTATTTCTCCATCGAAGACGTACATACGATACCGAAAATGATAGCCTTTTTCCGGTTCGAGTATCCAGTCTTCATTTTTGGTGGGTGCAAAATTGATAAACGCATCTCCCCTCCCGCCATTCTGGCTCTCATCCCAAATACGTAACGGTTCGGGGAAATTGTGATTTTGTGGCGAAGCCATAAACAGAATGCCTGATTTTCCTTTGGGACTCATGCCTGTCACATATATCCAGCGTGCATTTGTTCCATCAATCTCCTGTCGGGATTTGCCTTCCGAGGTCATCATCTCGCAGTTTTCCTTTGTCCAGTCAGGCGTGGCGCGCCACCCAAAACCGGCATATCGGTATTCCTTCAGGATAACCGGAAGCGCCGTTGAGGGAAAAAGACTGAAATCCAGGTCCCAAAGGAATGTTCCTTCATCTACATTCCAAACGCGAATATTCTGCAATTCATCCATGATAATTTTCTCGTGTTTGGGCGTAAATCGCATGATACCCCAGACATGATTCGTTACCTGTTCGGGTTGAGGTTCGAAAATAATATGGCGATGACGAACCAGAATATCAGCCAGAAGATTTCCGGAAACAGCGCGATAGAGCGAATCGAAACGAACGGTTCCCTTTTTATCCGCCAAATTCCACAAATCGTATTGCTGACCGTCATACTCAATCAAAGTCCATGGATTCCAGATGCCATAGTGGTGGAAATGGTCAACCGGACTAACATTAGTCAGCACATTCCCTGCGGGCGACCATACCGGATGTATGTATCCATTACGGCGATATGCCTCGTCAATACCCCCGGGAAGGCGTGAAAGCATTGTGTTGTATAGCAATACATTCGCATTATTCTTTTTTAGCGCCAGATTCCCAAGCCGATCCTTTTCCACTTCCATAACAGGAGCGCCGTCAGTATCTACCACCACTTCAATAACGAATTTACGGGATTCGTTTTCAGCCATTTGCCCATCGATACGCCAAAAGAGCGTCCTTTTTTGTGTATCAGGACATTGTACTACCTGGCAATGACATGTTTGTCCGTCATCCGTTTTCACCGCAATCCGGGAACCGGCAGGAATCGCAGCATACGAAGTGATGTCAAACGAGGCAACCGTATTTTGACGCGCTACACCGGCGGCATCCACTTTCAATCTCACTTTGTTCAGGTTCATCGGTCTTGTAGTCTGACTGAAAGCAGATACCCCAAAAAGTAAAAGAACAAAAAGTGTTTTTATGGAAAAACTGTTCATATAGATTTTTTTTAGATTGAAATCAACTTTCAATTGCATATGGAGGTCGTTCCGGACGCGATAGCCAATTATTGGCTTCATCATCGTTTTTGAAACGTTCGTTTCGGGGATCCCAATATAGTTTCCGTTTCAAGTGCATGGCTATCTGTTGCAACAGACACACTGAACATGAGCGATGGGCAACTTCGGCAGGCGCGATATTCAACGCTCGCGTACGGATGCTGTCAAGCCAGTTGCGCGTATGGTTTTCGGAAACATAAAGGTGCACATCGTCATCTGTCAGTTCGCCGAGTATCTTAGCATCTGAAGCGCTAAGCGGCCCTTTTTCCACTCCCGCGGAATCGACTTTGACCGGATCGCTGTCGGTAACGCGCTCGCCTCCGCGCGACACAAATATCCAGCCTTCGGTACCGGTAAACAGAAGCCCGTTAGGTTTATTCGGGCCTTCTTCCATACCTTTAACAATTACGCCGTTTGCATACAGCATTTCCGAGAAATAGGGGCCATGTACATTCCACAGTCCGGAACCCGGAGCGGGGAAGGTAGTCGAAGCCGAAATTTCAATTGGCCCGGTATATTCGGTATCCATGGCCCAGTGCGCAATATCAAAATGATGCGACCCCCAACCGGTGATCATGCCTGCGCCGAACTGTTCGCAGCGTAACCAGCCGGGACGGTTATAATCGGCTGTACCATCCGCTTTCGTTTGAGGATGCACGCGATCCAATGTATAGGGAACATCAGGCGTAGAACCCAGCCATGCATCATAGTTCAGGTTTTTGGGAACAGGCATCGGATTGGGGTTTCCGCCCGGCGGGTCGCCCGGAAGGCGTACCTCGATGGTTTTCAGTTGCCCGATACGGCCGCTACGCACCAGTTCGCAGGCGCGGCGGAACTCTTTGTTGGAACGCTGTTGGCTTCCGATTTGCAGGATACGGCCTGTGGCGTGCATCGTATTACTCATCTTTCGCCCTTCCGATATAGTCAGCGAAGTCGGTTTTTCGAGATAGATATCCTTACCAGCCCATGCGGCGTCGATGGCAAGTCGTGCATGCTGGTGGTCGGGTGTGGCAATCATTACGGCATCAAGTTCCCTGCTGAGTAACAGTTCCCGATAGTCACCATACATTTTCACTCCTGTATGCGGTGTCCCCAGGAATCTTTCGGTAGCCGATTCCGTCAGTTGTTTAGCCTCTGCAAGTCGTACCGTATCAAGATCGCATACGGCGATGATACGCGTATCTGCATTTCTCATAATTCCCGACATAACGCCGCGTCCCTGGCGTCCGCAGCCGATTGCACCTACAAGGATACGGTTGGACGGCGCATTTGCTCCAAAAACTGTAGACGGCACAATGGAGGGTAAAATAATAGTTCCAACCGCTCCCAGGGCGGAGGTTTTTAAAAAATCCCTACGGGATACTTTCTGTTTGTTGCTCATAATCTAATATTTAAGTATTAATAATTTTAAAATTAACTGTATTTTTAAAGGAGCAAAGGTAATAATTTTTTATGTGTTATCAATAGAGAATCTGGTTTTACAAACAGAAAACGAAAGATTTTTTTTAATTCTTTGATTTATAAATCAGAAATAATCGTATCTTTGCACGAACAAGATTGAAAATATTGATATGAAAGGCAATAGCAAGACAAAATCCATAAGTGCAAACCCCACGCTAATTCGTTTTGATTGGGCAATGAAGCGTTTGTTACGCCAGAAGTCGAACTTTACAGTGCTGGAAGGCTTTCTATCTGTACTTCTGAATGAAGAAGTCAAAATCATCAACATCAAGGAAAGCGAGAGTAATCAGGAGCATCCCAACGATAAGTTCAACCGTGTGGACATATTTGTTGAGAACAACCACAGCGAGTTGTTGATCATTGAGTTGCAAAGTTGTGAACAGGTGGACTATTTTCTTCGGATGCTATATGGCGTATCAAAAGCCATTACTGAGCATATTTCGAAGGGTGACCGTTATAACAGGGTACGCAAAGTATATCATATAAACATTGTCTATTTTGATTTAGGCGCGGGTAAGGACTATGTGTACATTGGCAGTAACGAGTTTCGCGGTCTCCACTATAATGATGTGTTGCAACTGACAAAAGAGCAGAAAGCGTTTTTTGAACGTGATAAGAGGAAAAACGTAAATGACGTGAAAGATTTGTTTCCTTTTTACTATCTCATTTGCGTAAAAGGCTTCGATAATGTGGCTAATAACAGTTTGGACGAGTGGATATACTATTTGAAGAACAATGATATTCCAAACAGTTTTACGGCGCCCGGTCTAAAAGAAGTACGGAAACGACTTCAATACGACAAACTTTCTGAAGAAGAAAAGCGGGACTACGACCACCATCTTGAACAGACCCAATACGAACGAATCACAATCGACACAGCAATCATGAAAGGACTTTCCAAAGGTCAAGCCGAACGCGACCGACTAAAAGTCAAATTGAAAGAGAAAGATGCTGAATTGAAAAATAAAGACGCTGAATTAAAAGAAAAAGATGCTGAATTGAAAGAAAAAGATGCCATATTGAAAGAGTCACAGGCCGAAAAAGAATCAACACTGAAAAATGTTGTTCTCAACATGCATCAGTCAGGTTATCCTATAGACACTATTTCATCCATTACCGGCATAACACAAAAAGAGATAAAAAGCATGGTGAAAAATGCTACAGCGCATTTGTAGGCAGATCGAAAATATGACGACGTCTCCGAAACTTTGTTTTTCCTCGTATAGGTTTGAACATTATGAATCGAAAGGAGAACTGTTTCGATAAATGAATGTCGACTGTTTACGCATGAAACTGGACAAACGGATTTGGGAGTTATTTGTTGAAGTAATGCAGTTAATCCGGTATAAATAACATACAATTATTTTGCGACACATTTATGTGATATTTATTTTCTAATAATACGGCGTGAATAATAACCCATTTCCGTTAATTGACTTACAGGCCAATTACCGCCTGGATGTGTACCGGGCTTAAGCATGGCAGAAATTTCCGCCTTGTCATAAATCCCCCACAGAACAAAACCAATATTGTTTTGATTTAAAAATTTCATCCATTGTGTAAATTCTTTTTTGTTAAGTTCTACATCTCCGGTAGTATCTGCTGGTGAACATTCAGACACAAATAATGGTAAACCTTTCTCAACGGCATATTTCGCCCTAATCCTGAAATTGGCTTTATGCGAGGCTGCGTAGAAATGCAGGGAGTAAACGATATTTTCATATCCGAAAATAGGATCGTTGGCTGTAATATCAATGTATTGGCACCAGTTTGGCGTACCGACGATAATCAAATTCCTGCTGTCGTATCTGCGGATTGCTTCAATGATCCTTATCGAATATGCCTTTATTTCATTCCACGAAATATTTTCTGGTTCATTAAATATCTCATATATAATATTGGGGTGGTTTGCATATTGTTGAGCGATCCTAGAGAAAAATTCTTCAGCCTGGTCGGCATGAATATTGTGACTGTGCCAGTCAATAATCACATAAATCCCGTTTTCAATCGCTGCATCAATAACTGTTTTAATGAGTGCTTCGGACGCTTCTGGATTTTCAAGATAGCCACCTTCCGGCTCCACACCCATGGCAGCTCTTATCACCGAAATACGCCAACTTCGACTAAGATATTTAACGGCTGATGGATTATAATACTGAGGCCACCAGTTATGCCACCCAAGACTGATACCCTTAAGCGCTACATCCTGACCTTTTCGGTCAATGATATGTGCTCCATCGACATGTAGTTGGCCGTGTTTTTTAACCGGTTGAATGTAATTCACACAATCCACTAAGATGAAAATGAGCAGGAACGCTGACAAAAGGAATAATAAATATCGTTTCATAACCAATTCATTTCTGTTTAGAAACTGTTTGACGGTTGAAAAATTCAAACACATAACGATGTCCATCCTTTGAAACATTCATGTGACTTCCCGCTACTTCTTCATATTCTACCGGCATATTTATTTTTTGTGCTTCTGCATAGAATCTGCGGGAGTTTTCAACGGGTGTTATGTCATCATCCGTTCCGTGTCTAATCAATATCGGGACATCACCCATTTGAGATAAAAGACTAACAGGAATGCCGTCGCTACCGCCCGACAGTGTGATTGGCGATGCAGCAACACAGGCAGTATACCTATCAGGTGACTGTACAAGTTGTACAAGTGCGCGCCTGCCTCCTTCACAGTCTCCCATGATAAATATGTTTTGCCTGTCTATATCATATTCTAATTGCAATCTATCCATTACAGCGGTAATCTCTTTTTCGGTTTTTATGGCCGAATAATTCTTTCCTCCTGCATATATCCAGGCTACCGCGAACCCGTACTGGCCGGCAAGCGCATTATCGGTTTCTATCTGATCAAGGTTGCTTGTATACCAGTCTTCTATCATTGAATCTCCCTGCAAAGCGGGAGGGACGATTATTACTAACGGGACAGATTGCTCCTTTTTTTCTCCATTATAAAAAATAAAAACGCCTGAATGGCCATCTTTATCCGTGTAAGACATTAATTGTGTCAAGGCGTTTTTCTGAAGTAATCCTGACAGAGAATAACCCCAGAATACCCTGTTTCTGTTCAAAAAACGGGTTTCGTCAGGCGAATTAGAATCATCTTTTGGTTTGTCATTCAAGAAATCGACCCTTTGCATAGCGACTTTCAATTCATCGGCATGCAAGTTGCCATTGCTTATCTCAACAACATTCGCTTTAATTTTTTTTACACATTCAGTATAGTCTCCTTTGTATATCATTTGTTCGATTTGTTCATCGCCGACAGCTAAAACCGTTTTATAAAATCCGTCTTCAAGTCTGTTAATACCTGAGATGACAAAAGATTTGTCGTTTGTGTTCAGATTTTCAAAAGAATCTCTTGCAACAGTTTGTCCATGGGCATCCAATATTTCTATCTTTCCGTCCCGATAAGGTCCTGTATATATTTCAAGTATATTGCTA
>Ga0082212_10012930_pt1 | contig 10479 bp, 6 predicted proteins | sample TergutNt197P3_FD_71548 | JGI IMG/M metagenome (GOLD analysis project Ga0082212, IMG submission 71548) | Neocapritermes taracua P3 segment gut microbial communities from Petit-Saut dam, French Guiana - Nt197 P3 | ecosystem: Host-associated > Arthropoda: Insects > Digestive system > Gut ...
ACTTTGAAACCAGTTCGGATTCCGGTTTTGTCTACAGTAATACTGCCGGAACTGCCGCTTCAGATGCGCATCAACAGTTCATTGAAGGCGTGCTGACACGCCCGGAGACCCTTCAGCAGCACCTTTTATGGCAGTTACAGCTTGAGCCTGTTGATGATGAGCTTCGTTCCATCGCTGCCATTTTAATTCAAAACCTTGACGATGACGGATTCCACAAGGAGCCGCCGGAAACGCTTTTTGAGAAAAGCAGGCCACTTCCAGCGGCGCCGCTTCCTGATGAGACAGAAACGGCAGTTACACAACCCCGGTTGGCCGAAGCTATGCGTCTTGTCCAAATGCTCGATCCCCTGGGCTGCTGTACCGCTAATTACCGGGAGTCCCTGAAGGTTCAGATTTCACTGCTCCGTGATGCCCCCGCATGCATGCAATGTTCGCTGGATCACCTGGAGCTTTTTGATCGGGGGAAAATTGCCGAAGCGGCAAAAAAAATGGACTGCGGCGAGGACGATGCCCGTGCCTGTTTCAATTTTATTAAAAAGCTGTCGCCTTTTCCGGGTAGGCGTTTTACAGCTGCGGAAGTCCGCTTTGTGATTCCGGATATCCGGGTTGTCAGACAAGATGGCGATTTTGATATTATCATTAACAACGAGATCATTCCGGTATTGGGAATCGATCCTTTTTTTAAGCGGCTCAGTCCGGAAAATCACAAGAACCGCGACAAGGATACGGCAAACCGCCCGGCAAAGGAATTTGCCAGGGAAAATGTTAAAGAGGCCCGGATATTTATCAACTCGATAACCATGCGAAATAACACTATTAAAAATGTAACCCGGAAGATAGTCGAACATCAGCGTTCTTTTTTTGCCAAGGGCCCACAGTACCTTACGCCCCTGACCCTTGGCGACATCGCCGCTGAGCTGGGTATACACGAGGCGACAGTATCCCGTGCGGCAAACGACAAGTATTTGCAGACCGAATGGGGCATATTTGAGTTGCGCTATTTTTTCACCAACTCAATAAGCGGTATGGGGTCAGCCGGTTCCCAATTTTCAAAGGAGGGAGTTAAGGCAATTATTAAAGAAATGGTCAGTACGGAAAACAGGAGTCTGTCGGATATTGAAATCAACGAATTGCTTAAACGTCGTGGTATTTCGATTGCCCGCAGAACTGTTGCAAAATACCGCAAAGAGCTTGATTTGGGTTCTTCATACACCCGCTAAGGGTAATAATATACATACCGGAGGATAAAATGAACACAGAAATCAAATCACTGCATTTCAATCTCCACGATGATGCGAAGGAGTACCTCAACAAAAAAATTGAGCGTATCCACAATGCCGAAAATATGATTGTGGATCTCCTTATTGTTCTCAAGAAGGAAAAAGACTTTGAGGCAGAGGCCACCGTCAATTTCCGATGGGGCGTTTCAATACATGTTAAGGAAAATGATTTTGAGCTTCTCTCCGCAATTGACAAAATGACAGACAAGCTCAATGCGAAAATAACCAAGGAAAAGGAAAAAGTAAAAGAGAAGAGATAGCCTAAATAAAGAATCAACGAATTACGCGAATTAAAACGAATAAAGAATTTAAATTTTCTTTGTATTATTCGCGTGCATTCGCGTCATTCGTTGATCTTGTATTCCTCTCTCGCTTCTGCCGCCAGGGATGCGCCGGTGCCTGTCTGCTTGCTGCGCCTTGCCGCCAGCCGTTGTTGATATGCATTGCGGTCTTCCATGGCAAGAAGGGCAGCGGCCCGGACTGCTTGTGCTGTAGCCTGGCTTATCCGGCAGCGTTTGGCGAGTTCCGCAGGGTTGGTTTCGGCGATGTTCTCAATGGTTTGGTAGGCTTTCATGATTGCCGCCGCTCTTTGCTTGCCGATGCCCTCCACCGATTCCAGCATGGGGAAACGCAGGTCCTTCGAGCGAAGCCGCTGATTAAAGTTTGTGGCAAAGCGGTGGGTTTCGTCACGGACAAATTGCAGCACTTTGAGGGCTTCGGACCGGCGGGACAGCACGATCGGTTCCTTTGCCTGTGGCAGCCAAATTTCTTCCTCGCGCTTTGCCAGGCCGGCAACACCGGTGTCCAGGCCCAGTTTATCCATAACCTCTTTGGCGGCGTTTACCTGTCCGATGCCGCCGTCAACAAGTATCAGATCGGGCAGATCCTTTCCCTCGTTAATAAGCCGGGAATAGCGGCGCTGCACAACCTCTCGCATGGCGGCAAAATCGTCGACTACACCGATGACGCTGCGCAGTTTGAAGCAGCGATAATTCTTTTTGTCCGGAATGCCGTTTCTGAAAGAGACAAGCGATGCGACAGGATGTTTGCCGTCAAGCTGGGCAATGTCGAAGCCTTCGATCCTTTCCGGTCTGCACGGCAAGTTCAGGACACGGGCCAATTCGTCCAAAGCAGGACCGGCGCCCCGTTCCCTTATGCGCCCACGGAGGTCTTCCTGGGCATTTTGACGCGCCATGGCAAGAATCGCCTCATGGCGTTTTTCCGCGGACTGCATTATCTCAGGCTCGCTGCCAAACTGGGTTATGAACCAGTTCTGCAGGGTTGCGTTGTCAAAGATCACCGGCAAGGCCGCCGGCTGCAGGTAAATTTTTGCCGGCGGCGGACGGGAAGGATTGTAATATGCGGTGATAAACAGCTCCAGCGATTCAGCCTCTTCCGCGGCTGAGCGGGTACGGTACAGTTCTCTGCCGGTCATCTTTCCGCCCCGCATGGAAAAAACGGTAAACGTCGCCAGAATCCCCTCGGCTGCCCAGGCAATATAGTCCCTGCCTTCGGGATCAAAGTCCACCACGGCGCTGTCCTCACCGGCAATGTTCTCAATTGCCCGGATTGCATTTCGTATCTGCGCAGCCCGCTCAAACTGGAGGTCTTTTGCCGCTTCGTGCATTTCTTCGGTAAGATCGACAATCAGCGGCCCGGTCTCGCCGGCAAGAAGCCGCTCTACCCGTTCAACGTGGCAGCGGTATTCTTCGATGCTTATCTTTTCGCAGCAAGGCGCCTTGCAGCGCCCGATGTGGTAGTACATGCAGGGGCCAAGGCCCCCCGGCCTTGTCTTTAATGTCCTGCATTTCCTCAGCGGGAAGAGCCTGTCGATAAGCTCCAGCATGGCATCCACTTTCTGCAAATCAGGGAAAGGTCCGTAATACTGGCTTTTATCTTCGATGATGCGGCGTGTCCGGAAAATTCGGGGGAAATCTTCGTATGTTATTCGTATTACCGGATATGTTTTTCCGTCTTTGAGGTTGATATTGTACCTTGGCGAATGTTGCTTGATGAGGGTGTTTTCAAGCAGCAGGGCCTCGTATTCGTTGGCGACGATAATGGTTTCGATATTGTGTGCATGCCGGATAAGAGTGGCGGTTTTGACGTCTTTTTTGCCGGAAAAATAAGATCCAAGGCGATCCCTCAGCGATTTTGCCTTGCCAATATAGATAATTTGTCCATCTTCATCCTTCCATAGGTATACACCCGGCAAGCGGGGAGCCTCATGGGCAGTGGTTTTGAGCGTGTCTATATGGCTTGACTTTCCCTGGTTCTTCATTTCAAACCGTTTTTTGCCGATATTATAGCAGGATCCATGAAAAACAAAGCATATCTCATAGCAATAATGTACCTTCTTTTTTCGGTTTCAGGTAGCCTTCACAGTCTCGGGGAGAAAACCATGAGACTGAGCGGCGACTCGATATGGAAAATGGCTGATTATCGCTCCGGCATCGCAGAAGTGAGCATGGTGAGGCCAGAGCCGGTATTGGTGCTGTCGTCAGCATACAGCCAAGTCGGCGATGTTTCCGGCAGCGCCCTGGATTTGGCCCTTTCCTTTGACGAGGGGCATCCTTCGCGTTTCAGGGATTCCGCCGGTCACTACCAGGTCTCTGTTTCACCGTCGCTTGTTGCTGTCGATCGACGCCATGCGCGTGCCGGACTTGGTGCCGCTTTGTTTTCCGGTCCTTCATCAACAGGCAATGCCGCGAGCGGTCCGTTGGTACTTGAAGCGAGGAACAGCGCCGCCTTATTTTCCCCGAACAGGCGCATCTATGATTTCACCATGGAATTCTGGCTGCATCCCCTCAATCTGGAAAACGGCGAAGAGATTCTCTTGTGGATTTCCGCCAAGCCGGTTAACACCGCATTGCATTACTCCTTCCAGCGTATCCTTTGCGTGTCGGCAAAAAACCGGCTGCAGTGGTCTTTCCTCAATTTCTTTGCCTCTCCCGATGGCACCAGCAGCATCGACATAAACATCTCCGGTACTTCTGCAGTAGTTCCCAAACACTGGAGCCATCATCTTATCCGTTTTGATTCAAGCACCGGCTTGATTGAGTACCTGGTGGACGGTGTATCCGAAGCGATTGTATACGCTACTCCCACAGGCCGTGAGGGCGGCGAGGTTTACAGTCCCGTTATTGGGGTGGACGGTAATTTTGTACTTGGCGGCGGCTTCTCGGGACTGATGGATGAGTTCAGGATTCACGGTGCTTATGTTCCGGGAGTAGTTGTACGGAAGTACCCCGCGCCCGGCGGAAGAATTGAAACAAATGCCATTGATCTTGGAGTGGGGAACAATGGCGTACAAAAGATTGAAGCATCCGGCGGCAAAACCTCGATTCTGGATGCAAGAATTTCCAGCGAATACAGGCAGAACGGCCGCTTCCGTTTTTCCGATGATTCTGAGATGCAGTTTTTCATCCGCGCCTCGGACAATCCCTATCGCTGGGATGCTCCCTGGCTGCCGGTAACGCCCGGTGTTGAACTTGGCACTTTAGTACAGGGTCGTTATGTGCAATTGGCAGTAGACTTTTATCCTTCGGCAAACGGCGAGTCAAGCCCTTACCTTGAAGAAGTACGCATAACATATCTTCCCGATGAACCGCCCCTGCCTCCCGCGCAGCTTACCGCAGTTGCCATGGATGGGGCGGTACAGCTCTCCTGGAGAAACAGTCCGAACCAAAATACCCAGGGTTACCTTGTCTATTACGGTACTTCAAGCGACAATTATTTCGGTGAAGGCGCAGCGCTTGGCCTTTCGCCCATAGATGCAGGCAGTCAAAACTCAATTTACATTGACGGCCTGAAAAACGGTGTTTTGTATTATTTCTCTGTGGCAGCGTACAGCCATACAGCGCCGTTTCATGTCGGAGAATTTTCCCGAGAGGTACGGGCCAGGCCCTTACAGGGGCTTAGCGCAACGCGATAAAAGGATAACATCTCCAGGGGGAATCGAACCCCCGTTGTCAGGATGAAAACCTGATGTCCTAACCCCTAGACGATGGAGACATGGATTTACGAACCTTGTTTATTGCAAGGTACAGAAAATGTACAAATATTAGGGCGTTAGTGTCAAGGGCTCGCATTGCCTCAAGGAGCCTCCCAAATCGTATTGATCGTGTTGTTTCTCCCACTTGACCCAAAGGGAGTTTTCTGTATTGAATAGCAATCAACCGGGGATATAGCTCAGTTGGTAGAGCGATTGGTTCGCAATCAATAGGCCAGGGGTTCGAATCCCCTTATCTCCAGTAAATTATCCAATGCCACTAAAGTAGCGTTGTTTGATAAATTTAGCATGGAGCTAGAAAATGGGGGATTCGAAACGGAGCAATTCTGGAGTTAACTCCAAGGCGGAGGCCTTGTTACGGTTAAGCGCCGCATGGACGCGGCGGAATTGCGTAGGCGGGCTGGAGGGAGTGAACAGGAGGTGAGCGACCGGAAGCCGAATCCCCTTATCTCCAATAAAAGTGATCGTAGGTTTTCTAGGTACAGGGGGCGCTAATCATGAGTCGTATCGTTCACGTTGATAACAGCGAGTTTTTCCGTAAGTTGATGAAGACATTTTTGTCTGAGCTGGGTCATGAGTCCGAAAATTGTTCACGGGGAGAAGATGCGGTCAACAAGGCTAAGACCGGCAGGGCAGACTGGGTAATTACCGGCATGACTCTGGCAGATATGAGCGGTGAAGAATTAATCAAGCGGCTTGCGGTTTCCGTCCAGTCGGTGCCGGTTATCGTCGTTACCTCTAGCGATGAAGAGGCGCAGCACAAGCGTCTTGATGCGCTGGGGGTGAAGGCTGTCATACTAAAATCAGATGATTGGAAAGAACAGCTCGCTGATAAATTGGCAGGCTGAATCAGCTTTTTTTTCCGAATATATCCAGCAAACGGGAAATGATCCCTTTTTTCTCAGGGGCTGCAGTTGTATCCGGGGCGGCGGGCTGCTGTTCGGGCTTGTCCCCCTGCTGCTGCTTTGCAGCTTTTTTCCTGCGGGTGTTTTTTTTGCCGCTTTGGTTTTGCCCGGCGGCTTTTCCGCCTGCGGTTTTTGAGCCGTCTGGTTTGGGAGCTTCCGGATTGTACTTGCTCTTGTACAGGGCCATTCGTTCTTCAAAGCTCATGCGGGAAAGATCCTGCGCCGTATTCTGCGGATCCTTTTGGACGCTGTTCTGAGCATCGCTCTGAGCATTGTTCCCTTTCTGCTGGTCTGGCCGTCTGCCCTGCCGTTGGTTTTCGCTCTTTCTGCCGCCTCGCCCTGCATCTTTTCGTTTGCCGCCGCGGTTTTGGCCGTGTTGGCGCGCTCCCCTGCCTTCAACGGCTTTTGCATTGCCGTGAGGGCGGCGTTCTTCGCGGCGGTCCTCGTATACTTCGGAACGGATCTGCTGACCGGCGCTTTTATCATCGGCATGTAGTTCCGCCACGGCGATTTCCGATGGGATCTTCTTGCCGATGTAGCGCTCAATGGCAGGCAGCTCGTACACGTCCTGCTCGCTTGCCAGGGTAATAGCCCTGCCGGTTTTTCCCGCCCGTGCCGTGCGCCCGATGCGGTGCACGTAGTTTTCCGCCTCGACCGGCAGATCGTAGTTGACCACCATCGCAAGGCCCTCAATGTCCAGGCCCCGCGCCGCGACATCGGTTGCCACAAGCAGCCTGGTCTTCCCCGCCTTAACGTCGTCAATCACCTTGAGCCGGCGGGACTGGGGCAAATCGCCGATGATGAACTCACAGTCATAACCGTTGATCCGCAGCCGCTTGGCGACAATTTCCGTGTAGCGTTTGGTGTTGCAAAAAACAATCGCACTTTCCGGCTGCTCCCGCTTGAGGATGCCCAACAGCAGCTTCATCTTTTCTTCGGAAGGCACATGGTAGAGAATCTGATCGACTTCCTCTACCGTGACAATCTCCGGCTTGATCTCTATCTCAAACGGCTTATGGGTGTATTCCCATGCAAGATTTTTTACCCATGCGTTAAGCGTCGCGCTGAACAGCATGGTCTGGCGGCGATCCGCGGGAGGCACCACCTTGATCAGCTTGCGGAGGTCGGGATAAAAACCCATGTCGAACATCCTGTCCGCCTCGTCCAGCACGAGAAAGGCGATGTCCATCAGGTTCATCTTGCCCGACTTGTTCAGATCAAGAACCCTGCCCGGTGTTCCCACCATTATTTGAACGTTTTCCCGCAGCAGTTTTTCCTGCTGTGTGTATCCGACGCCGCCGTAGAAACTGCCGATTTTGAAGGGCAGGTAACGGGCGAGCAACTTTGCCTCTTCCTCGATTTGGACAGCCAGTTCTCTCGTGGGCGCCATAATAAGGGCTTTTTTCCCCGTTAGCATGTCTTCGGCAAGCAGCCGCTGAAAAACCACTACCAGAAAAGCGGCAGTTTTTCCCGTTCCGGTCTGTGACTGTACATAGAGATCCTGTCCGCCAAAGGCATGGGTCAGCACTTGTTCCTGAACCGGCATACAGGTGATATATTCCGCCTCTGCAATTCCCCGCTGCAAGTCGGGATGCAGGCTAAATTCAACAAATTTCATAAATTTCAACAACAATATAGCTGATTTTTGGGGCATTGCATAGCATGGTATTAAATAGACTTTTACACTGTTTTTTGCTACCATTCCAAACATGAAACGCCGATTGATTACCGCTGCACTGCCATATGTAAACAATGTCCCCCATCTGGGGAATCTGATTCAGGTTCTGTCCGCCGATACCTTTGCCCGCTTTTGCCGTCTGCGGGGTTACGAAACCCTGTACATCTGCGGTACCGACGAGTACGGAACCGCCACCGAAACCCGCGCAGCCGAGGAGGGTATCAGTCCCCGTGAGCTTTGTGACCGTTACTATGCTATTCACGACGATATATACCGCTGGTTTAACATCGCCTTTGACAAATTCGGGCGCACTTCAACGCCGATCCAAACCGAAGTAACCCAGGGCATCTTCAAGAAACTGGATGCGGCAGGTTTTATATCTGAACAGTCCTCCGAGCAGTTGTACTGCGGGCAGTGCGGGCGCTTTCTCGCCGACCGTTTTATCCGGGGGATCTGCCCCAACTGCGGTTCCGGTGAGGCGCGGGGCGACCAATGCGAAGCCTGCGGTAAACTCCTTGACCCCACTGATCTGAAAGATCCCCGCTGCTCCGTCTGCGGCTCCACCCCATCGCCGCAATCCACCAGCCACTTGTACATAGACCTCCCCAAAATAAAAAACAGGCTTGAGGCGTGGATCAAGACCGCCAGCAAAGACGGCTTTTGGGCGAACAACGCCATACAGATGACACAGGCGTGGATTCGGGACGGACTGAGGGAACGCGCCATTACCCGCGACCTCAAATGGGGTATACCGGTGCCAAAACCCGGCTATGAAAATAAAGTTTTTTATGTATGGTTCGATGCGCCCATTGGTTACATTTCCATAACCGGCTGTCTGGGTGAGGAGGGTGGAAAAAACTGGCACGAGTTTGTCGATCACTGGTGGCGAAACCCCGATGATGTCGAGCTGTTTCAGTTTATCGGCAAGGACAACATCCCCTTCCATACGGTGATATTTCCATCAAGCCTCCTTGGTTCTGGCGATAACTGGACCATGCTGCACCACATGTCAAGCACCGAATACCTCAATTACGAGAGTGGCAAATTTTCCAAATCGCGCGGTGTCGGCGTTTTCGGCAGTGACGCCATGGAGACGGGAATCCCCGCCGATGTGTGGCGATTTTACATTTTTTACAATAGGCCGGAAAAAGCGGACGCCCTGTTCACGTGGAAGGATTTTCAGGAGAAGGTGAACGGCGAGCTTATCGGAAATTTGGGGAACCTTGTCAACCGTACTCTGTCTTTTGTTACGCGCTATTACGACGGCAGGCTGCCCGACGGAACAAGTGATCCTGTTTTATGGGAAACAGTAAGGCGATTTGAGGATGAGGTTACGAAAAAACTTGAACGTGCCGAGCTGCGTGATGCCTTCCGCGAACTATTCGAGCTTTCCTCGTATGCAAACAAATACTTCCAGGATGCCGAGCCCTGGCGGCTGCGCAAGGATGATCCCCCCCGCGCCGCCTCTGTTATCCGCGACCTTGCCTGCGTCATACGCGACATTTCCGTGCTGATAGAACCGTTCTTGCCTGCGACGGCAATGCGGATCGTCGCTTTCTTTGGCCTGGCGTTTGGGCCTGATTTAAGCTGGAAAGATATCGCCAGCTCCGGGGCATTGGCCAGTGGAGCCGAAATAAAAAGCGAGGTTCTTTTTGACAAACTGGAAGACGATCTGATTGAGACTCTGCGCCAGCGTTATTCGGGCAGCCAGAAAGACAGATCGATTACGGCAGAAGAGCCTGGCAAACCTCCCTTTGAGGAAACCCTTGATCTGCGTGTAGCGGCAATAGAAAAAGTGGAGCGGCATCCGAAAGCGGATAAGTTATACGTCATCAGTCTTGAAGCAGGAGAAGGGACAAGCGGGATCCGTGAAGAGCGAACCATTGTTTCAGGCCTGGTAGGTTTTTACACCGAAGAACAACTGCTGGGCAAACATATCATTGTTGCCTATAACCTGAAACCGGCAAAACTCCGGGGAATCGAATCCAGGGGGATGCTCCTCGCCGCCGGGGACAAAGGCGGTACAGGCCCTGACGGAAACCCTGTAGAACGCTGCGAAGTGCTTGATGCCGGGGACACCCCCACGGGAACCCGTCTGCTGCCGGAAGGAGCAGAAGCAGCCACGGCCCCCGCCGAAATTGACATCGACACATTTTTCTCGTATCCCATGACGGTAAAGGACTTTGCCGCCCAATCCGGCGGGAATAAGCTCTGCCTCAACGGAAAGCCGGTCCGCACGAACATCATCAGTGACGGTGAAGTACATTAGAGGAGGGAGGAAGGGACTGGGGACTAGGGAATAGGGACTAGGGATCGTTGTTTGATATCGAAACGTATTGCCAACATGCATAGATGTCGAACAATAACCCCAGTCCCCAGTCCCTGATCCCCAGTCCCCATTATTTTGAAAGAAGAATTAAAATTTATCAGAAACATTAAGAAAACCGATCTTGCGGATTGCGAAACGGCGGGCTCTTTTTTGCAGTCCCCAATGTGGGGGCGTTTCAAGTCCCGTTTTGGATGGAATGCCAGCGCTTTTCTCGTTGATTGGGCCGACGGCGGTGAGAAGCCCCTGCTGGTATTGTCCCGCCGGATTGCCCCCGG
>Ga0082212_10012931_pt1 | contig 10479 bp, 8 predicted proteins | sample TergutNt197P3_FD_71548 | JGI IMG/M metagenome (GOLD analysis project Ga0082212, IMG submission 71548) | Neocapritermes taracua P3 segment gut microbial communities from Petit-Saut dam, French Guiana - Nt197 P3 | ecosystem: Host-associated > Arthropoda: Insects > Digestive system > Gut ...
GTCTTCGCCGTCTTCGCGCATCAGGTAGGCTTTACCGGTGGTTTTCATGTCTAACTTGCCGGTGATATATTTTTGCCGCACGGCGTATTTTTCAACCTGATCGGCGGTTAAGCGGTATTTTCCGCGTTTTACTTCTTCTAAAATTTTTGCAATAACAAGTTGATTAATAACATCTTGTGCCATAAAACGGCTTGCTTTGTCTTTGATGCCCATTTTTGATGTTACCTGTTTGTGGTTCAACGGGCGTAGCGGTTCTTTTCCGAATACGGAAAGTAGGTTGTCGGCGAAAGAGTTTTGTGGTTTATTTTTTTTCGACATAGTAAAATAAAGGTTTAATATTTGATGATTTTTTTGTGTATAGGTGGTTGATTATCAGTGGCTAACCGTAAGATATATAATCCGCTTGGGTAGTTTGAGATGTCCAAATCTTGCGAGGAGGCAACGGGCAAAATGATTTGTTGTAAGCAGATGCCCCACGTGTTATACAAGTACATGACGCCGGAAAAAGGCTGTTCAAAAGCAACGGTTACGTGCCAACTGCTCGGATTGGGCGAGATGGAAACGTGGCTTTCCGCCGTTTCTTCCTCGTCGATAGATACGTTGGGCGTAAAAGGCTCGCCGAAATCTGCGCCCCAAATCAACTCTGCCAATTCAGGATAGTCAATAAACGGATTTCTGTTTTTTTGAATGTTGTAAACGGTGTTGTTGCGGTTGATTTCTTTCTCGCTCACAGGGTCTTGCAGGTGCCATTTCAGCAATAAATTGATAGTCCATTCCGTAAAAACGGAACTGCTGTTTTTCGCCAGCATATCGCAACCTTTCCATCCGGCAATTTCACTTTCATAACGTGTTGCCACATAAAAATAGGTGCGGGCAAAATCGCCTTTATACTCGTCAGCCGGTTCAAAAACGACTTTGGTGTAGCCCGGAAAGGTACAGCCGCCGAGTTTGGAGATGTTGTATTGTGCGCCGCCGGTTTCGCCAAAGGGGTAATCGGCGCGTATGGCGTTTACTTTGCCGTCGGTTGGATAGAGATGAAACAAATCGGCATACATATAGTGGTTTTCATCGCCGCCAAACCAACTTTTTGGAAACGAATGTTCACGGTTGTAGCAGTCGCAAATGTTGCTGTAATTGCCGCATTGGTTGATAGCGAAGGTAAAAGGGCAGTCGGAATACATATCCCAAACCGCTCCGTCGTCGCGTGCGTCGGTAGTCCGAAAGTGCGTCCAGAGGCTGGCGTAGGTGTTTTTAGTGTGTCCGTCTTTGGTGATTTTTGACAAAGAGGTTTTCAATTCATAGCCCGATTTGTTGTAAGCGTCATCATAATAGTGCGCCGGAATTTGTCCGTACAACACGTAAGAGAGTGATAATAAAACGAATAAGATAAAATTTCTCATAATAAATGTATTTTTGTTTATGAGTGCAAAGGTACGAATTAATTGAGAATGGAGAATTATTTTGCACTACCTCCCATTCCAATAGTAAAATAAATCATATTCCCTTGATAAAAAGAATCGTATTTTCGTCTCCCAATTTGACAATTTAATCCAAAACTTAATCGAATACAAGTATAATCATCACCATAATTGAAACTCGGATTATTTTTAAACAATTTAAACGATTTTATATCAATGTAACAACCAACTTTATAATAAGGGAAAAATGGCTCATTTTGAGAGATGGAATTATCGCTTGAAACAAATATTTCAGAAGCAATCCCATTTAAACCAATACCCACTAATGGAACAAATTTAAGCGATTCTGAATTTATTGTAGTATATCCAAAATTTCCTCCCAAAGCAAAATGTAAAACTGTTTTGTTTTTATACCATTTTACATCATTGGGAAACTCCATTGTCTTTTTTATTTTTCCAAATCCGATATAATCATCAATTTGTATGACAAATTTTTGTCTTATAATATCAATATTCATCCCAATAAAAAATGGGTTCGTAAAATATTTTGAAATATTACCATTTAACAATCCATATCCGGTAAAAATACTTCCTCCTAATGCGTTATCTTTATATTTCTCATTTTTATGGCTATGTTTCTCCACACTTTCAAAATTATTTTTCACTTCTTGAGCAATAATTTTACTGTACGAAAATAATAGCAAACCTATTATTAGATAATGTATTAGAGTTTTTTTATTTTTCACGATTAATCTTCTGATTATATTCTATTTCTATTCATTTTCACGTTGTTGTTTAATTTATATCTCTTTGTCTTTGCATACTTCTACAAGTTCTTGTAAAGAGGCAGGAGTTTCCGCTATCGGTTCAAGCAGCGAATATTTTGCTCGAATGTCTTGCATTTGACCGAATGAGCCGTTTCTTTGTAGATTATCTGTTTTTCCACATTGCAGACAAATTGCTTTTTCCTCAAAAAGAGTTCCCGATAATGGACTTCCGCCGAAACGATATATGACCGATTTTCCTCCGCAAGTATTACATTCAACGGAAAAAATCGCTTCATTTTCCCAAATTTGCAGTAATTCGCCCAACGTAACATACAGACCTTTGTCGCAATACATTGCATCAAATAACGTTTCAGGTGTTTTTATGCTGTAATAGCGTGGTTCTTTGAGAATCAATTTTCTATTTCTCCAAAATAACGGAATATTCGGATAGAACAAGTTAAATCTTTCATCTCTGATTCTTTTTGTTTCCGCTTCAATATCTTCCTTAAACCAAAGATTGAAACTATCTGCACTGACTGTAAACTCATTATCAATCACGTCATAATTATTATCCGCAATAATTGATTCGTGAATTTGCGCTTTGTATTTGCAATGCGAATCTGTAATTTGCAGATATTCACCCTCTTTTCCTATAATCTTTATGAAATAATTTCTTTCTGACATACACTAAACATTTGAATTATTTGGGTTGCTTTACTCTTAATTCTCTCAACTCATAGTAGCAAAAATCCCTTCTGCCGCACGCAGTCCGTCGATGGCGGATGACATGATGCCTCCGGCGTAGCCGGCGCCTTCGCCGGCGGGGAAGATGTTTTTCACTGACGCCATGCCGTTTTCGTCGCGCTGGATGCGGAGCGGAGCGCTGCTGCGTGTTTCGGCAGCGGTCAAAAGCGCTGAGGGTGAGGCAAATCCGCGCAGTTTTTTATCCATTTCCACAATGCCCTGTTTCAAACCTTCGACCACAAAGGCGGGAAGGCACTCTTTGATTCGGGCAGGCGTAACGTTGGGTTTATAGGTGGGCGCGAGTTCCGACGGCAACGAAGATGAAAACCTGTCGTTGAGGAAGTCGCCGACGGTTTGTACCGGTGCGTGGTAGTTGCCGCCGCCGAGTTCAAAGGCTTTTTGTTCTATTTTTCGTTGAAATTCAATACCTGCCAATGGGTGCGTTGAGCCGAAATCGGGAGTTTCTACCGTTATCAAAACGGCGCTGTTGGAGTTTTGTCCGTTTTGTTTGCTTTCGCTCATTCCATTGATTACCAAATGGTTCTCTTCCGATGATGCCGCTACGACATATCCGCCCGGACACATGCAAAAGGTGTAGGCGTTGCGTTCATGGTTGAGGTGCGCCGCAAGTTTATATTTGGCAGGCGGCAGCAAACGATGTCCTGCGAAAGTTCCATATTGCGCCCGATTGATAAGCGTTGCCGGATGTTCGATGCGCACGCCCACCGAAAAAGGTTTTTGCGTGATGGTTAATTGGCTGTCGAACAACATCTGAAAAGTATCTCTGGCGGAGTGTCCGATAGCCAAAAGCAGGGCAGAGGCGGGCATCTCTTCTTTGCCGTTTAAGACAATGGATTTCAACGTGTTATCTTTCACATTGATACCGGTCAATCTTGTTTCAAAACGAAAACTTCCGCCCAGTTCGATGATTTTTTCCCGCATTTTGACGATGATTTTTCGTAAAATATCGGTGCCGATGTGCGGTTTGCTGTCGTAGGCTATTTCGGGCGGTGCGCCACATTCGATAAAGGTTTGATAGACGAAATGGGAGCGTTTGTCGTTGATTAAAGTGTAGAGTTTGCCGTCGGAAAACGTCCCTGCGCCGCCTTCGCCAAACTGAACATTCGATTCGGGGTTTAAGATGCCCGTTTTGAAAAAACGTTCCACATCAACGACGCGGTCTTCGGTTTTTTTGCCTCTTTCGATAACCACCGGACACAAACCGGCTTTGGACAACGCCAGAGCAGCGAAAAGTCCGCACGGACCGGAACCGACAACGACAATGGGCGCTTTCGGTTTTTTAGAAAAAACCGGCGCCGTATAATGAAACGGCTCGTCGGCTATGCGAATGCGGTGTTGTGCGATAACCTTTTGAATATGAGCGGTTTTCATGGTTAATGGCGTGTTCAAAAAACCTTGTTCATCTTCCATTTCCACATCAATGACATAGACAAAACAGATGTCGTATTTTCTGCGGGAGTCAATGGCTTTTTTTACTATTCGGTACGAAATTATCCGTTGAACGGGGATGTACAATGCTGCCGCTATCAACGACGGCAGCGCTTTTTCACTTTGAGAGAGATTGAGTTTAAATTCTTCTATACGAATCATTTACAATAGCGTTTAATTACATTATATGCGGTGGAAATGCCCAATTCTCCGGCTTTGCTCAAGTCGGGGCAGGCTTCCTGTGTGCGTTTGGTAAAAATTAAAATCAGTCCGCGATTATAGTAGGCTTCTGCCATGTTCGGCGCTAATTTTATTGCTTGGGTATAATCGCTGATAGCGCCTTGATAATCACCGGAATAGGCTTTTATGGTAGCGCGATTGTACCACGCTGCCGCCCATTTTGAGTAGGATAAAATTGCTTCCGACAGGTCGTCGATAGATGATGAATAGTCAATCGGTTCGGAGGTTTTTAACGAAGATTCGGATAAGCCGATGAAAGGCGCCTCTTCGTAGTTGTCGGAACTGCGGATTTGTAACGTTTTGGCAACGGCGCGGTTGAACCATCCGTAAGAAAAATCTTCGTCTAACGTTACGGTTTTGTCGTAGGATTGTATCGCCGCCGGATAGTTGTTTATCCAAGTATTGATGATGCCGGCGAGGAAAGATACGTTGATGTCCTCCTTGCTCATGTCGGTCTCGCTGAGCGCATCTAACAGATCGTCAAGGTTTTGCGTTCCGCCGTATTTTACAATTCCGAACTTCAACCCCAGCGAGTTGGTTTCGTTGTAATGGTCGAGCGTTTTATCCCACGCCTCCGAGCGGTGCGCCTTCACATATTCATCGTCGGAGGCGAAACAGGAAATCATCCATAGCGGTTCCAGTTCCACCTGTGTTGCCTGATATTGAATTTGTCCTTTTTCACCGGAAGAACGGTTAAAATCGGCTTCTAACTCAATCACACGGCGTAGTTGCGCTTTGTCGGAAAACGCCAGATAGAGGCTGTCGTCGGTGTTCGACATGCGTTGCATGATGTACATGGCGGTGTCCTGGTCGGCGATGGCGCCCCAGCGGTCGTTGAGCGATTCTTTCGCCATGCCGCGTGCCATGTAAGCGTAGGCAAAGTCGGGAAATGCTGCAATAGCGCTGTTAAAATCGCTCATCGCGCCTTTGTAATCCTTCAATTCCATCTTCACCAACCCGCGATTGTAGAGGGTGTAAAGATTTTCGGGATTATAATAAAGTACGGAGGAATAATCCTGCAATGCGCCCTGCCAATCCTTCTGTTCGGATTTGATGATGGCGCGGTTGTAATAGGTCAGGGCGTTGTGCGGCTCTAATTCCAGCACTTTGTCGTAGTCGCGCATGGCTTTTGTGGTGTCTCCCTGTTCGAGGTAAGAAAGCGCACGGTAAAAATAGGTTAAAGGGTTGTCGTTCACCAACTTCAACGAATATTCGTAATCTTCGATGGCGGTTTCATAGTGTTTCATTTCGTAATGTACCATGCCGCGCCGCAGGAAAGCGTCGGAGTTGAACTGGTTGATTTTGATTGCCTTATTACAATCTTCGATGGCTTTGTCAAACTCCTCTTTCAACGCCCGCACGATGCAGCGATGCAGATAAGCGGCGTCGCTGTTGGGCGTTAAAGTGATTGCCTCGTTAAATTCCGCTTCGGCGGCGTCGTAATTTTTCTGTTGTAACAGATTGACTCCCACACTGATATGAATGGCGCTGTCCAACGGGTCTATCTTCAAAACCATCAACAAATCTTCTTCGGCGGCTTCGTACATTCCCAACGTGCTGAGCGTTGCCGCCCGATAATAGAGCGCCCATTTCGACATTGGCTGAATGGTTAGCGCCTGGTCTAAATCCTCCTTTGCGCCGACGTAGTCGCTCAAACTATATTTTGCCAAACCGCGATAAAAATAGGCGTCGTAAGAATTTTTATCAACCATAATAGCGGTATTCAGGTGTTTTATCGCCTCCACATAATTCCCTTCAAACAACTTATAATGCCCTACCGCCAAAAAATATTCAAAATTAACCTGCGAAAAAGAAACCGCCGAAGAGAGCATCAGCAGCGTTATAATGAGCAGTTTTTTAACTTTTATTCTATATTTTACTATCACAAAATCACTATTTTTTTAGTTTTGCAAAGATACATGAAATTTTACAGGTAAAACAACTATCTTTGCCCACAATTTTTAACACGTGAAAAAATGATGACATCTTCTTCTATTTTGAATTATCTTTTATCTCAATATGAACTTTTTTTGTTGGTCATGGCGGCGCTGGCAGTGGTGGTGTTTGTCTCGCTCAACTTTATCGAGGTGGGTTATGGCATCACGATAAATAAAAAATGGGGGTTTTCCATCAATAACAAAATCGCATGGCTCTGCATGGAGATGCCGGTTTTTATCTTGATGACGGTTTTATGCCTCTGTTCGCCGCGTATATTTCCGTTTAATTTGGAAACGGCGTTGGTTCCGTTTGTTATCTTTCTGTTTTTTCAAACGCACTATGTCCGGCGGTCGTTTATTTTTCCGTTTTTGTTGAAAGGGAAGAGTAAAATGCCGGTTGTGGTGATGTTTATGGGTGTTTTGTTCAATCTCTGTAACGCTTTCATGCAGGGCGGGTGGCTGTTTTTTCAATCGCCGGAGGGGATGTATTCTATTGATTGGCTGTGGACGCCGCAGTTTATCATCGGCGCAGTTGTCTTTTTTGGCGGGATGACGCTCAATATCCAATCGGATAAAATCATTCAAAACCTTCGTAAACAAGGAGATAACAAACATTATCTGCCGTCCAAAGGATTTTTCAAATATGTAACCGGAGCGCACTATTTCGGCGAAGTGATCGAATGGATCGGCTTTGCCATCTTAACGTGGTCGCTTTCGGGGGCAGTTTTCGCCCTTTGGACGTGCGCCAATTTAGTGCCGCGCGCCAACGCCATCTACAACAAATACAAAGCGATGTTCGGCGAACAAACCATCAAAGAAAAGAAGTTGAAACGGATTTTCCCGTGGATTTATTGATTAGGACTGTAATGATTTATAATTAAAATAAAAGTTGTATCTTTGCAAAAAATATAAAACGTTATGCAAAGGGAAAAATATGCAATACCGATTCGCCTTACAAAAATATTGTCGGTTATGGGCGAAGATATAAAATTAGCACGTTTAAGGCGCAAATTAAGCGCTGAACAAGTTGCAGAACGTGCAGGTATTTCACGTCCTGCGCTTTGGCAAATCGAACAAGGATTACCCAGTGTCTCTATGGGATATTATGCGATGGTATTATTTGTACTTGGACTTGAAAACAATCTCGAAACTTTGGCAGCAAACGATGAAGTCGGTCGAAAATTACAAGACGCTCAACTACTAACAAAAAAACGCTCACCTAAAAAAGCAAAGAAAGATGAATAATAAAAAAATCATATTCGTATATACTGATTTACAATCTTTTGACAATCCTGTTTTAGTTGGGAAACTGCATTGTAACTTTGTTCGTGGAAGTGAAATTTTATCATTTGAATATGAAAAAACATGGTTACAATCAGATTATTCATTTCAAATCGATCCCGATTTACCACTGTTTTCAGGCATTCAATACTTGAAACAAGGGAAATCAAATTTCGGGATTTTTTCAGATTCTTCGCCCGACCGCTGGGGACGCGTTTTAATGGAAAAAAGAGAGGCAATGTTTGCACGACAAGAAAAACGAAAAGAAAACAAACTCTACGAAACCGACTATTTACTTGGCGTTTTTGACGAATTACGAATGGGCGCATTACGTTTCAAAAGCGACGAAACCGGCATTTTTTTAGACAACAATAAAGAATTATCAACGCCGCCATGGAGTTCCATCAGAGAACTTGAATTTGCAAGTTTCCAACTTGAAAACGAAATGTTGAACGACAACGAAAAAGCAAAATGGTTGAAAATGTTGTATGCACCCGGCTCGTCACTCGGTGGAGCAAGACCAAAAGCCGGAATTAAAGACAACGATGGCAATTTATGGCTCGCAAAATTTCCAAGTCGTAACGACAACGTTAATGTTGGCGCGTGGGAAATGATTTGTAACGAAATGGCAAAAGATTGCGGAATCAATGTTGCCGAAGCGCAAGCAAAAATATTTTCGGGCAAACACCATTCTTTTCTGTCAAAACGTTTCGACCGAACAGGCATAGGAAAACGTCTGTTTTTTGCTTCGACAATGACATTGTTGGGCTATTCCGACGGTGCAAGCGCAACCGAAGGCGTAAGTTACCTTGAAATTGTTGATTTTATAATCAAAAACGGAGCAAATGTAAAAAATGATTTGACAGAACTATTCCGACGAATCGTATTTTCAATCTGTGTCAGTAATTCAGATGACCATTTACGAAATCACGGTTTCTTATTAAACGGAAACGGTTGGAATTTGTCCCCCGCATACGACATAAACCCTGTTCCTTATTCCACCGGATTACGTTTAAATATTTCATTTACAGATAATTCCATTGATTTAAATTTGACAAGAGAAGTATCCGGTTATTTCAGACTTTCACAAGACGAAACAGAAAAAATTATTGAAAATACACTTGCAATAACTTCAAAATGGGAGAATTACTCTTCAAAATATCCAATTTCACGAGAAGAAAAAGAGAAAATGAGTAGTTCATTCATAATCAATAATGTTTAATATAATTATCAATATCGCATATTCTGTTAAAAATATAAAACAATAATCGTAAAATTTTAAAACTGAAACCTTATAACTCCGGATTGCTTCGCTTCGCTCGCAATGACGCCACCCAATCGAAACTCTTAAACTCCGAAACTTTTGAACTTTTGAACTTTTGAACCCCGAAACTTTTGAACTTTTGAACTCTTAAACCTCGAAACTCTTAAACTTAAAAATAAATATGTCAGAATCCTTATTATTCACCCCCGCGAAGTTAGGTCCTATCACGTTGAGAAACAGGACTATCCGCGCAGCCGCTTTTGAAGGAATGTGTCCAAACAACCATCCGAGCGAGCAATTGTTTAACTATCACACTTCGGTAGCGGCAGGCGGCATCGGCATGACCACCCTTGCCTACGCTTCGGTAACGCAAAGCGGACTTTCGTTTCCGCACCAACTGTGGCTACGGAAAGAGACGATACCCGACCTCAAAAAAATCACCGACGCCATCCACAAAGAGGGTGCGGCGGCGTCTATTCAGATAGGTCATTGTGGCAATATGTCGAAAAAAAGCGTAGCGGGACAGTTGCCCATCTCCGCCTCTTACGGGTTCAACATCTACTCCCCCACTTTCGTGCGAAAGATGCGCAAAGATGAGATAAAAGAGGTGGCGGCGGACTTCGGACGCGCCGTTCATTTAGCGCGGGAAGCCGGTTTCGACAGCGTTGAAATCCACGCCGGACACGGTTACCTGCTCAGTCAGTTTCTCTCCAAGTACACCAACCGTCGCCACGACGAATATGGCGGAAGTCTCGAAAACAGAATGAGATTTATGACTATGGCGGTCGAAAATGCGTTGGAGGCGGCTAAGAACGACATGGCGGTGATTGCGAAAATCAACATGAAAGACGGTTTTAAGTTTTTGGGGGGAATGCAAACCGATGATTGTCTGTTGGTTGCGAAAAAACTTGAAACGTTAGGAATACACGGTTTGGTGTTGAGCGCAGGATTTGTCAGCCATGCGCCCATGCACGTGATGAACGGAAGTATGCCTACGCGGACGATGTCGTATTATATGGAACCCTCTGTAATAAAACCACTTGCGCGTTATTTCGGAAAAATTTTAGTTCCGACGGTGCCTTTCAAAGAAGTCTATTTTTACGAAGACGCTTTGAAGTTTCGGGAGGCGGTAAAAGTGCCGTTGATTTACGTTGGAGGGCTGATAGCGCGGGATAAAATAGATATGGTGTTACATTCGGGGTTCGAGTTTGTGGCGATGGCACGGGCATTGATTCACGAGCCAATGTTTGTAAACAGAATGAAAGAAGAGGGCGACGCGCGATGCGGTTGCGACCACGCAAACTATTGTATAGGAAGGATGTACAGCGTCGAAATGCAATGTTATCAACATATTAAAGATGAACTTCCAAAATGTATTC
>Ga0082212_10012932_pt1 | contig 10479 bp, 9 predicted proteins | sample TergutNt197P3_FD_71548 | JGI IMG/M metagenome (GOLD analysis project Ga0082212, IMG submission 71548) | Neocapritermes taracua P3 segment gut microbial communities from Petit-Saut dam, French Guiana - Nt197 P3 | ecosystem: Host-associated > Arthropoda: Insects > Digestive system > Gut ...
AATTCCCATCCAATTTGTTATGCCTTCTACAACGCCTTCTTCGATTCTACTCTGATCGGCAGCAGCTCCCATGTAGAAAAATGAAAGCATAGCGATGAAAGCGTAAATCGTAAACAAGAAAATAATCAACCCTATACTAAAATGAGTTGCATTGCTTGCAAAAAACTGCTTTAGATCGGAAAGCAGTGAAGAATCTCCATTTTGTTTTTCTGATGTTTTTCTTTTTGCCATATAATTATTTTTTTCGTCTGCAAAATTATAAAATATTCAGAGAAATTTGAATAGTTCGTGAGAAAAAATCACCTTACTTGTCATCATAATGTCCGGATGATGAAATAACGGATACAATAACATTAACATCATTAATCGTGTAGGTCAATCGATGTTTACGATTAATCCGTCTCGACCATTTCTTTTCATATTTACAAAATTCAGGCTGACCTGAGCCTGTTCGTGGATGAACTCTTAATTCTTCCAACAATTCAATGGCTTTAGTATATGCTTTAGGCTCTGATTTTTTAAGTTTTGCAAGTCCATTTCGTGCGAGAACAGAAATATCAAGGGTGTATTTCATAAACTATCACAAAAATTTGTAAACTCTTCATCACTTGTGATACGTGTAAATTTACCTTCTTTAATCTGTTGCTCACCTTTTCTAATCAAATCAATATTGCGTTTGTCAGCCCAAAAAAGATCACCGGACGGACTTATATCAAAAGGGTTACAGCGATATTCTATTGGAATGGAAAGAAATTCTTTTACCCACGTTTCGTTTATGAAATTATTATCCGGATCCTCTGTGATAATAAGATTCACATATTTCTTACCTCGTTTGACCAAAACCTTTTCTTCTTCTGCAAGATCGAAATATTTCTTTTGCTTATCTCTAAATTCTTTTGTTGAAACTATTACCATATTTCATTTTTTTGTACGTAAAGATGTACAAAAATAAGCATTTATTTTTAATTATAAGTAATACACGGCACAACTGAAACCATTTCCATCGTTTAGCGTCTGCAAATTTATAAAATATTCGACGAAATACGCCATAGTTCCACTATAAATTTATTTTCCTATCTTTGCACTCCGATTCAGTAATCAAACAAACAGAAATAAAACGTATAAACAATACTATCAATGGCAGTAGAAATAAAAGAATTAACATCAAGGAGCGAGAATTATGCACAGTGGTACAACGATTTGGTACTGAAAGCCGACTTGGCTGAAAATTCAGCGGTTCGCGGGTGTATGGTCATTAAGCCTTACGGTTATGCTATTTGGGAAAAAATGCAGCGGCAGTTAGACGATATGTTTAAGGATACGGGACATGTGAATGCCTATTTTCCTTTATTCATTCCCAAATCGTTTATGAGTAAGGAAGCCGACCACGTAGAAGGGTTTGCAAAGGAATGTGCGGTAGTAACGCATTACCGGTTGAAAAACGATCCCAATGGCAAAGGCGTGGTCGTTGATCCGGAAGCCCGTTTGGAAGAAGAACTGATTATTCGCCCCACCTCCGAAACCATTATTTGGAACACCTATAAAGGCTGGATACAGTCGTACCGCGATTTGCCGATTTTGGTTAATCAATGGGCGAATGTGGTACGTTGGGAAATGCGTACACGCCTGTTTCTACGTACTGCGGAATTTCTTTGGCAGGAGGGTCATACGGCGCACGCTACCCGGGAAGAAGCAGTCGAAGAAACTCGGAAAATACTTGATATTTATGCCGAATTTGCTGAAAAATACATGGCAGTTCCGGTATTGAAAGGGGTGAAAACCCTTAGCGAACGGTTTGCCGGTGCAGTTGATACCTATTGCATTGAAGCATTGATGCAAGACGGAAAAGCCTTGCAAGCAGGCACTTCCCATTTCTTGGGACAAAACTTTGCCAAAGCCTTCGATGTTCAATTCTTATCCAAAGACGGAAAGCGTGAATTTGTATGGGCTACTTCCTGGGGCGTTTCCACCCGTTTGATGGGGGCATTAATCATGGCTCATTCCGACGATAACGGCTTGGTGCTTCCTCCGAAGTTGGCTCCTTATCAGGTGGTTATTGTTCCGATTTACAAAACAGACGAACAGTTGGCACAAATCGATGCCAAAGTTGCCGGTATTGTGTCGGATTTGAAAGCGCTTGGAATCAGCGTGAAGTACGATAACTCCCAAAACAAAAAACCCGGCTGGAAATTTGCTGAATACGAGTTGAAAGGCGTTCCGGTTCGCTTGGCAATCGGCTCCCGAGATTTGGAAAACAATACGATTGAAGCCGCTCGCCGCGACACGCTTACGAAAGAAACCGTAAGTATGGAAAATATAATCCTTTATGTAAAAGATTTATTGGACGATATTCAGGAAAATATCTACCGGAAAGCCTTCGATTTCCGTATTTCCCAAACCTGTGAGGTAGATACTTATGAGGAGTTTAAACAAAAAATTGAAGACGGCGGTTTCATTTGGGCGCATTGGGACGGTACACCGGAAACAGAAGAGTTGATTAAAGAGGAAACCAAAGCGACTATCCGCTGTATTCCTTTGGACGGCGATAAAACACCCGGAAAATGTATAGTAACAGGCAAGCCTTCGTCGCAGCGAGTGGTTTTTGCGAGAGCATACTAATAGTTACAAGTTACGAGTTACAAGTGAATGGCGATGTATATAAGACAATAGCAGGTGTTTCGGAGGGATATATTACAGAGCAAAGAAGCAAGTTTATATCCTGTGCTATTCCTGTGCGAACACCGGAAGAAGTAAAGGAAAAAGTTGAATCTTTCCGCAAACAGTACTACGATGCCCGTCATGTCTGTTGGGCGTATATGTTGGGAGTGGAACGCTTGCAGTTTCGCGTCAATGACGACGGCGAACCTTCTTCCACAGCCGGAAAACCGATTTTGGGCGTAATCAACTCCCACGGATTGACAGATGTGCTGATTGTCGTAGTCCGGTATTTCGGGGGTGTCAAGTTGGGGACGAGCGGTTTAATCGCCGCCTACCGTGCTGCTGCTCTTGATGCCATCACACAAGCAGAAATCATTGAAAAGACGGTAGATGAAACCATTAGCATTGAATTTTCCTATCCTTTCCTCAACGAAGTCATGAAAATCGTGAAAGACATTAATCCGCAAATACTTTCCCAAAAGTTTGAGATGGATTGCGAAATGACTTTACAAATCCGGCAGAGTGAAATGGAAAATTTGAAAAACCGTTTGCTGAAAGTGGAGTCGTTGCAGGAAATAAATCCTTATTCAGCCTCATAGATCCTCGACAATTCCGAAACACCGTTTTGAAAACTTTCTTTGAAATCGTCGCTCAGTGGGCTGCATGTAGGAATTAAAAATGTCTGTAATTTCTATCAATCTGCATGTTATTTCAATTATTTCACGTAAATTTGTGTCTTTATACACTTGCTATTAATTATGGTTTATAAATTTGATTTTCTCGTTATCGGTTCAGGGATTGCAGGTATGAGTTATGCCTTGAAAGTCGCCGACAAAGGAAGGGTCGCGCTTCTATGTAAAACTACTTTGGAAGAAGCCAATACGTTTTATGCGCAAGGAGGAATCGCATCCGTCACCCTTCCCTGGGATGATTTTGAGAAACATGTTCAGGATACTATAATTGCCGGAGATAATATTTGCGACAAACAGGTTGTAGAGAAAGTTGTTAGAGAAGCGCCCCAACAGATTGAAGAATTGATTCGCTGGGGTGTTGATTTTGACAAGGATCAAGCCGGCGGATTTGATTTACACAAAGAAGGTGGACACTCTGAGTTTCGTATCCTTCATCACAAAGATAATACGGGTGAAGAAATACAGGTGAGTCTTATTGATGTCATAAAAAGGCATCCGCAAATTGAAGTATTCGACCACCATTTCGCTATTGAAATACTAACGCAGCATCATTTGGGAGAGAAAGTAACAAAGGATACTCCCAATATTGAGTGCTACGGTGTATATGCATTGGATGAAGCGACAAATGAAATCCACACCTTCCTTTCAAAGGTAACGATGATTTGTACGGGCGGAATAGGGAATATTTACCAAACGACGACCAATCCGGTAGTTGCCACCGGCGACGGAATTGCCATGGTTTATCGAGCCAAAGGCTTAGTGAAGGATATGGAATTTGTGCAGTTCCATCCGACCGCCATGTATAATCCGATGGAACGTCCTTCTTTTCTGATTACGGAAGCCATGCGAGGTTACGGTGCGGTATTACGTACCCGAGATGGAAAAGAATTTATGCATAAATACGACGAGAGAGGTTCATTAGCGCCGCGCGACATTGTTGCCCGCGCCATCGACAGTGAAATGAAATTCAGCGGAAGCGAATTCGTCTATTTAGATGTTACCCATAAAGACGCGGAAGAAACGAAACAACAATATCCCACCATTTACGAAAAATGCCTGAGTGAAGGAATTGATATCACGAAAGAATACATTCCCGTAGCGCCGGCAGCACACTATCTTTGCGGTGGAATAGTTGTGGACTTGGATGCTTGCACAAGCATCAACCGCCTGTATGCTGCCGGCGAGTGTTCCCGTACCGGACTGCACGGAGCCAACCGGCTCGCATCCAATTCTTTGATAGAAGCCATTGTTTATGCTGATGCAGCCGCCAAACATTCAATTGCTCATTTGAGCCATTACTCTTTTCAGGAAAATATTCCTCTTTGGAACGACAAAGGGACTTCTCTGACCGAAGAAATGGTGCTGATCACTCAGAGTGCAAAAGAAGTAGGCTCAATAATGAGCAATTATGTGGGAATTGTTCGTTCCGACCTACGTTTAGAACGCGCTTTCGAGCGGCTGGAAATTATCTACAGAGAAACGGAAAATCTGTTTATACGCTCTACCGTTTCACGCGACATTTGCGAACTGCGGAATATTGTTTATGTTGGTTATTTGGTCATCAAACAGGCAATGGAACGAAAAGAAAGTAGAGGCTTGCATTATACGATTGATTATCCAAAGAAAAATTTAACACTCGAATCATAAATGCCTTATTTTATGTAATATATTTTATAAAAAACACTATATTTAAAAGGCACATAAATCCTATTTGGATATATTCAATTTATCGTTTACCTTTGTATGGAAATTATTATTAGAAAATAAATTATATATACTATGAAAACAACAGCAAGAAAAAATAAACGTATGGTTCTGCTGATGGGATTGGCTTTGTTGTTTTCTCATTTACAGGCACAGGAAAACGACAGTTTCTACACGATTAGCGGAATAGTTAAGGACGCCGGATCAAAAAAGAGGATTGAGTATGTTACAGTTTCAGCAGTAGGAACATATATAGGAACGATTACCAACGAAGACGGGGAATTTTCTCTAAAACTCAGTGACACGCTATCCGTAGCAGAAATTGAATTTTCGTGTCTGGGCTATTATAACACAAAAGTTCCAATTTCAAAGCAAAATAGTCCAAATCAGGAATTTTTTCTTCAACCCCAATCTATTCCTTTGAAAGAAATTGAAGTAGTAAGTTGGAAAAGCGCTTTGGACTTGATGAAAATTGCCATTGAAAAAATAGATCAAAATTACAGTCAAACGCCCAACCTATTAACAGGATTTTACAGGGAAACCGCCCAAAAGAGCAGGCGATATATTACAGTTTCGGAAGCCGTAGTTCAAATTTATAAAGACTCATACAGATCAAATACCGACAGAGATAAGGTTCAAATTTTAAAAGGAAGAACATTAGTAAGTCCAAAGGTAAGCGACACATTGGCAGTTAAATTATTGGGAGGCCCTAATTTGGCTATTTATGTTGACATAGTAAAAAATCCTGAATTCCTCTTGGATAAAGAGGCTGTAAACTTGTACGCATATAAGTTGGAAGAATCGGTGACCATCAATGACCGACCGCAATTTGTTGTTCGTTTTGCTCCACAAATGATAGTCGATTATCCGCTTTATTCCGGGACATTTTACATTGACCAGGCAACGTTGGCATTCACAAGAGCCGAATTTGCAATGGATATGAGAGATAAAGATAAAGTAACCAGCATAATTTTAATGCGCAAACCGGCAGGACTTCGTTTTTCTCCTGATGAAGTGAGTTACATTGTCAGTTATAAATATCAAGATGGTAAAACCTGTTTGAACTATCTTCGCAATCAAATTCGATTCAAATGTGACTGGAAACGACGACTGTTTGCAACCAATTATTCTGTTGTCAGCGAATTGGTGATTACAGATAATCAAAAAGAAAGTCCGATGCGAATTGCTAACAGAGATTCATTTTCTAATCGTCAATCTTTAAGTGACAAGGCTATGAGCTATTACGACAGTAGTTTTTGGGGAGCATATAACATCATTGAACCAACCGAATCTTTAGAATCTGCTGTCAGCAAACTAAAAAAAGAATAAGATTTAATTTGTTGTATTACAATCTGTTTTAATAGAAAATAGAAAAATAATCTACAATCCAAGTAAAAAAAATCAAAAACCATGCAACGTTTTGGTCTTTTTTTACGTCAATATAGTAAATGGACATGTATCCATCTGAAGAAGATTTGATAATTGCCGGATGTAAAAAAAACGAATCTTGGGCAAGGAAGAAATTGTATGAACTATATGCTCCTGCAATGCTGGGGGTATGTGTCCGTTATACGAATGACAAAGAAAAAGCGAAAGATGTTTTGCATGAGGGATTTATCAAAGTGTTTACGAAGATAAATTCGTATGCGGGAGCGGGAGCTTTAGGCGCATGGATACGCCGCATTTTTGTAACAACATCGCTTGAGTTCCTAAGAGATGATTATTCGTCATGGCATCATGCGGATGTTATTGATTACGAAGAACAGTTAGAAACCGTTGATGTGTCGGTAGTGGATAAACTGTCAGCAGAAGAAATTCTGAAATGTATATCTGAACTGCCCAAAGGCTATCAGTCGGTTTTTAACTTGTATGCAATAGAAGGCTATTCTCATGTTGAAATTGCTAAAATGTTAAATATCAACGAGGTAACTTCGCGTTCCCAGTTTGCCCGCGCCAAACAATTATTGCAAAATAAAGTACAAAAATTATATATTCATACGAATACAAAAAACAAATATGGATAAAGAAAACGATCCTTTTTTAGAGATTATCAAAGACAAATTAGATAAGTACACTTTACCTGTCGATGATGATTTGTGGGACAAGATAGAAAAACAGTTAAATACTGCTTCGCCCCATACAACGAAACGACAGTGGATTGCTGCCATAGCCGTTGCAGCAAGTATTGCTTTATTACTATTATTATTACCTATTAACAAAAATAAAACGACAAATTATGAAACAGCAGATTTATTATCCGATCATGAGGAAACAATTATCTCGGATGTACTTGAAGAACCAATTACTCAGCTGGTTTTCTCTCAAAATTTTGAAACTTCGTCAGTTGTTAAAAAGTCACAATCCCCAAAACAGTTGGCAGAAAACAACCTTGCAATTGAGGTGATTCCTGAGCGAGAAATTGCAAAAGAAGAAAACCCATCAACTCAAGCAGAAACTGTTTCTGAAATTCGTAGAGGTTATCCGGTTGACAATTACGATTTTCTGGAAGAACGAATACCGGTTGTCAAACAGAAAAAACGACAGAGTCTGCGTCTTTCTCTTGGTTCCGGTGGAAATCTTGTGGCTTTTAATTCTTTTGAGGCTTATCAAGGCTCAAACCGGTATTATGAAAACTTATCCAGTACCGATATGTTGTTTTTTAGATCTGCGCCACAGGAGGTGTCGGAATCAATAGCGAAAAATATTTTAGCAAACGAAAATTATCCCAGTGTAAACTATCGCTTGCCTCTTTCACTTGGGGTAACATTCAAAAAGGAACTAAATCAATCCTTTGCAATAGAGAGTGGACTTGTGTATTCGTTTCTCACGACTTCATTCAGTAGAGAATTGCCAAAAAGCCAAGCCAATTTACAGTTGCATTACGTAGGTATTCCGATGAATCTGCATACGAGTATCTACAAAGACCGTTTTTCTCAATGGGAAGTTTATCTTTCCGCAGGCGGAATGGTTGAAAAGGGAATTTTATTGCACTTTTACCAAAATAATTATTATGATGACAGTAATAATTATACGAGAACAGTCACTTCAAATGAAAAGATTGAAGGATTACAATGGTCGGTGGGAATTTCGCCGGGAGTTGATTTTAAACTTCATAAAAATTACAGTATCTATTTAGAACCGAAATTAAATTACTATTTCGATAACCACCAACCGGAAAGCGCTCGAACACAACACCCAATCGTTGTCGGAATAAACGCAGGCGTGAGATATACGTGGTAATGGACAATTATGAATTATGAATTATGAATTAAGAGTTATGAAAAAAACATCCTTTTTATTTATTCTTGCCGGTCTTTTGGCAGGATGCAATTACAATTATACGGAAACTTATTCCTATAAAATCAATGAGCCGGTATTTATGTCTATGAGTGAATTTAGAAACTCAGTAAAAGTAACAAAAGAGCAGCATCAAATTAGCAACTATGGGAAGATATGCTTTTATAATGATTTTCTATACATTTCAGAGTCGGAAGTGGGAATTCACATTATCAACAACACCAATCCTTCCCAGCCTCGTATGGTCGGATTCATTGAACTGATAGGAAATGCCGATTTAGCTATTCGCGACGATGTATTGTATGCCGATGCATTGGTAGATTTGGTATGGTTTGACATTACCGATCCGGCAAATCCTGTCTTAAAAGGCAGATTGGAAGATGCCTTTCCGGAAGCCTTACCTATTATTGATAATCCCTATGGGTATGATTATTACATGTGCTATACGGATGATGGAAAAAGAAAAGAAGGTATCGTTGTCGGTTGGACATTGAAGGATAGAACCGAAGATGTTGAGACTCGCAGAAATTGGTGGGGAGGAGGAAGAGATCTGATGTTAGATGGAGGGTCTTTTGCCTCAAGTGAAAAAAACAGTTCACAAAGCGCCGGAGTCAATGGTTCCATGTCACGTTTCAGTTTATACGATGATTATCTGTATGCAGTGATTAATAACCAAATGTGTATTTTTGATTTAACAACAGGCCAAACACCTGTGAAAATAAACGATAATTTTTGGGTAGGCAATGTAGAAACTATTTTCAGCTACAAAGACAAAATGTTTTTGGGTATGCCGACCGGAATGGCGATTTATTCGGTCGAAAATCCCGAAAAACCCACCTATTGTTCTACGGTTTGGCATGTTTTGGGTTGCGACCCTGTAGTGGTAGATAACGATTTGGCGTATGTAACCGTCCGCTCCGGTAATTTTTGCGGACAAAACGTCGATCAGTTATTCATAGTGGATGTTAAAGATGTCTATCAGCCCAAACCTATTGTTACTTATACAATGACAAACCCCAAAGGTTTAGGAATTGATAACAATGCTTTGTTTTTGTGCGACGATGGCTTGAAAGTGTTTAAGTTAGACAATCCGCAGACATTGATTGCCAATCAATTGGCACACGTCAAAGGGATGGACGGATATGATGTGATTCCGTTCGGAAATGTACTGATGATGATTGCCGATAACGGGCTGTATCAGTATGATTATTCTGACATTAACAATGTCAGACAGTTAAGTGTGATACCTATAAATTAGTTACGAGTTACAAGTTACAAGTTACAAGTGGTTTAAAAACCTCAATAGATAAATTGTCCGTTTTCGCTTTCGATTACCAATTCCTTTTTATCGGAATTTTCAGTAAATCCGATGATTTGCGCATCGATTCCAAAGGATTGTGAAATAGCAATGACTTCGTGTGCATGCTTTTCCGGAAGATAAATCTCCATGCGGTGTCCCATATTGAATACCTTATACATTTCTTTCCAATCGGTTCCGGACTGTTCCTGAATCAACCGGAACAGAGGAGGAACAGGGAATAAATTATGTTTCACAATCTTCATTCGATCGACAAAGTGCAGTATTTTGGTCTGCGCCCCTCCGGAAACATGAACCATCCCATGCATGTATGGTCGCAAATTTTCCAATATCTGTTTGATAACCGGAGCATAAGTGCGGGTAGGAGAAAGTACTAATTTCCCCGCGTCTATGTTTAATTCTTCAATAATATCCGTTAGTTTTTTTTGTCCGGAATAGACCAATTCGGGAGGCAAATTGGGGTCGTAGCTCTCCGGATATTTTTCGGCTAAATAGTTGGCAAAAACATCGTGACGGGCGCTCGTTAAGCCATTGCTTCCCATGCCTCCGTTGTATTCTTTTTCGTAAACGGCTTTCCCGCCGGAACTCAAACCGACAATTACATCGCCAGCCTGAATATGCGCATTATCAATGACATCCGCTCGCTTCATCCGGCAGCTTACTGTACTATCTACAATAAGGGTACGTACCAAATCGCCTACATCGGCAGTTTCGCCGCCTGTGGGATAAATATGAACGCCCAGTTGACCGAGTTCTTCGCACAACTCATTAGTTCCCTGAATAATGGTGGCAATCACTTCGCCGGGGATT
>Ga0082212_10012933_pt1 | contig 10478 bp, 8 predicted proteins | sample TergutNt197P3_FD_71548 | JGI IMG/M metagenome (GOLD analysis project Ga0082212, IMG submission 71548) | Neocapritermes taracua P3 segment gut microbial communities from Petit-Saut dam, French Guiana - Nt197 P3 | ecosystem: Host-associated > Arthropoda: Insects > Digestive system > Gut ...
AGAGCGCGGGGCTTATCAAGAAAATCGCCGCCCTCGGCAGCGTCCATCACGCCAAACAACTCAATCGGCAGGTGTTTGTAGACGGTCAGCCTAAAACCATAAACGAAAACGTCTATTACAACGTGGATGCTATTCATGCCGCCATAAACGGGCAGAAGAAAATCAGCTACAAGTATTTCGATTACAACGCGGACAAACGCCGGGTCTACCGCAAGGACAACGCGCTATACATACAAACCCCCGTCGCCCTGTGTTGGAAAGACGATAATTATTACCTCATAGCGTTCAGTGCGGAGCATAACGAACTTCGGCATTACCGCGTAGACCGTATGCACAATGTTTCCGTGTTGGACGAGCCTTCCGATAAAATCGGACGTTTCAACGTAGCCGATTATACCAAAAAGATTTTCGGTATGTACGGCGGCGAGCTTGTACGCGCAACGCTGTCTTTTGACCCGTCCCTTATTAACGTGATATTAGACCGCTTCGGGCGCGATATACCGTTCACAAAAGAAGCGGACGGTTGGGTCACGATAAACGCGGAGGTATCGGCAAGCCCTGTATTCCTCGGTTGGCTCTTGCAATTCGGAAGCCGCGCCAAAATCAAAGCCCCGGACAGCTTGATAGAAGCCATGAAAGGCTTGATTTCAAACGCTTCCAAGAATTATTAAGAAATTTGTCGCTTTTCGGCGCACAGTCCGTACAGAGGGACAAGGGGTGTGCTAAACTATAATAAATACGAACCTGTGTACGGTTGCGAATAGGCAGCGGGATATTGCGGCGAACATAGCCGCATAAAAAAGCGCAGGGTTTACGCAAAAAAGCGGAAATTTTGTCGAATGAGGGGACAGTCGATATGTGGGGAACGGATTTTAGTAAGATGCTCAAAGAAAAAAGGATGCTCCGGCATATAACGCTTAGTGAAATGGCTGATAAGTGCGGCATATCGACCGGCTATTACAGCGACATCGAATACGGCAGGCGCAAGCCGCCGGAGCGTGAACGCCTTGACATGATACTCGCCGCCCTCAACGTAACCGACGAGGAAAAAACTATCTTTTACGATTTAGCGGGCAGGGCGCGGTCGGAAGCGCCGCCCGATTTGCCGGAATATATCAACGAATACGCGGAGGTGCGCGTCGCGCTCCGATTGGCGAAAGACAGCGGCAATCCGGGCGTTTGGAACAAGATAATAGATTTGTTGGAAGAAGAAAAAGGGGGTACAGACGATGATTGAATTAAAAACGGGCTATACGCTTTCCCGTGTGCCATACATAACCTACAACGCTCTGGACGACTACGCAGAAATTGTGGTCGCCGACTTCGCGCCGGAGCTTCTTCATTACCCCGGCATACTCAACGTGGAGGAATTTTTGGAGTTTTATCTTGAACTGTCTACGCGGTACTGCCGTATCAGCTATGACAGGAAAGTCCTCGGCATGACCGCTTTTAATGACGGCTTATTGCAAGTGGTGGACGATGAAACCGGCTTGACCGAGCCGATACCCGTCACGACCGGCACGGTCATTCTCGATACGTCGCTGACAACGAAGCGGAACAGGCCGCGCCTGCGCTTCACGTCCATGCACGAAGGCTCGCATTGGCTGATTCACCGTCCCGCGTTTGCGGAGGACAACCCTTTCGGACACATCGGCGTATATGAAAACCAATACCTCGCCGCCAAAGAGGGGCGTATGGATTACAGCCGTTCCAACAGCGAACGGACGGATATAGAGCGCATAGAGCGGCAAGCGGATTTTCTCTCATCGGCTATCCTCATACCGCGCCCCGCGCTCCGCAACGCTTACCGTGAATTTTTCAGATTCTACGATGAAAAACCGCGCAGGATTATCAGGGGCGGCGATAACCCGATGGACGATTATCTCGCCGTACAACTGCCGGAGTATGTCGCCGGCTTGTTCGGCGTTTCCAAACGCGCCGCGTTAATCCGCTTGGAGAAGCTGACGGCGATTGTTGATAATAAAAAATGGCGGGGCGTTCGCGCTTGAACACAGCCCCCCTTTTTTACCCGCGTTTCCGCAAATTTGCGTAAAATTCGACAAGCGAAAAGGAGGTCGTCTGTATGGACGCAAACACAGCTACGGCGGCAAAGGTAGAATACCTTATCGTTGTACACGGGGTCATTCCCGAAGTCATGCCGCCCACAGCATACCGCCGAATCGGACGGCCTGAACTGGCAGGGCGTAAAGTGATTAAATGCCCGTATTGCAAAGAAAAGCTGACCGATGTAGAAAAGCATACGCTTGTAGAAATATATCGTTTATCAAAACGGAAGCCGATAAACCCGTTTCCGCGTCAAATCTACAAGACGTGCATTTTTTGTAAAGGAGAGGTTGGAATTGTTATGAATTAAACCTTTAACCTAAAAAACTGAATACGGTATGCGCTGTTTTTCGTCATAGCCGTTAAACAGCGAACAGCTAATCGTCCTATGGATGGTTAAGCCGCACCCTCCCGGTATCTGAAATCCTCGCTTGGAATAGAAGCGACATGACAACGAAGGCGGTGCGGCGGATAAAGGCTTTACCGTTCTGAACGCATACTCACGACAAGCGGGCAGGTATTATTCGATATGTTTACCCATGAGGTAAACGCTGCCAAGTCCGCGTAACCGTTAATCGGTTAATTGCCCATGAGTCCGTCAAACGGCAACTTTTGTGTTGCCTGTTTGCCGGACTTTTTTGTTGTCCTAAACCATTAACAATTCAAAGGTTGCCGTTTGAAACGGACTTCTGAAAGGAGTCCCTATGAAAACCGCAGCCTTTTTCTATTTACAACCAAGATGCCGCTCCCCGCCTTTCCCGTTCGATTTCGCCTACTTCAAAAAAACGAACGGAGGAAAGAAAATGGGATTCAACTACGCAAAGGAGAAGCGTCTTTTTGACGCGGAATGGCTCAAACTGGCCGACGAGTACCGCGCCGCAGGCTTTAACGAAGCAGGTATTCAAGCCATGCGTGATTTTGATTTAGAAGTGTTCCGTCAAAGGCGTACATTCGAGAACCGCAGACAGGATTTGCCGTCCGAAACAATCGCCGACGATGACGGGTGCAGCACCTTGTTTCAAAAGTTCAATTCCTTGACGGTCGGCTTTGACGAAAGCGCGTTTACTGGCAGATACGGCTGGATTGACGTGATTGATAACCCGGCGTTGGCGATTAAGCTCAAAAGCCTAAGCGACAGCGATAAAGAGTTGCTTACGTTATTGGCTTTTGACGGCTACTCACAGACGGAAATCGGCTTGATGCAAGGGTGTACGAGGTCAGCGGTTTGTCAAAGGATAACCCGGATAAAAAAATTTTTGAATTAGCCTTAACAAAAACGCCTTTTCGCTGCCTACGCAGTGAGGGCGTTTTTTATCCCTCGCTGCTCCTTGACAAACACCGGGGCGAGAGCATCGGTCATATACGAAACACCGGGTACTGCAAAACTGCCGTGTCGAGCGCGACGACCGCCTGTAATGGGCGCGAGCGCACCTCTCCGCCCCCTCCGAGGGGCGGGAGGTCAGACACAAGGCGCGGCGGCGATAATGATACTCCCTCTGATAGACCAGAGCCGGATAGCCCAAAGGGGCAGACCGGGGAAGCGTCGCGCGGTTTGAAAGAGAATCGCGGGAGCTTTCGAGTGTGACGAACCTCGTCACAACCCGTTGTTTCCCCAAACGTCCGGGTCGTTGTGAACAAATGGGACGTAACCAACAAGGTAACAACCGTAAACCTTTCACAATCATTTATTTATTATTAAGGGTTTGACGGTTCTGATACTGCGCCGGGGGCTTTTGCTTCCGGCGTACCACAGAGCCGTCAATCGGATTGGAGATACATTAAAATGCTGAACTTAAAAAATGAAATCTCCCGCGAACTACCCAAAGGGTATAAAGCGCGGTCATATAGCGGCGGCAAGCCGATACTCTACGCTTTTGATTGTGCGTTATTGGAACGCGACACAGGGAAAGCGTTTGTTTACACGGCGGTCAACCTCGCGAACGGCAAATCGGAAATGCTCTCACGCAGGGCAAATCCGCTAACGACCTCCGGCGTAGAAGCGATGGTAGACCGTTTGCGCCGTTCGCACGTCGCGGGCGCGGGCAGGCTTCAAGCCGACAGGCCGGTCGGCGAACATATAACCTTTAACAAAGCCCAAGAAATCCTCGCGGCGGTATTCAGAAAGATACTGCCGAAGCATGGGTTTACCGTCCGTAAAGAACAAATTGCCCTCGCCGGACACATATTGAACGAAATATCAAGGCGCGGCATAACGCTCGCTGAAGCCGAAGTCGGCACAGGCAAAACACTCGCCTACCTCGTCCCGGCAATCCTCGCCAAACGCGGACGGCTTAATGATTTTTGGAATACCAGTTTGTACCCGAAAATGCAGTACGCCGATATGTCGAAGATGCCGATTGTGATAGCCACATCGTCTATCGCGCTCCAGCGGGCGATAATGACCGAGTACATTCCCGACCTCTCGCGGATTCTACTTGATAGCGGCATTATCAAGACCCCGCTCACAGCCGTACTCCGCAAGGGCAAGGAGCATTATGTATGCGAGCGTAATCTGCGGGCGCATTTGAGATTTGAAAACGATGCGGTACAACGGCGTGAACTGGAACGCCTGCTCCCGCCGTCCGATACGATTGACTTAGCGGAAGTGGATATTACGCCGCACGTCAAGCGGCAAGTCTGCGTTTCGGGGCGTTGCTTCGATTCCTGCCCTTATCGCGGGACGTGTGAGTACATCGCGTTTCGCGAACGAGCGCAGTCGTTACAATTTGACATTCAAGTTTGCAACCATAACTACCTTTTAGCCGATACCCTGCTCCGCGCCAATGGGCGTGAGCCGCTTATCCCGAATTATCAAACCCTTATCGTGGACGAAGCGCACAAGTTTTTACAAGCGGCGCGGACGATGTACGGCGTGGAACTGTCAAGCACGACCGCACGGGACATTTTATCCACTGTAGACAATACGGATTTCAAGCGTGAGGGCTTCCAAAGAGAAGCGCGACGGGCGGCGAAGAAACTCTTTGACGAGAGCGCAAGGCTGTTTAGCAATCTGATTGAAAACGCCAAAAGCGACGAAGCCGAGGACGAAGCCGACCGTTTTACTGCGAACATGGATAAAGACGCGGCGCGGCATCTTCGGAATATCCGCGACATCGCCGAGCGGCTTCTGTTCACCCTGCGCGACGAAGCGTTCTATGTAAAAGCGGAGGAACTGCTCACATGGGTACGCAAAAAATACGGTGTGAACACTTCCTATATCAATCTTCGGCAAATCCTCGCCGATACCGCCGACAGCGAAACGCGCGAAATCCAAAAGGAACTCATGCAGGCGCAAATGGTAAAGCTGTATCATGCCATTTGCGCTCAACTTGAAATCAGACGCTACGAGGATATTAAGAAAGTCCATCAACAGGCGCGGCGGCAAGGATATATCGTCGAACGGCAGGGCGTGGATAACCAGTTATCCATTGCGATGAAAGTGGTATGGAAAAAAGCCCGAAAGCTGCTGCCCGTGGAATACGCGACCGGCAGGGAGAGCGAATGGCTCTCACGGCTTATATGGAGTTTAGAACGGCTCCGCGACCAAGCCGCCGCGCTCGCCAAACACAGCGACCTTATCTGTTGGCTCGAAACCGATAAAGAGGAAAGCCGTTTATGTGCCATACCTAAAAATCTCGGCGACCGTCTTTTCGCCGACCAATGGAGCAAAGGCATATCGACCATATTCACATCGGGGACGCTATCGGCAAGCGGGGACTTTTCCCATATCAAGCGGACGCTCGGACTGGAGCGGCTCGGAAGCCGTATCACCGAAACGAGCAAGCCGTCGCCGTTTAACCACCAAGAGAACGCCATGCTCTACATCAGCGAAACCATGCCGTTCCCCAACAACAAGGACAAAGGCTATATCGCCAACCTCACAAACGAGATTGAGCAGTTGATACGGGCGGCGCATGGGCATACGGCTGTTTTGTTTACTTCATATAATACGATGGGGATTGTATATACGGCGTTGAAAAAACGCGGCATACCGTTCCCGTTGTTCCGGCTCGACAAGGGCGGCGTCCGTGAGATAGAGCAATTCAAACGGTCAAATGGCGGCGTATTGTTCGCGAGCGGCGCGTTATGGGAGGGCATCGACATACCCGGCGACGCGCTATCCCTGCTCATTATCGTCAAGCTGCCGTTTCAAGTACCCGACCCTATCGGCGAATACGAGCAGACCTTATATAAGGATATGAACGAGTATAAGGCGCGCGTGGTTGTGCCGGAGATGCTCATAAAATTAAAACAGGGCCTCGGGCGGTTACTCCGAACCGAACAGGACACCGGCGCGGTGGCAATCCTCGACAGCCGCGTGAACCTAAGCGGCTTATACCGAAAGCGTGTGCTTGCCGCCTTACCCGAATGCCGCGTGACGGCTGACCCCGCCGACATAGAGCGGTTTATAAAGGCGAAGAAACCGCCTGAATACTTCAACGCCGCCCCTTTTCCCAACTTGGGAAAAGGGGCTTTTTTCGTTTCGGATAAAAATTAAGGGAGGACTTGAAAATGTCTAAGAATACACGGATAAACGACCGTTTCCAATATGTCGCTGAGGATTGCGAATATTCAAAATGCCTTTATTGGAAAGGCCGGAAACGCGGTTGTACCCTAACAGCTTGCCGTTGCGAGGACATTCGCACCGATGCAGCTAAGAGCGGGCGCGTTTCCCGGAAGCCCAAAGTAAAGAAGAATTAGCACAACACCATTACCACGACACCGACACAAAACATCAAATGCTTGTACTTCTTGCCTTTTTTCGGCATAGGGACATTCCCTGTCAGCGTATAAATGCAGAAAGGGAGCAAGCAGCAAAAATCATTCCGCCCCTTTTCTCGACTTGGGAAAAGGGGCTTTTTTTAGGAGGGCAGCCCAAATGACCTTACAGCAAATGCGTGAAATAGATATACGAACCGTAGACCTCAATACGCTCGTAGACGCAGATAAAATATCCGTAAACATGGATTTACCGAAAGCGGAGCGTATGAACGACGTAGTGAATCAAATGGACGGCAACCCGTATTTTATGAGAAGCGGTGATATTGCCGTAAAAATCGGCTTTGCGAATACTCCTGTAACGCTTGACGAGCGTATGGAAAGTTACCTGCGGACGCTGTGACCAGCCTACCTTTTCCCAACTTGGGAAAAGCCGGACGCGCCCGCAACATTGAGATTCTGATAGGGAGCGGTATGATGATATAGACCAACCTTTGAAACCCTCCCGATTGCGGTTCTTTCGAGAAATCACAATATGGAGGTTTTCACCATGCAAGATACTATTTATGATGCCGACCTGTATTTACGCATATCCAAAGAGGACGGCGACAAGGAAGAAAGCGACAGCATCGCCAACCAAAGGGCTTTGATTTTGGATTTTCTGAAAACACAGCCCGATATTCGGCTTCACAAGATTAGAATTGACGACGGACACTCCGGCGTTGATTTTCTGCGTCCCGCGTTCACCGAAATGATAGATGACATCAAGGCGGGCATCGTCAACTGCGTAATTGTCAAGGATTTTAGCCGTTTCGGTCGTAACTACATCGAATCCGGCAAGTACATTCAAGTGATGTTCCCGCGCTCCGGCGTTCGTTTTATCGCCGTGAACGAAAGCTACGACAGCACGAAAGTACAGGGCTATACGGGCAATATCATCGTTCCGTTCAAAAATATGTTAAGCGACGCGTACAGCGCGGACATCAGCGTCAAAGTACGCTCACATCTTGAAATCAAACGCAAAAAAGGCGAATTTGTGGGCGCGTTCGCCATGTTCGGTTATTCCAAAGACGAAAAAAACAAGAATAAACTCGTCATTGATACATTCGCCGCCGATGTGGTGCGCGACATCTACAAATGGAAGTTAGAGGGTATGTCCGCGCAGGCAATCGCCGAACGGCTGAATCAAAACGGCATACTCTCGCCGATGGAATATAAGCGTTTCCTCGGTATGCGCTATAACACCACATTCAAGGTCAACACGACCGCTATATGGCAATCCGTCACCGTGAAGCGAATCCTTACCAATGCCGTCTATACAGGCATCTTGGAACAAGGCAAACGGGCAAAACCGAATTACAAAGTCCGCAAATGCGCCGAAGTTCCCAAAGAACAATGGATTTACGCCGAAAACACGCATGACCCGATTATCGAGCGCGGCATCTTCGACACGGTTCAAACGCTCTTAAAACAGGACACCCGCGCTATGGAAAAAGGCGGCGTTGTGTTCCCGTTATCCGGCGTAATCATCTGCGCGGACTGCGGGGCGGCGATGGTTCGCAAGACTTATACGAAAAAGGACGGCTCTTGTAATCCGTTCTATGTCTGTTCCAAACACCGCGCTGATAAAACGGTCTGTTCCACGCATACCATATCGGCAACGAAATGCGAAAACGCCGTATTGGACGCTTTGCGGCTTCATACCTCTGCGGTACTCGACGCGGAAAAGGCGTTAGCCTGCGCCGAGGGTATGGCATACCGTCAAGACAGCGTTCGCAAGCTGACCGCGCGGCTCGAAGCCAAACAGGACGAAATCCGAAAATACAATGAATATCGTTTATCGCTCCATGAGAGTTACCGTGACGGCGTTATTTCCAAAGCGGACTTCATCAGCTTTAAGGGAAGCTATGATACCAAAATCGCCGATGCGGAAACCGCCGCGCTGTTATTAAGGGAAGAAATCGAAAAAGCGGCGGCGGGCGAAGCGGAAAACCATGACTGGATAAACAAATTTCGCGCTTGTTCCAACGCAAAGGTTCTTGAACGTAAAACGGTGGCTGAATTGATTGAGCGCGTCGCTATTTATGAGGATAGCCGTATTGCGCTTGACTTCCGTTATCATAATGAGTTTGCCCGCTTGGTCGGCGTGACAAAGGGGGCGGCGTAAATGGCAAGAACATCAAGAAAAACGGAAGCCGTTAAGCCTGTTACCGAAATCCGCGAAGCGGTATATGATACCGGGCTTTATGTCCGGCTCTCTGTATTGGATAGCGGCAAGAAAGACGGCGAATCAATCCTCAACCAACAGGAAATGTTGGAACAGTATGTCGCCGAACGTCCCGAACTTAACTTGAAAAAGGTGTTTGTGGATAACGGCGAAACCGGCGTTGATTTTATGCGTCCCGCATGGAATGACCTTATGAGCGAGTGCAGAGCGGGTAAAATCAAATGCGTTGTAGTGAAAGACCTTTCCCGCGTCGGTCGTAATTACATCGAAACGGGCGAATACCTCGACAAGATTTTCCCGTTGCTCGGCGTCCGCCTGATTGCCGTCAACGACGGCTACGACAATATCAGCGTGACCACTGGCGAACAGCTTGTGGCGAACTTGAAAAACCTTATGAACGACCTCTATTCAAAGGACATCAGCCGCAAGGTGGCAGCTTCCGCGCAGAGCAGACAAAAACAAGGTCTATTCATCGGCGCGTACCCCATGTATGGCTATCTCAAAGACCCCGCCGACAAGCATAAAATCATCGTTGACCCCGAAGCCGCGCCAGTTGTCCGGCAGATATATCAATGGAAAGCGGACGGCATGGGAACAGCGGCAATCGCCCGCAGGCTTAACGACGCCGGGATTTTATCGCCGAACACATACCGCTTCAAAAAAGGGATTGTCAAGAACCGCAAATATGAAAACGCCTTATGGTCGATTTCTTGTGTGCGGAGTATTCTGCGGTCACCCATGTATCTCGGACACATGACACAGGGCAAAAGCACTAAAAGCATAGCGGAGGGCAGAACCCAAAAGGCTTTGGTGAAAGAATCGGATTGGGTTATCGTTGAAAATACCCATGAGCCGATTGTCACACAGGAAATTTTCGACTTGGCTCATACCGTGATGGATTGCAGAACCCTGTCGTACAAGTCGGTACAGGGGAAAAACACAGAAATCACAAATCCGCAAATCCTTAAAGGGCTTGTGTACTGCGGCGATTGCGGCTCGCCGTTGGTTCTCAACAAAAAGGTAAAAGACGACCAGTACGTCTACTGGACGTACCAATGCCGGACACACAATATGATAATGGCGTGTCCGAGGAAGTATGTACACGAAAGCGAAGTAATCAACGCGGTATATGACGCGATACGGCTCGAAATCCAAAAATGCGCCGACATCAGCGGCATCATCGCAAAGCTGAACAGCGAGAGCGGTCATAAAACGCGGCTTACACGGTTTGATAGCGAGATTGAGGAAGCGGAACGCGAAATCAAGCGCATATCTTCGCTCCGGCAAGCGGTTTATGAAGATTATGCCGCCAAGGTACTGTCCTTATCGGAGTATCAATTCGCTACGGAAAAGTACGACGTAGACGCCGAAAAACAGCAGCGGCGGCTTGACGCCGCGAAAGCCGAAAAAGCGGAATACGCTCAATGCTCGACGCCTGTAAACAAGTGGCTTGCCGCGTTTTCACGCT
>Ga0082212_10012934_pt1 | contig 10478 bp, 1 predicted proteins | sample TergutNt197P3_FD_71548 | JGI IMG/M metagenome (GOLD analysis project Ga0082212, IMG submission 71548) | Neocapritermes taracua P3 segment gut microbial communities from Petit-Saut dam, French Guiana - Nt197 P3 | ecosystem: Host-associated > Arthropoda: Insects > Digestive system > Gut ...
TCGGGTTCGGCGCGGTGTCTATGATTTTGATCCTCGCCTTGGGCATGGCCGAAAGGGGCTTATAGCCTTCAACGATAACGGAAACTGCTGCGTTTTTGACGGTACCTTTTTTTGCGTCTTTGGTCAGGCGCAGGACGCCGCCGGTGTATTCAAAATAGCCCTTAGTACCGGTGACGCCGGTCACGAAGCACTTTGAGCCGTCCGACGCCACAACGGTCAGCGCCGCGCGTTTATCCGGGAAAAACAGGTTCAGGCTCTCCGCCGAGACCTTGAGCGACGGGCGTTTGTTCACTACGGTCAGGTTTATCAATCCCGCCTCAATTGCGGTTGCTGAGCCCACGGCGCGTATAAAGACCATGACGTTCTTCGTGCTTTTTGCACCGTCTTCCGCGTTTATCTCTATATACCTCTGGTCGTCGCCGTACATATTTGCCATGTACCCGGGAAGCGGTTTGTCATAAGCCTTGCTGCTGCTGTTGTATGTATAAAGCTCAACCGTGCGCGCGACCTGCGAGCCTGTTTTCGGCTCAGAAGACGAGCCGAGAGCAAAGGCAGTAAGTCCCAGATCCGCCGGCTTCTGGTCCGTGATAAGCACAGGGACGAGCGCGCCGACAGTCTTCGCTTTGTTGACGGTCACCTTTGTTTCCAGCACCTTCGCTGTGGTGTTCGCGTCTATACCGCCCGGGATGACCTCGACCGTCGCGGTTGCGGTGTATATGGTGCCATAGTCTACGGATACCGTAAACGTGCGCGGGTAGAGGCCCTCAGGCTTAAGCTTAAACCCGTATTCATTGTCGGACAGCCCGCTTGTTATTAAACTAAGATCAGTAGAAGAATTAATATTACCGAAGCTCCATGCCAATGACCAGTAATCCGGGTTTGGCACGTTCAGGTTTGCCTCAAAGATTACTGCATCGTCAATGCTTGTGAGTATCGCATGAGTAGGCGATAATGTAAGCGGATTTGCCGCGTTTGTGATTTCAATGCTGTAAGTGACCGGCGCGGATATGCCATTGTTGTCCCTTGCCGTAACGCTGAAAGTATAAAGACCCGGCGTGGTGGGCGTATTAATAATTTCACCTGTGGCGCTGTCCAGCGTAAGGCCGGGGGGAAGCGCGCCGCCGCTTATTTCCCAAGTCAACGAGCCGCCGCTCGAAACGCCGTTTAAAGCTGCGTAATACCCATCGCCTGCCCTGCCGCCGGGGAGCGGGCCGGCCGGCGTTGTGATATACGGCGCGGAGCTTTTGTCCCGCACCCATATGGTTCTATAGTAATCTGCATAAGTGAGATAGCCCGGTTTTGTCGTCGGGAATACGAAATCACTTTCGGTTTTAGGAATATCATTAACCTGTAAATAATTCCCCGGAGAAGTCCCGATAATGCTTCCGTCTATCGTTATTACCCCGTATGCAGCAACGTGCGCCCCGTTTTTTGTGACTGTAGTGCCTGCGTCATGCACTATATCCCCTGCGACAAAAACATCAGCCCTGCCCATGGCCATGGCGCCATACACTTTCGTACTTGTTGTATTTGGCAACAATACCACTCTACCGGCTTTGATGCTGGCAGAGTTCCCGTCAGCGCTCTCCGCGTAGACGCCGTAAGCCGTATGAGAAAAACTAACCAGATCGACAGCGCCGCCCATGACTGTCCCGTGTACATCAACCGTGGTATGATAAATATCAAAATCCATAGAGTATCCTTGCGCCCATACCCCACACCTGGGTCCATATACGGTCTCAAAAACTTCAACGCTGCTCCCGGAATCGGCTTCAATACCAATTCCTTCGTCGGGATCAAAGGCGCCCACGTCGCCATGAACGGTGACCTTGCTATAGTTTTCCGTTTTTATACCGCGAAGAGTCCCCGTCACGCTGCCCCGGACAACTACTTGCCCGTAATCGTCGGCAAACACCCCGGTTCCACTTCCGCCGAACGTCATCGCATACCCAAGCACCTCGGCGAAAGAACCTTCTCCTTGAACGTTTACGCCGAAACCATCTGCCCCGTTTGAATATGCATTGCTGACCATTGCTGTACCGCCTAAAGTTACACTAAGGCCTATGTTTTCGCCTTCTGCGTCCAGAGTATTTAGGCCTGCTTTAAAACGTTCGGTCAGAACGAGGCGGCCGCCGGAAAGAACAGCGACGCCGACGCCTCCGCTTGTGCTTGCTTTCATTAGCGCGGTTTTCCCACCTGCGCCGGAGTTGTCGAAAGTTACCCTCCCGTTTATGTTGATTAAAAGAGCGTAGTGATCAACTCCGGAAACTCCGTTGCTTTCAACCGTCAGGTTGTAGCCGCAAAGGTCTATCGTTACGCCGATTCCATTGATAATGATTATATGACCTGTCCCTGTTACAGAAATATCCTGCAGCAGCGTCAGCGTATCGCCGCTCTTAAGGTCAGCCACAGCGTCCAGGAAATCGTCATAGTATACATCCCCTATCCGGCATTCATGGGCGGGCAGCTGCATCTTCACCCAAACATAGCTGGCCTGGCTTCCCTCTGTCCCGCTGTATGTCCGGTAGCCCGGCATAGTGGTTGTTTCATCAAAAGCACCTGCGGTTTTCACCTGCCCGCCGGCTTCAATATATTTACCACCGGAACCTGAAGCCGAAATAACGCCGTCTACCATGATTTTCCCGCCGGATTCGGCTTTTGCGCCAATGCCGGCAGCGTCGGGGACATTGATACTCCCTTTTATAAGAATTTCACCGCTGTTTTTTGCGTAAGCCCCGATTGCGCCCGCATTGTCGCCGTATGTTTTTATTGAACTACCTGATACAGAAACCGAGATTGAGGTGCCGGCGCCATCAGCCAGCACGCCTGTGCTCCCTCCGAAAATGTATAAGGTTGGGTCTGTAATATCAACAGAGACCGAAGCGCCTCCGGTCGCATGAATAGCATAGCAGTCTACTGCGTCAGCCGAAAAAATACTGCTCCCGATTATCGCGACGTTTGTCCCCGCGCCGTCAGCCCTGATTCCGCACGAGTAACCGAAAACAGCCCCGGTAGCTATAGTTGTTTTTGCGTTGACTTTTGCGCCGCTTTTCGCGTCGATACCGATTCCGTATGTAGCTATGATCGTATTATTCACCGTGACGTCTGCGCTTTTTTCAGCCAGCACTCCGACCGGGTTTAACGCGGCTGCCCCCTCTGCTGTGACCATTCCTCCTACCCGGACGGTTGTCCCAATGCCGGTCGCTTTGACGCCTGCTGCCTCGGCCTCCACATCGCCGGTTATAGTCACGCTAGAGCTTTCTTTTGCGTCTATCCCGGTAGCGCTTGTTACTATGGTTCCGTCTACGGTTACCTTTGAGCCGGTTTCCGCGGCAATACCGACGCCGCTTGTTGCGGTTATATCCGCTCTGATATCTACGACACTACTGTTTGTTGCTTTTAAGCCGGCTCCTTGTGCGGAAGAATCACCTTTTGAGTCTATCATAGCCTGTCCTTCGGAGGTTCCCGGCGTCCTGAGAGACCCTTTGTCAACCACAACGCCTGTTTCTGTTGTCAGCGCTCCTGCTCCGCTTCCGAATACGTCAAGACTGCTTTCTATTATCTCCAGCTTATCAATTATTAAGGAATAATCCTTTAGGTCGATAGCGGCGTTCACGCCGTTGAACGAGAGGGTGTAATCGTCTTCGTCTATACTACCTCCCAATCGTATGCCTGTAATCGTGCCTGTAGAAGAATGTATTTCCGCAACTGCGGCTATTAATTCCGGCAGGGTATTGACTACCTCCCATTCAGTCGCCTCCGCCTTCACCCAGATGTTGCTTACGCCGTCCGTATATACCTTGTACCCGTACTTTGTCGATACGGAATTGTCATTTTCTGTTTTGGCTTCCGTCCCGGTTCTGATATAAGTCTCGGGCGTCCCCGTTCCGTCTTTTGTTATCTTGCCGGCTATGGTTATCTCTCCGCCTGCCGTGGCTACGGCGCCGGTCCCATCGGACCATAAATTACAATCTATTGAGATAACGCCGCCGGCCGCCTGCGCGCCTATACTTCCCGAGCCGCAAGCTAATACATACTCTGTAGGATCCCCCTCAATTAAAACTGTGCTGCCCGTTCCGGCAAAAATCCCAACCGCGTTTGTCTCGCTCCCGCTATAATTTGTTTTTACCTCAATTGCTTTTACTATGGCGCCGGCGCCCTGCGCGAAAACGCCTCGAAGCTCGCCTTTTATTCCCATGGCTTCAACGCTTGCCCCGGCATTAGCGATGACTCCGGTGCTGCCGCTGCCCGTTCCGTAAATATAAGATTCAGAGTATAGTATACTGCCGGCAACCTGAGCCCCAATACGACTGCCTGAAATCATCCGGGCATCTACAAAAGAATTATTCGTAGCGTACACTCCCGTGCTGCCGGCTTCTGAGAATGCGAAAATACTGTAAGCTGTAACAGAACCACCGGACGCGTAGACGCCATAGGCGTTTTTCCCTGCAGCAATAACGCTAAACCGATCCGCCGGAGTTTTCGGCAAGACTGACGCGCCGCCTGCGACATATATGCCCTTGCCGGCAGCTCTTATCATTGCACCAACGCCGTTAGTCTGTACCTCGCTGTTGTCGACCGCGTAAACACCCGTGCTGCCCTCGCCGCTCATGTCAATAGACGAATAGAGCTTGACTATGCTGTTGCTTGCATATAAACCCCGGCTGTTTTTCACGCCGTTTGTCCCCGCGTCTTTTATCCCGTCAACTTCGACATAATTGCCGGGGTCGTTGCTGTTTGAAACGTAGACCGCCGTAGCCTTTCCGCCGAGCGCCCCGTTTAGAGTGACGTCAATTTTCGCATTCGCGTTTTTTGTAAGCTTCCCCTGCTCAACATACACGCCGTAGCCCTTGCCCGAGATTTCCATTTTGCCAGTTATCATGACCTCAATTGAAACGCTGCCGTTTATGATAGACAGCCCGGTACCTTTAGTGTTTGTTATTTTTAGCTCTTTATCGGGCCGAATACTAATTATTAGATCCCAGCCGTCAACTACTATGCCCTCGTTGTATTCGATGTTGCCATTTATATCGATAATATCTGATTTCTGCGCAAGGGCGTCCTTCAATTGCGCCGCCGTGCTCACAGTCGCCGTGGCAAACGGCGAGACAGGACATAATGGGGACGTTTCTATTATGTCCTGAGACATAATAGAAACGTCCCCATTATGTCCCAGTGCTTCAAGCGGCGGGGTGGTTGTAAAAAGGGCGAAGGCCAATAAGAGCGTCAGGGTGATTGACAGGATACGGTTGCGTGTTTTCATTTTCTCTCCTCCTTGCGGGCATATGCCGCCACAACCTAACAATAACGAATAAAGCATTCGTTATTGCGTCTGCAATTTTTCATCCCCCAGCTGAATGACAGAAAAAAGCCGAAAATGTGCTATTTACATACAGCAACTTCTATACAGCGAAGATAACCTAAAAACCCGCGTTTGTCTATAGGAAAAGAATAATCGAGACAGAGGAACCCTTGCGTCAAATGTCACGGAATGAATTTGCGAAGCCGTTATTCTCCCTGATTTCAGGCTCCCGCGATGAGGTTCATGAAGCGGCTTGTGAATATGCCTTCGTCAACCTCTGTGATGACTTCCGCATTTGCGCCGCGCCACTCCGGCATTGATTCGTAGGTGCGGCCATCCTGATAGAAGATGACCTGCCCGTAGGTGGGGCCGGAATCGAAGCAGCACTGGCAGTAGCAGCTGACCTTGCCGGTCACAAAGTCGTCCGGCCAAAGAGCCACGGCCATAGCAACGGCGTCCGGCAAATCCACCATGTCGGCGCCTCGTGTGCGCCGGTTGAATTCCAGCAATACGGTTGTGGCGTCCGAGAGGAACTTGCCCACGCCGCTCGCGGCCGCCAGTTCCGCCCGCTGGTCCACGTCCATACCGATGTCGCCCTCGCACAGGTCGAAGCCCGCAATTGTCACCGGGGCGCCGGCGTCGAGCATCAGGGCGTATGCCTCCGCATCAATGAAAACATTGAATTCCGACACAGGGGTCGCGTTGCCCGGGCCGAAGCCCGGCGTCCCCATGGACCAGATATGCTTTACTTTTTTCATTGCTTCGCGGTCTGTTAGAACCGCAAGCGCGATATTCGTTGCCGGCCCAAGGGCGACAATCTCCAGTTCGCCCGGCCAGGCATTGGCCATTTCCAAAATGAACTCGACCGCCCGCCGTTCTTCCGGGGCCCTCTTCGGGCGGATGACTCCAATGTCCCCCATGCCGTCGCTGCCGTGGACGCTGATAGTGTCTTTGAGCTCGCGGAAAAGCGGGCGCTTCGCCCCGAGGTATACCGGCACGTCAGACCCGCAAACCTCGAGCGTCATGAGGGCGTTCCTGCCGGCCTGTTCCACATCCACATTCCCCGCGACAATGGTCACGCCCAGCAGTTCAACTTCCTTCGACAGAACCGCCATCATTATGGCTGCCGCGTCGTCCGATGCTGTGTCCGTGTCAATTATAAATTTTCTCATACCGGTTTCTTCCCCTTCCTCCATGTAGCTTTATTATAACACACGCTACAGTTTCGGCAGGCAGTATGAACACACCGGGGACGGTTCTTTTTGTGTTCCCGGCATGTCCCCGGTGCGAGCGCTACAGTTTCGGCAGGCAGTATACGGTGCAGGTTTTTTTATGTATTCCTGTGCCGGCGGATTCGAGTGGCTCGGCCGAGACGACGGCGTAGCCGGGGGCTTTTGCCGTCACTTTGCCTTTTTGGTCGATCGCAATGACTTCGCCGGGGGCGGAGATGTAGGCCACGCCGTCCCATCTGTATTCCGCCTCTACTTTCCAGACCGCGTTTTTGTTTGCGGGCGCGGCGTACAGGTTTTTGCCCTTTGCGTCTTTGCCTTCGTTGAATACAGGCTTCAGGGTTTCACTTTTGCCTGGGAGGAGCCAGGTTGCCGCTTTTGTCAGCCGCATGTTTTCTACCTTCTGGGCCGACCTTGCTACCGTCACTTCTATTGCGGTTTTTTTGCCGCCGGGGGCGGTCGCTGTGATTTTCACTTTGTCGCTGCTCTTGGACGGCGTCAGGTTGCTGTTCAATGCGCGGATACAGACCGTGCCGCCGACGTCGCCTCCCGTATCTGCGTCAACGATCTCAACGACGCCCGGCTTGGACAGTGTCCACTTGATTTTGTCCATGTCCGCTGAAAGCGAGGGCTGGGTCGGGGTTGTCGCTGCTGTGAGGATGACTGTATCGCCTTCCTCCGCTCCCTCCGGCGCTTGCATCTTAAACTTTGCCTGCTCAATCGCGACCTTTGTCGCCTGCACTTTCACGCTGACGAAGAACTCATCCTTCACGCTATTGTCGTCCTTTGACTTGACCGTGATCTTTGCGACGCCGGCGCTGAGCCCCTTGACTACGCCTTTTGAGCTCACGCTCGCGACAGCCTTGTTGCTGCTCTCCCAGGCGAGGCCTTTGTTTGTTGCGGCGGGAAGGCCGTCGTTCAGCCTGGTTTTTGCCGTGAATTTTTTGCCTTTTCCAAGCGTGACCGGGTTTACTTCGCTGTTGCCCACCGGCTTGTTTATGATGCTCAGGGTTTTCGCGGGCTGCACGACCGTGACGTTGATTTTGGCTGTCCTCCTTGCGCCGTTCAGGTATGTGAACTCGGCGCTGACCGTTGTCTTGCCCGCGGCTTTCGCCTGGACTTCTATCATATCCGGAGCCAACGACCCGTCTTCGCCGCCCCGGAAGACCTGCGCAACGGCCGGCTTTGAGTTCTTTACTTTCCGCGCTGCGAGTTCGGGATTAAGCGCCATCGCCCAAAGCAATGTGTTTGCCTGCACCGCCTCGCCCGCGCGCAGCACGATCGGCAATTTGTCAGAGCCGTCGATTCTGACCAGCTCGGCGGCGGCCGGGTCCGCGACCTTGACCTTGACCGTTATCTTCTTGCCGCCCTCGGCCGTTGCCGTAAGGGTCGCTGTGCCTTTGCCCTTTGCCTTTACTGTTATAATGTAGCCGGAATTCAGAGAGCCGGGAGACCCCTGGACAATCTCTACGATTTTTTGTTTTGTGTCGCTGCTCTTCCATGTGATGGTTTCGGTTTCGTCAAAGCTGTTATTGATCGCAGTCAGATTTAGCTCTGAGCCGATGAGCAATTCGTCTTTGCCGGCGCCGTCATAATACAGTTCGTTTCCGGTGGTCGTGAGCCTGAGCGTCCGGCCGTTTACGTTCTCGAGTATCTCGTCCGGGTCGCCCTGCTCTATCCTTATAATATCCATTTGCGTTGACGGGACAAATACTTCGTAGTTGCATTCAAATCCGCTGCCTGAAGCTTTTGCGGCGACTGCGGCTGCCGATGTTTCATCGTACGCAAACGGTATGGCATAGTACGATATTGCCGCGGTTCCGGGGCCGACCGCCGTCACTTTGCCTGTTACCGGATTGACTGCCGCGACCGCTGTGTTGCTCGACTCCCAAAACGCCTTGTCAATCGAAACGTTTGACGGCGAGTACGTGACCTTCGCCGTGAACGTTTTGCCGAGCGCGAGTTTTTTCTCCTTCGCCTGGTTCAGCTTCATGCTCTTCATGGCGGCAACTGCTTTTACCGTGACCGAGGCTGTCTTTTTATCACCTTCTACAGGCGTGCCCGTCTTGCCCGTAATCGTCGCGGTTACTACAACTGTCCCCGGATTTTTTACCGTCAGCATGCCGGCTTTTGTCAGTCTGTCTTTCACTATGGCAAAGTCGATGTCGTAAAAATCTTTTAGTGCATAGATTTCCGGGTTTGTCCGAAGGTATTCCGTCATGTCGTATGCGGCAGGCCGCGCCGGCAGCACAAGGCAAAGCGCCGGAACGAGGGGCTCTTCATCGGAGGCAAAGAATACGCTCGCCAGGCTTCCCTGCGGCGTTACGGGGTTTGACCATTCCGAGTCCGGGCCTGCGCCAAGGTAATTTTCCGCATTGACCTTGAACGTATAAGTCTCCCCGTTTGTGAGGCCGCTCACTATGATCGGGCTAGCCGCGCCTGTAGCAGTGATAGCGTCCGGCGAAGACGTAACGGTATAGCCCGTGATTTCAGCGCCGCCGTTGTACGCCGGGAGCGTAAATGTGACGACCGCTTCCTCGTTGCCCGCGGCAGCTGCCACGGCGGAAACCGGACCCGGAGGGCCTACCAGAGCCGAGACATTATTCCCGCCAATCGTGCCGCCGTTTTTATTCACGCCGCCGCGTGCCTCGACCGTCCCGTTCTGTATCCATGACCCGCCGCTTTCAATGGCGAGAAATCCGGCGAGGTTGTTGTCAAAAATCCCGTTGATCGTTGCTGTGCCCGATACGGTAAGCCTCTCGGTATTGACAAACGTCGCGCCGGCAGCGACCGTAAAATAAGAACCGCCTGCTATTGTGTAGTCATTTGCCAGAAGCAACGTCCCGTATGCGACATCCGTACTACCTGTATATGTATTTTCGCCGGACAGCGTTAGAATTCCGGCGCTGTTTTTCTTGACATTCCCTGCCCCGGAAATATTCCCCGGGTATGTGTATGCAGACCCGGTGTCAAACGTAACTGTTGATCCCGCGGCTGTGCCTATATTGCCATTCATGCTCCCGTTGTTAGTCCCATCGCCGATATGCAACGTGCAGTTCAATCCAGTTATATTTCCGTCAAAATCGCCGTAGACATTAATCAGGCCGCTTGCTGTCGTATCAAGGTTACCTTTGTGCACGAACGTGCTGCCGCTGTTAATGGTAAATCTGCCGCTCCCTGTAAGAGCAATCGTGCCGTTGTTGTTGTTTGTGAGCGTAGCCCCGCCGCCGACAGCAAGTGTGCCGGTGTTTACGGAAATTGTTTTACCTGCCTGAATAGTATAGTTGCCGCTAAAAGTGAGCGTGCCCACACCTTCTATCGTTGTGTTCCCTGTATAGGTGTTTGCGCCGCTGAGCGTCACATCGCCGGAGCCTTTTTTGACCACTTCGCCGGATCCGGATATGACGCTGCTGTAAGTGAGCGCGCCCCCCGGGTTTAGTTCCAGCGTTCCGTTGTTTTCGATGTTGCCTGTCAAGGCGGAAGCTTGACAGACGAGTTTTCCGCCTGCCGCTACTGTCAGGGATCCTCCTGCACCTGATGCGGATACGGTTAGCGGCGAGGTGGTTGTCAAAGAGCCCGTAATGTTAAGCGATTCTCCGGCGGCTATTGTGAGGGTTTCGGACAAGGAGCCTGTTCCTTTATATGTGTAGCTGTTCCCGTTTTGCGCGAGGAGGGTCTGTCCGAAGTCTGCCAGATTTAGGGCGCGGTACCACATGTCGAGCGAGGTGTAAGGACCGGTGATGCTGGTGAAGCCGCCCGCGTAATCGCCGTCAAGCGTCCCGCCGTTATTGGTGAGAGAGCCGTTATTAGTGACGGTGTTGTTCTGCGTCCATGTGCCGCCCGAGGCTATATAGATTGTGCCGCTGTTTGTAGTTGTGCCGTTCTGCGTCCAGGAGGCGTCCTCGCCGATGATGATTGCGCCGCCGGCATAGTTGTTGAGCGTGCCT
>Ga0082212_10012935_pt1 | contig 10478 bp, 8 predicted proteins | sample TergutNt197P3_FD_71548 | JGI IMG/M metagenome (GOLD analysis project Ga0082212, IMG submission 71548) | Neocapritermes taracua P3 segment gut microbial communities from Petit-Saut dam, French Guiana - Nt197 P3 | ecosystem: Host-associated > Arthropoda: Insects > Digestive system > Gut ...
GGCGATTTGCGCGGCCTCTATGCTGTGCGTCAGCCGCGTGCGATAAAAATCAGCCTGGCCGACGCCGAAAATCTGGGTTTTTCCCTGCAGGCGCCTGAACGCGGAACTATGCAAAATGCGATCCCGGTCGTGTTCGGTCGCATGCCTGTGATCCCTGCCGGATCCCGGGGTTTCAGGATAACGGCGCTCAAGAAGAAAATCGTCCATATCCATCGTATGTTTTATTACGGCAGTCCGTAGATTCGCTCAATCTCACGTTTCAGAATTTCAAAAGCCTGATGAGGTTCGTCGCAAAAATGTATCAGGTTAAGATCCTCATGACACTTTCGTCAATACATTATTCCTTTATAATCATTAAACAGTTTCAAGCAACTCTTATAATTGTCTTTGTCTTGCTCTAATAGTTTAAATGCCTTTTTATTCAATGTGAAATATTCATAAAACGCCGCATCGTCAAATCCGATTAAAGCCGCATCGTCACTAGTACATCCATAATATATTTTTGATATTCCACTCCAAAGGCAGGCACTCAGACACATCGGACAAGGATAACATGTTGTATACAAAGTAGCGTCTTTAAGTGGACGAAATATTATCCCTTTCTCGATTTGTGAATTGCTTTTTATATACGCATCACGGATGGCAACAATTTCACCATGCTGGGTAGGATCGGAATCAAAAAGTACTCGGTTGTGGCCTCTTCCAGCAACTACACCATTTTTGACGACTACAGCCCCAAAAGGCCCGCCATGTTTTTCAAACATACCTTGTCGGGCCTCATCAATCGCAACCTGCATATAATTATTCATTGGTTTCACCTTTTTTTTAGCCAATTCATTGATGAACATAATGGAAATTAAGAGCAATAAAGAAATTGAAAACAAATGTAATATCGTTTTTATTGTTTTTAATAAAGACATAAACCTTATGTTTCCTTGTGGAACCCATATTAATGCAATTGACGCCACTGCCACTGAAACATTAAATATAAAAATTACAATTATATTTTTATTAATTTCCCTGCCGAAAACATTATAAAATATTGTCAGAAAAATCGGAATCGCCAATACTACGGTTTCCATAATTGCCGCAGTATTCGTTTCGGTAACAATGGCTCTTTTTTCAACCCAAAGAAAAGGGTGCTTAGTGTCTGTTTCTTTGATAATATTAATGTCAAACTCATTATATTGCGCTAAAACAAAATTTGATATAAATAATATATTACCTATTGACCATGGGAAGAAGTATGCAAAAGTAAAAGTGTTATCTCCATCAAGCCAATCGGCACAGTACATTATGAAAAATAATAGATTCCATAAAAGTATTGAAAAATAATACAATATAACAGGTATTTTAATAGGTATTAAATTAATAGAGATGTTGGATTTCTCTTTTTTAACATTATTAATAAATAATGAAAGGAACACATACCCAAAGGTTGACAGCAAAATAAAGTTTGAAGTTATCCATAATAAAAAATTATCTTGTGGATCGTTTTTATTAAAATAATTAGAATAAATTGAATTAATGCAGGCGCATATAGTCCCGGGAATGACACAAATAAATACTAAATATTTTATATAAGAACATAGGGCGTTATAAGTACCATTATTATGTTTATGTATGATTCCTGCAAGCATATATAGGAATACGCTAAACACTATTGAAATTGTTATAAGCAATAATAAATCGTTTTGATTAGCGCTATCTTTATTTAATAGTCTAATGCCTATAATAATATAGCTTATTCCAATAATAAATAAACATAACTTAAATCCGTCGCTTGTTTTTTCTGCAGATGTAAATACCTCCTGGAGCCAACTACTAGATGATTGAGCTGGAGAATTGTTAAGTTGCCTTACGCTCAAATCATCTGATATTCCGTTGATACCTTTTGGCCTAAAAGCACTGAGCACATTGTTTTTTATTACTCGCGACAAATCTCTGAATACTTTCACTGTTTTATTTAGCTTATTCAATTCTTGATTAAATATTACTAACCATATAATAAAGGCTTGTACCACATTAATAATTACATTTACAATAAAATGTGAATCAATGGATGTAATGTCGAATTTTCGCAAAGTTATATTGAATAAAGCAGTGGATATTGCTGCCACAAGTATTCCATATAGTTTCATGGAATAGATGGATATTAAAACAATTACGATATTAAAATAAAGAATAAAAACCGAAGAGTCGTTTGATGTATCTTTTGCAATAGTTTTAAACAAAATTGTAAAAAATGCCGCAATACTTCCTATCAAAATAGTCATGCCAAGTTTTTGCTCTGTGCGTGTAAGAAACAATTGATAATCGACATCATTTGATGTGTCCATTTTCATCTAACTCCTCTGGCCTTCAATATTGGTAACATAATTATTTTTCCATTTAAATAAATTATAAATATTAATGCTAAACAAGAAAATATTTGATAATAGAATAGGCATACTGTTTAAATTATCAATGGAAAATGTTGTTGTCCATAATAATGCCTGAATAAAATTAATCATGATCCAGAAATAGAACTGTTGCCACATTTTTTTAACCGTGCAATAAACTGCAAAGCAATTAATCATCGTGGAAATACTATTTATTATTAATTGAGACGTATTTATATTATATAAAAAAAAATAATAAATAGGCGTACACGTTATTAATATTATGCCCATTACTGAAAATTCAAATAATGACATCGACCGAATTTTTGTTTTTTTTCTATTATTATCCCATCGGAGAAATGAAACAATATATAAAACAACAAAAATAGCATATATAATCAGCTCGCCGAAAAAGCGTTCGCTATACGCCATTATAATATAAACAACCGCGGCAAATGCAAAAAATAATTGACCATTTTTAAACAAGAGAGAGTTGAAAAAAACGCCACATAATGTTAGTAATGCAAATAATAAAGGTAATGGCTTTGAAATCAGAAAGATAGATAAAAGTGTTATTAATAATGCTACACACGTATACATTAAAAATAAACTTCGATGGAATTGATAAATATTTTTAATCAATTTTGTCATATAATTCAAGAAAAATATAAATCGAAGGAGGTCTTGGCATAGGTATTATTAAGATAACTCGACCGATGTTAAAATATAAAAGTCTCCCATAATTGTTTTTAACTCCTTATGGTCGGATCGTTACGTGTTTTGTGGTAATTAACGATAGCGTCCCAAGCCTGTTGCGGAGTTTCCACGAAGATAAACAACTCTAGGTCATCCGGTGAAATAACGCCGCATTCGACAATATAGTCGAAATTGATTGCATTCCGCCAAAATTCTTCGCCGAAAAGGATGATCGGCAATTGTTGCATACGTTGTGTCTGCCTTAGTGTTAATCCCTCAAAAAGTTCGTCGAATGTGCCGAATCCGCCTGGGAAGGCTACAAGAGCCTTGGCTCGGAGCATGAAGTGCAGTTTACGGATGGCGAAATAATGGAATTGGAAACAAAAGTCGGTCGAAATGTACGGGTTCGGTTGTTGCTCGAATGGCAGAGAAATATTCAGCCCTACTGATGTAGCGCCGACATCATACGCCCCGCGGTTCGCTGCTTCCATTATGCCAGGCCCCCCACCAGTGCATATCACAAAATCATGGCGTTTGTAACCGCTATGGGCTACTGCTTTCTTGTTAAATTCAGACACGATTTGCGCAAATTCACGCGCCATATCATAATATTTTGAAAATTCCAGCTTGCTAGTAGCGTCGCGTAACTTAGCCTGCAAGGTTGGATTATCCGGGTCGGCCACCAGTTGATTTTCAATATCACTGAAATAGTTTTGCGCGACATTCCCCGGCAGAAACCGGGCACTGCCAAATACTATGATCGTCGATTCGATATTATGGGTATTGAGGATGATTTCCGGTTTGATGACCTCAAGCTGTATTCGATAGGATCTGGCTTCTGAGCTGTTGAGAAATTTCTCATCGTCACAAGCCAACACGTAGCTGGGTGCTTCCAACAGCAGTTTTCCCAATCGGTTACGAAAAGGTAGCTCTTCTTTGCTGTAATATTCGAGCATGGTGTTTTTCTCCTAGGTGCTTTTTTAAAATTTTTGGCGTCGTCCTTCCAAATCTTGCTTTGTTGCTCATCCTCGAGATTGAATCCAATTTTTTGCAATCATCAATCTTTTCCTTCAGAAACTACATTTTCCTTTTTTCGCTGAAATGAGTCAATATTAATTTGCGTGTTTTGTATCATTGTTTTTGTGAGAGTACAGTAAAACTGAATCCCAAAATCGGTAAAAAGGACGAAACAGAAAATAAATTTCTATCAAATTGATTAATTTTATAAATTAACTTCAACATAAAATTCTCAGAAGTTGCAATACGATTTACTGCTTTTATTGATATAATTTCTTATAATTTGTCATTTAATCGATTTGTTAAAAGGAATATTTCTTTTGCAATTGCAGATAATTCATCAGAACAATCAGCTTTCTTGTATACTCGTCCTTTTGATATTTCCTGCCAATCTAAAGGCAATTTGTCATAATGACAAACCATCCCACCTGTAGGATCATCCGCGATATGATACATCTTCAATATCCCCGATGTTATGATTCTGCATAAACACATGGGGCATGATTCCAACGATGTAAATAGAGTATATTTTTTTATTAGTTCTCTGCTATTTTCTTTGTTCATCATCTCAAAGGCATTTAATAAATCCATTTCGGCATGCAGGTCGCTTCTTGATTCCGAAAACACTTTGTTTTGTCCACGATACTCTATTTCATTTGTTTCATTATTGACAAGTATCGCACCAACACCAAAATTTCCATTTTCGTTAGCTAAAATCGCTTCATTAATTACTTCAATTGCAAAAACATCATGTTGCTTCAATAACACATATCTAGAGAGATTGTTTTTAAGATCTTGTATCCTATTTGACTTATTCATATTTTGCTTCTCCGTGTCAGATAAAATCTGTTTATATACATTCTTTACTAAAAGAGTTATATCATTTTCAGAGATATTTTCAATATCATTAATTTGGTCCATAATTTCTTTATTATTCTCACTATATATCGTATGCTTCAGTAATAATAATTTGTTTTCGGAGCAATAATTTATAAACAAAGTTAATTTCGATTTTTTTATAATTAATCTTAGGAACATTTTTGTACCAACAAAAAATTTCGTTTCCATATCCTGTTTATCATTAGTTTCAATTATTGTTGCCTGCGATCGACATATATTTTTACATAACTCAACAATCTCTTCATTACTAGGGCGATTATTAATACAACCACATTTTTCTAAGATTATAAATAAACAGTTTAGGCATATACCTACCAGTATACCTAATCCCATTCCTTTTATTCCTACTATAGGAACAGTAATACCAGAAATTCCTGAAATAAAGACTGAAGAAGTGAGCAATAGATTAGTAGTTTTCCTATAATCAACTTTTTTTTCAACAAGAAGCTTAATCCCTGGCGTAGCTATAATTCCCATTAAAATTAAACTAAGTCCTCCAATCACAGGGATTGGTATATTATTAAGGAAAGCTTGAAATCGGTTAAAAATTGACATGATAATGCATAAAATGGCAGCTATGATTATTGGTATTCTCTGCCATTGTATCTCCTTTTTTATTCTTAAAACTGCAATGTTTTCCGCATATATTGTAGCAGGAGGTGAGCCAAAAAAACTAGAGATAATAATTGGAATTGAGTTTGCCATCAATGATTTTGGGAAATATTTGTTTATTTTATTATCATAATTAGGCAGAGTTTCTATTAAATCATATTTCAAGTTTTCTAACATTTCTATTCGTGCTAGATGTTCACAAAAAAGTACCAATGTGGGCGGAATTACAACCCACATTAGCTTAAAATCAAAAGTTGGAAGAAAAAACTCTATTTGAGGTATTGTCCAAAAAGGAGTCTCACTGATACTCTTCCAATCAATCATATTAAAATGCACAGAAAATATGCATCCAACAAGAACACCAAAAACAATAAAAGCTCGGCTTAAAACATAATTTTTTATTACAGCGAATAAAATTATCACCATTACAGTAGATAATGAAATGATTATACTATTTATATCTCCATTTTCTATCAATCCAGCTTTTTCAGCAGAATCATTTACTAACTCCAATCCAATTAGTGAAATGGCAGGTCCTCTAACGGCAGGAGGTATCCATTTTTCAATAAATTGATTTTTTTTCTCTTTTCCTTTATTAAAAACAAAATACAAAACTAGCAATGCAATACCAGATATAAAATAAGCGCCATATAATTTTGTATGCAAATCATGTATAGGAATTTGAGGATTTTGCTCTCTTATTGCATTAAGCACATATACAGACATTCCAATAAAAGCAAAACTTGAACTTAGTACCGCTGGTATTTTTGTAATACATGTAAAAAAAATAGTACCTATTCCAACAAATATAAGTACAATTGATATATCAAAAACATCATGCCCACATCGTTGATTTATAAGTATTGGCATTAAAACGGTTGCCGGAAACATAGCCAACAAATGATCGCCAAAGGATATTACTGCGTTCTTAATAGGTTTTTTATTTATATAATAATATTCTACCCATTCAGACTTTTTAGCTTTTAAGGACATTTCATCATTCCTATTTCATTGGACAAACAGAAATCTATAAGAAAATATGTGTGGCTTTCCAACGTAATTATTTCAAAAATTATTGTCCTATATCCTCATTCCACAACGCGGGGTCATTTTCTATAAAGTCGCTCATCATTTTAACACATTCAGAATCATCCAACACAATGACATCGATTCCTTTCGATTTGAGCCATTCTTCTTCACCAATATAATTTTTATTCTCACCTATTACGACCTTTGGGATGCCATAGAGTATCATAGCACCTGAACACATAGAACACGGCGACAGAGTCGTATACATAACACTCTCTTTGTAAACCGAGGAAGGTTGACGGCCAGCATTCTCAAGAGCGCTCATTTCTCCATGCAGTATAACGCTCTCATTTTGTATTCTTTTGTTGTACCCTCTTCCTATGATTTTACCCTTGTGGACGAGAACCGCTCCAATAGGGATTCCTCCCTCTTCAAAGCCTTTCTGGGCCTCTTTAAAAGCCTCTTTCATAAAGTCATACATGATATTCCTCCGCAACTGATATGCTATATTCGCATGCATATTCGCGACAAAATTGATTTTATCTCAGAATATCGTACAATTTCAACGGATTTTCGGATGGAATGAAACAATCAGGCAAGGTAAAAAAAGCTGGGTGAAGATCGTAATGGCAAAGGTAAGGAAAGCAGTATGAAAACTTCGAGAAAGCCGGTTGTATTAACTGACGTCAAAAACAGGTCTGAATTTGTACAGCTTATTAAGACGGCAAATAATTATTTGGAAATCAGAGGATATACTGAACATGGCTACAGACACGTGGGTTATGTTTCTAATACCACGTCAAATATCTTGGCAAAACTTCAGTACGACACGCGAACGGTGGAACTGGGTGCAATTGCGGGTTGGATACACGATATAGGCAATTCAATAAATCGCTTCAACCACGGTATATCGGGAGCGAATTTGGCCTTTCCGATACTGCTTAAAATGGGGATGCCCCCCTCTGAAATCGGAACGATTTTGACAGCGATAGGTAATCACGAGGCAGAGACAGGCATACCTGCCAATCCCGTGGGAGCAGCGCTGATACTGGCGGACAAGTCCGATGCGCATCGTACACGTGTGCATAAAAACCGGTACGATCCCGATGATATTCATGATAGGGTTAATTATTCTATTAAAAAAAATTACCTTTTAGTTGACAATGAGAAGAAAGTCGTACGTCTTGTGATTTTCATGGACAGGACGAGTTCGACAATGGAATACTTTAGAATTTATCTTTCAAGAATGTTGCTTTCGGAAAAAGCAGCAGCGTTTTTGGGGTGTAAATTCGAGCTTGTAATCAACGGTGCAGTAATTAATAATCACAAAGCTGCTCCGCAAAAACTTCTATTGTCCAAGACAGAAACAAACGTTAGCGAGGATGATGACATTATAAATTTTTGCTAACCTTTTATTACGCAAAAAAATTGACCGGTCCGGAACCATACCCCAGTCCGGGCGCGGTCGCGATAGCCTGTGTAATAAATTCTTTCGCCGCGGCCACCGCATCCTTTATCTGATTTCCTTTGGCAAGCTCGGCGGTGATACACGCCGAGTAAACGCATCCTGTTCCGTGCGTGTGCCGCGTATCAATGCGTGGCGAAGACAGCAAAACCGTTTCATTTCCGACACGGAGAAGATCGACGGCGTCTCCCTCGAGATGCCCTCCTTTGATAAGCGCGCCGCGCGCGCCGAAAGATATGATTTTTTCCGCAGCCCTTTCCATTGATTCGATATCGCTTACTGAAATTCCGGCAAGTTCGGCTGCTTCATGTAAATTCGGCGTAACCAGATGCGCCCGCGGCAGCAATGATTCCGCCATCGCCCTGCGGGCCGGTTCCGTCAAAAGCGCGTGTCCGTGTTTGCTTATCATGACCGGATCTACAACCAGGGGAAAATTGAATTCCTCGGCAAGCCGCGCAATCAATCTAACGATTTTTTCGTCTCCGAGCGCGCCTGTTTTTGCCGCGCCGGGAGATATATCCTCCAGCGTTGCGCGTACCTGCGCCTCGACCAATTCAGGCATAAGAACATCCACCGCGCTCACACGACAGGTGTTTTGCACCGTCAGAAGCGTTATGGCCGCCATTCCGTAAACGCCGCGCTGATGAAATGTTTTAAGATCAGCCTGGATTCCCGCGCCCCCGGAGGGGTCGGATCCGGCGATGCTGAGTGCAACCGGAATTTTCATAATTAATTATTATGCCCGTGAATAACGTAAATTGCATGGGGTAATTGAGGTGCGCGACATAAAAGTTCCAGACATGGGAGCGATGGGAGCGCCGGCGTCCCTGGGAGCGCGGGCGTCCTCGCCGGCGTATAATTAATAAAGATCGCGCCAATGGCGCGCTTCAAATACAGCGGCGCGATTTATTGCGCCCCTTTTTATTATTTACACGACCGGCGAGGACGCCTGCGCTCCCATGTCATTTCCAATGTCTGGAACTTATATGTCGCGCGCCCTGATGATGACGATTCATCGCGCGGGCATCCAGAATATCCGACAAATGTTCTTTGTCGCGCGTTCCGTCGTTCATGCAGCGCTCCCAGACAAGCCGGCTTTCCATGCACAGATACACGAAAACAGACGGGGCTTCTTTTCTGATCCACGCAAGCATTTTTCGGTAAATTTCCTCGCGCAGAGGACGGAAATAACGGAGCTTGCCATGATGGCCGGGAATAAACTCTCCGTACGTCAGGCGTGATTCCGGATGGCGTCGGCGTATTATTTCGCAGAGGCGCGGCGTGAACCTTAACGCGCCAAGACTTATCCACGCGATATTTTCCGGATTAATCCTGCCGAAAAGCTCACGCACGATTTCGCGATAGTCGTCTTCCCAACCCGTATAATAAACCAGCGGGTCAAAATGAAATCCAAGCCGGTATCCCCATTCCACGCATTGTTCCGCCGCCGTGAGGCGGTCTTCAATCGTCGCGGATAGTTTTTCCTCGGAATCGCGAATACTTCTGGAGTTCAGCGACCAGGAAACTACCGTATGCCCTCCGTGATTCAACCCTTGCAGGTTGGCGATTTCAACCGACTTGGTTTTTAATTCCAGTACGCCGTTCGGCAGCGCGGCAAAAAAAGGAACGATACGTTTCGTGTAGTGGGTAATGTCGTCCAGCGCAAGCGAATCGGCCAGTTCGCCCGTGCCGATTCGAAATATCCTGTTCGGCGTCGCGCGGAGCATACCGCCGATTTCTTCAAGGTAATCATCAATATTTGTGGCGATAATCAGCGACGGGTCTGTCAGATAGTCCTGTAAAACGCAGTACGTACAGTCCAGATGGCAGTTCCACGAATAGCCGGCGACATAGTAGTTACAACACATTTCCGCGCCGCCGCCCTGGCAGGGTTTGAGGAATTTCCCATTATGGCGCGTAAGAAAAAGCGTGTCATGCGAACAAACAGCGCCTTCGTCCGGGCGATTGCGGACTATCCGCGTCTCGACGCCGGAAAGCCGCGATATTATTTCACGCGCCGCGTCGTCACGAAGGGAATCTTCGTGTACAAGTACAAGTTTCGGATGAAATATTCCGTTTTCGACTTTCGTTGTAATTACAAGACCCTCTTCCGTTCAGTATTTCTTAACTTATAATATTACACGCGAGTGTGAGATGATTTAGTGTTTTTCAATATGTATTAGCGGCGTTGGGCTTTTATTCGGGGGTTAACATGAAAATCAGGAATTTCTCGCTCTTAATTATTCTGGATATTTTGGTTGTTTCGATTATTTCCTTATTTTTCTTTCTTCCCGCCCCTAAAAGCCCGCCGGCGCCTCCAAATCCGGAACTGGTCGCCGCCCACTCCGCGGGCGTGATAGACCGGAACGGAACAATAC
>Ga0082212_10012936_pt1 | contig 10477 bp, 9 predicted proteins | sample TergutNt197P3_FD_71548 | JGI IMG/M metagenome (GOLD analysis project Ga0082212, IMG submission 71548) | Neocapritermes taracua P3 segment gut microbial communities from Petit-Saut dam, French Guiana - Nt197 P3 | ecosystem: Host-associated > Arthropoda: Insects > Digestive system > Gut ...
AAATCCTGGCATAGCAGTTCAACTACAAAAAGTTGAACCGCTACTAACCTCAAACCTCACCTACAAATTAATAATAACCTATACCAAATTGCTTTCAAAGCCATGCAGGGTTTGTATCCCTTCACAAATACGACCAAATTCAGCGTAACATCGTAATGGTTCAAGATTTACCTTACGATCATCCAAATCCCTACGGCGATAAATGCAGAGCCAGCAAAATACTTAACTAGATGTGATGGCACATATTTATACAATGTACCCCCCACCAGAACTCCTAATAGTGTTGCCAATATCAGTGCAGCACTGGCTGCAAGAAAAACAGTCCGCCATTCCCCGCTCTTTGCTGTTGCTGCCATTGCCGCCAACTGTGTTTTATCTCCAAGTTCGGCGAAAAACACGGTAATGAAAGTACTCCAGAACAATGCCCCAGACATAAATTGCCTCCACAAAAAAGATTATCATTACCTCCAATTACCAGAGACAATAGGGCACAATATTTAGATATGCCGCAAGAATCATTGGATTTACCAATCACCTATGTTGATTCGCCAGCTTCGCTCAGGCTCGCACTGCCCGAGTTATTTGCGGCAAGTTTAGTTTCAATAGATGCCGAATTCAGCCTGACTGGAGTACACCACTGTGTGCTTGCCCTCCTCCAGGTTGCCACGCATGACCGCGTGTGGATAATTGACCCCTTGGCCATCCCAAGCCTGATCCGTCCCTTGTTGCTGGCCTTGGCTGAGGTACCATGGATAGCACATGATTTTTCAGGGGATGGTACCGTGTTTAAGCGGCTGTATGGTGTTGTCGCAAAGTCTGTCATGGACACAATGATGCTCGCAAAGGCTTTAAACTATCCACAGCCTGGATTAAAAGCTATGTCAAAACAAAAACTTGGAATAAACATCCCCAAAGAAGAGCAGGATAGTAATTGGCTATCTCGACCCTTGAGGGAAAGTCAGTTGAAATATGCTGGGAGGGATGCCGCGCTATTATTGCCATTGTTACGGTGTCTGGCTGATGAGGCTGAGCATCGCAGGACAAGTGAGCCGGAAATTGATTTTCGCTTGAAACAACTGCCATCAGATACCAGGCAAATGCTTTCAAAAATTGACAACTATGTGCAACCTGACACGCCTCTGGTGGTCGAGAAGGCCAGGGCAATGGGGCTTTTGCCAGTCGCTGAGGTAAGGGCCAGGAGATTATTGGATATGAGACACAAATGGGGCAACGAAGGAGACATCGCCGCCGTGATGGAATTGGGCAACCGCTGGATTTTGGCACGGCTTCAATATCCTCCAAAAAACCGCTCCGCCCTTGAAAAAACGATACGCAATTGGAGATTTTGCAAAAAACGGATTGATTCTTTGTGGAAAATTTTCACAGAAGATTGATTTGACAATAATGCTAGATTATAGTCAGTAGTAGTTTCTCATTTGGGAGTCAACCATGACAGATACCGAAAACTTGATTCATTTTCCCAAGGGGCTGATTGGCTTCCCTGAAGCCAAAGATTTCCAGCTTCTTGAGCCAAACGACGCATACCCTCTCAAGTTTTTGCAATCAACCGCTCATCCAGAACTCAGCTTTGTTGCAATGGACGTTGCGGCTATTAAACTTGATTTTGCCGCGTCACTGCCACCCGAGGATGCAGAGCTACTCGCATTAAACAATATTGAAGATGCCATGATCATGGCTTTTGTCGTTATTCCTGAAAATGATAAGCCCGATGAAATGGTAGCCAACCTGGCAGGGCCAATTATAGTCAACAAAAACAGCAAGAAGGCTGTCCAATTAGTTCTCGACCCTGAAGAGTATCCATTGCAACACCCTGTGTTTGATTTAACAGTACATTTTCCTGCAGGCCTCATTGGTTTCCCCGAGCTGAAGCGTTTCCGCCTGTTTGAACCATCCGGTGGATACCCGCTCAAGTTTTTGCAAGCTATTCAGAATGAAGAATACTCTTTTGTATGTATAGACATTGGCGCCATTAAGGCCGATTTTGAAGCTCCTTTGACTCCAGAAGATTCAGAATTTTTGGGGGCAGAAAAACCAGAGGACGTGCTGGTACTTGCGTTGGTAGTCATTCCCGCTGATGATCCAAAACAAATGACGGCCAACCTGGCTGGCCCGCTGGTCATCAGCAAGACCACACTGAAGGGGCGGCAACTGGCACTTGATTCAGAAAAATATCCGCTGAAATATAAGATTATCAGCAGTGAGTAGGCCGTACATCCCGAATATCCTGTATTAATGGCTTGCGGCCTATAGCACTTTTGCTCTGTGGGCCGCGCTCATTACGATGGCTATGCCAAGAAAATAACTTATTGTGCTACTTCCGCCATAGCTAAAAAATGGCAGTACTATCCCTTTATTGGGTAGGCTCCCTATCGCCATGGCTATATTCACAAAAATATTTAATCCGAGCAGCGCAGCAGCACCGGTACAAAAATAGCTCTCTGCAAGAGTCTTTGCATCTCTGGATACGGCCAATATCCTGCTCAAAAATAGGCCAAACAATGCCGTTACCAGAAGAACCCCAAAGAACCCGCGCTCTTCTGACCAGGCGGCAAAAATAAAATCGGTGGTCTTAACGGGCAGATAATTGAGCTGGGTCTGGGTACCACCTGTCAATCCCTGACCAAAAACACCTCCTGCTCCAATAGCGATTTTTGCCTGATTTATCTGGTAGTTGCTGCCCTGCAAGTTGTCTGTCTGGTTAAAAAAGTTTACAACCCGCTGTATTTGATAGCTTTTTATCAGATTGGTTTTCAAAGCAACGGGGATAGATAGTCCAATTACCACAGAGGTGGCTGCCACCCACTTCCAATTCAGACCCTTAATGAGGGGGATAAGGATCAGGATGGGCAGGAAAGAGAGTGCCATACCTAAATCAGGCTGTTTTGCGATAATGGCGATCGGCAACAAGACTGCCGAAATTACTACCAATATTTCAGGCATTCTGATGTACTCGGTGGGACGTTTGCCTAAGAAATCAGCGGCAAAAAGCAGGGTAGTCCATTTAACCAGTTCGCTGGGCTGAAAACTAAAATTGAAACCAAACGCACTGATACCCAGCCAACGTCTCGCACCTTCGCCGGCTCCAAGTTTCAGACCCATCGGGGTGAAGGCAACGAGGAGTAAAAGGAATATGCCAATTGAGTAAATCCAGAGGCTTTTTCGGAAATACTGAATGGGGGAACGGCTTGAGATGATTGTCAACAAGGCAAGGCTCATCCCAAAGAATACAAGCTGCTTTAACCATATGTCGGGACGTAGGTTTTTTCCAGCCGAATATAACGTGAGCAACCCAAGTCCCATGAGCAAAAGCATGGGGGCAAGAAGTGAAAAATCCAGTCGCCGAATGCCTACTTTCACTTCCTGTCCTCTTCAATTCCCACTTCTTTGGGGATGGCATAAAAGGAGCCGGGTGTCCTCGCAACCGGTGGCGGCAGGGGGTTGTCGTTGCGGTCAATAAACCAATATCTGCACAATTTTTGAGCGATTGGGGCGGCGGCGGAGGCTCCAAAGCCTGCATGTTCCACCATCACTGCCCAAGCGATTTGTGGATTTTCTCTGGGGGCATAGCCAGCAAACCAGGCATGATCCCTCAGTTGTTTGGCAGACGCGAGATATGCGTCACGAGTGGTGTATCTTGAAACCTGGGCTGTCCCCGTCTTCCCGCAGATTTCCAGGTCTTGCATAGCAATACCCCTTGCTGTGCCATGCTTCACCACTTGGGACATCGCCTGGTCAAGAATCTCCCATGTCTTTGAGTCGAGGCCTGTCTCTCGAAACGGGATCCGAGGATATTCTTGCAGCCTTTGTGTCTGCTCATCTCTGTAGCCCAGCAATAGATGAGGAGTCAGGATTTTCCCTTTGAGAGCAATTGTGGAGAAAAAACGCGCTAGCCCGAGAGGTGTAACACCAACGGCACCCTGGCCAACTGCAACATTGATTGTGTCTCCTGGATACCACTCTTTATGAGTTTCCCTATTTGGTATGCGGCTTGACATCTCGCCTGGCAAATCAATGCCCGTCCTTTCTGCAAGCCCATATTTTTTTGCGGTTTCATATATTTGGTCAATATCCAATCGCGCTCCAAGTTCATAGAAAAATATATTGCAACTGACTGTAACTGCTGTAAGAAGGTCTATGCTCCCGTGAACTCCTTCGCAGCGGCGTGGGTACCCATAAAACGACTTCGTTCCCGTGCATGTGAATCGGGTCTGAGGGGTTATAATATTGTGTTCCAGTGCAGCCAGAGCCATCAGAAGTTTAAATGTGGAGCCAGGTGAGTGGCGGCTCTTGATGGTACGGTGGTACATGGGATTGCGGCCATCGCTATTTGTCAGGTACTCTGTCTTTCGTGGATTTCTCCTGTCCATAAACGCATTTGGGTCAAATGAACCGGATGAATACATAGCCAGTACTCCACCGTCCCTTAAATCCAGAACAACGGCGGCTCCATTTTCTGCCCCGTAGGCGTCCCGCAAAATACTCTGCATCCCAGCGTCCAAGGTTAAGAATACCGTTTGTCCTGGCTTGGAAGGTATTTCACCAAGCGGAGCTACCTCGCGGCCCATGTAATCAGTGACTATTTCGCGGAGACCATCCTCGCCGCGAAGTATGTCATCATGGGTTGATTCTAGGCCCTCCAAACCGATGATGTCACCCTGGCGATAATTTTTATCCTTTAGGCGCACCAGGTCTTCTTTAGAGACTTCGCCAACATATCCAAGCACATGCCCCGCCAGTTCCTCCCCAAGGTAAATGCGCCGAGGGGCCACCTGGACAGTGATGAAGGGGAACCTGGCCCTCATTTTTTCTGCTTCTGCTAACTCCTCTTCAATCAAGTTGTCTTTTAGTAATAAAAATCTGTTGCCTCCAGCTTGCCTGGTTGCAGTTATTTTTTGCATCAATTCATCTGGCTCTGTCTGAAGTGCCAGGGCAAGTGCCTGGACTTGCTGGATAGCCCTTCTTTGTCGGTCGTTCTGTGGTTGGCCTCTGGGGATGTCCGGCAAATCTTCCTTTTCGATAATAAGATTCAAAGTATGGCGATTTTCTATCAGTTTATGCCCGTTTCGGTCAAGTACAAGGCCCCTCGGGGCAGGAGTAGTTCTTATCTTTATGGCCTGGCTCCTGGCCTCTTGCTTTAGCTCCCTTCCTCGCACTACCTGAACCCATCCATAGCGAATCAGGATTGCTCCAAGCAGACACCAAATAGCACCCTCTAAAATTGCGAGGCGTTTGTGGAGTAAATATCGAATCTTGGGATCCATACATCACCTCTTGTGGGGTGGACTATAGAAGCGCCAGGCCAACGCTCCCCATGCGGGCAGAAGAACCAGAGACCATTGCCATCCATAGCCCAACAGGTGTGGGCCTGAAGCCAGATTAACGAAGAAGCGGACTACCACGGTGTGCAATATAACGGCCAGTATAAGTTGAAAGTAGTACGAGAAAGGCTTTTCAGGCGGACTTACAGAGAGCGAATACCAAAAAAGTAATGCACAGACCATGTTGCCTGTTGCCGTGCCCCCCAGGACAGGATAGGTACGAAGAACCAATTCCAACTGCCATCCGGCAAATGCAGCCAAAAAAGCACAATAAAGGGGAGTCCTCAACCCCGGGGCGATGCCTAATACGATGAATACATGAACAACTGCCTGGGGGGCAGGCCATGGGGCCAGCAAGTACAATAAGACTAAGGCAATTGCCAGGGTGAGACCAAGGCGCGTAGAAGTAGCACTCCGCGGGTTCATCTTGCCCCCGCTGGCCTGGATATTGGCAACGGAGGTTCCAGCCTGGTGCTAAATTCCAGTTTGGGAGTTGATGGCAATACAAATAATATTCCCAATTTATCCAGCGGTGCAGCAATAGTCACCACGATATCCATTTCGAGTAGGCCAGGGGACACCTCGGACACATATCCAATCAACATGCCTGGCGGAAAAATCTGATCCAGGCCAGATGTATATACTGGCTCACCAATCTGGATTGCCTCCTGGTTGCTTATGTACCGAATGACCGCCAGGCCAGGCCATTTGCTGCCCTGGAGTACTCCCTTAGTCCTGCTCCTGGCAAGCATTACGCTCGTTGAGGCATTATATGCGTCCAATGGTAAAACGATTGACTGCATCTGGCCAACAGACCAAATCCTGCCCACAACTCCTTCTGCACAAATAATCCCCTGATCCTCAACGAGTCCCTGGTCTTCCCCTGAGTCAATTACTATCCCCCCCCAGGGCGCATCTCTATTGTTTGCCAGGATGCGGACTGGCTGCATTTCAATTGGTAGCCTTTTTTTTAGGCCCAGAAGATTGACAGCCTCGTCCGCTTCACCCAGAACGGCCCCGTCCTTCAGCCTTTCCAGACGTAGTTCTGCAAGTTGGGTTCTTAGTATAGCCAGTTCATGTTGGGCGGCTTCCAGGGATGTAATTCTTTGTATCCTGTCGTAACGCCAAGTTTCTATTTTTGCAGCAATTAACGTTGCCGGCTGGCTAAAAAAATATGCTGTACTACGCCACATTGAGTATGCGTATTTGCCCAGAAAAACCCATATCAAGTGCCCAAAAAAAAGAACTGCCAAGGCCAATCTCTGCCTTAGGATAGGATCAAGGAACCAGCTTCGGGGCTTCATTTCCTGCCCCAGGATTGGCAGTCCATGGACAGTCCTCAGTCAGGGATTTGGATGCGTCTAAGGAAGGGGATGTCGTCTAATAGAGAGGCTGTGCCCCTCACAACGGCCGTTTCGGGGTCAACTGCCCGCCAGCATGGTAGGTGGGTTTCTTTTGTGATGCGTGTATCAAAGCCCTGGACTTTAGAACCTCCGCCAGTTAGGCAAATGCCTCTGTTAATCAGGTCTGCAGCTAACTGGGGAGGAGTTTCATTGAGAGCTTTGCGAATGAGACCAATAATGGCGGTGATAGGCTCACTAAGTGCCTCTCTGATTTCGGCATCGTTTAATTTGATGGTCTTTGGAAGCCCCTCAAATTGATCTCTTCCTGAAATCTCCATGGTACTAGTAGTCTCTGTTGGATAGGCAGAGCCAAGAGTCCACTTAATCTCTTCTGCGATACTTTCCGAAATCAAAACGCTGTGTTTTTCGCGGATGTACTTGATAATGGCTTCATTCATCTCGTCCCCGGCAATGGGAATCGAGTCGGCAAACACCTTGCCGTTATACGAAATCACCGCAGCGTCTGTCGTGCCACCCCCGATGTCGATGACCATACATCCGCGTTTTTCATGTATGGACAGGCCTGCTCCAATTGCGGCCACCATTGTCTGGTCAACCAAAAATACCTCTCCGGCCTTTGCGTCATGACAAACTTGTCTGACAGCACGACGAGCAACCTGGTGTGCCCTGGGAGGAACGCTTACCACTATTCGAGTAGTAAATTTCCTTCGCGGACGAGCTTTATTAATGAAGGCTGCAAGCATTTTTTCAGCAGCGTCAACTTCATAAATCATCCCATCCTTTATGGGGCGAACCGTTAAAACACCTTGAGGGGAACGTCCCAGTAACTGCTTAGCTTCATCGCCAACCGCCTCAACTTCCTGAGTGTTGGTGTTTATTGCGACTATCGAGGGCTCGTGGATAACAATGCGCCCAGCCTGCCTTGTATGGATTAGCAAAGATGCTGTACCTAAATCAATGGCTAAGTCTGACGTAAAGATGTTTGACCAAAACTGGCTTGAAAAAATATTTGCCACTACATGCCCCCAGAACGAACGGAGTTTTCCACTACTTGGTTATTGAACTGATTTTAGACTCAATTATCAACCAAAAAGGCTGTTATCATCATTCAATCATTTTACATGGAATCCATTTTTGGAGGTCAAATGAAACTAGAAAAGGTTTTTTCTCTGCTGGTCATTGTTGGATGGCCACTTCTGGCACAGGTTTCCCCAGGAGTTGAAAGACATCCTCTGCCACCAATAGCCCCCGTAATCACTCCTGATGAGATTCAGGGTGAAGGTTGCACAAGCATACTGGTTGGTAGGCTGGCATCTGCTGATGGTTCGACCATGACTAGCCATAGCTGTGACAGCGGCACAGACAGAACCTGGATGAATATGGTTGCCAGGGCCAAACATGCCAGGGGATCAATGGTTGATCTCATTGAAAACCCCAAGAGGACTAAAGGGATCAATGACCCAGGGGTCAAGGTTGCAGGGAAAATACCCCAAGTCGAAGAGACTTATTCCTTTTTGAATGCCGCCTACCCTATTATGAACGAATATCAGCTGGCAATTGGGGAGACCACTGTTGGTGGACGGAGGGAACTTGTGAGCAGGGCCGGCCTGTTGGATGCTCCGGAACTCTACCGACTGGTGCTGGAAAGGGCTAAAACTGCCAGAGAAGCAATTAAGATAATTGATGAGCTAACCAAAGCGCACGGCTATAACGATTCTGGCGAGTGTTTTACCTTCGCTGACAAAAATGAATGTTGGCTCTTTGAAATTTATGGCCCTGGACGAGACAAGATAGGGGCAGTATGGGCCGCGGTGAGGGTGCCTGACGATGAAATAACCGTCAGTGCAAATGCCAGCCGAATCCGGCAATTGGATTTAAGCAAAAAGGACTGGTACCTCGCCAGTTCAAATGTGTATTCGTTAGCTAAGGAACAGGGATGGTGGATTGAAGGCGAACCATTCGATTTTGCATATGCCTATGCACCTTCAAGCCGAGTGAGTCTGGCCTGCCGTTTGAGGGAATGGCGAGTACTGAGCCTTTTGGCTCCCAGCCTGAGCCTGAGTCCACATAGTGAAAACCATCCGTTTTCTGTTAAGCCTGAGAAAAAAGTCACGGTTCAGGATTTGTTGGCGATTTTCAGAGATTCATACCAGGGGACAGAATTTGACCAAATAGCTGGAATGCACAAGGTAGATGCCAAACTGGCAGCTACTGTTAATCCCGTTGCAAACCCATTTGCCCATAACGACCTCAAGATTGCTCTGAATATTCCCAGGTACAGAACTATTGCAGTGCCGCAATCTACCTACCTAACCGTCACCCAGAGCCGAAACTGGTTGCCGGATTCTATTGGCGGTGTGGTTTGGCTTGGCTACGACAACCCAGCCACCACTCCTCATCTGCCCTTTTATGCTGGAATCACAAAGGTTCCCGCCAGCTTTGAAGTGGATGGCCGATGGGAATATAGTAGGGATTGTGCGTGGTGGGCATTCAGGACTCCCAGCAAACTGGCCCATTTTAGATACCAGGAAATGTCAATTGACATCATCGAAGTCATGAATACCATTGAGACAAAATTATTCGGTAATCAGGAGGCAATCGAAGCAGAAGCACTGCGTCTGCACAGGCAAAACCCAGAGGCTGCGAAAAAATATTTGACTGATTACTGTGTCAGGGAAGCTGAATCAGCGGTTGAAGCATATTGGAAACTTGCGGATACGCTCTGGCTAAAATATTCGGGGCGATTCTAGGGCAATGTAACTTTTTATGTTACGTTGCACCAGGTCGGGATTTGCTTGCAAATATGGAAAGAACTGGAATCAAATACCCTCAAAGCGTTATTCTGTTTACTGTAATTGTTTTTCTTAAGACTGTTCAACCCAAGGAGGTATGATGGCAGACCACAAAAATACCGGAGCCGGGGAGCGGCTGCTGTCGGAATTTCCGACACCGTCTTTAGATGCATGGAAAGAAGAAGTAGTCAGGCTTTTGAAGGGTGCTCCGTATGACAAGAAGATGCTTACAGCTACTTATGAAGGCATCACTCTACAACCAATGTACACGGCAGAAGACACCAAAGATTTGCCTTTCCAGGACACGTTGCCTGGTGAATGGCCATACTTGAGGGGCACTGAGGCTCTTGGCAAGCGATTGAACGGTTGGCTAATTGCCCAGGAACTCCCTTTTGCTGATCCAAAAGACTTTAACGAAGCCCTTCGGCATGACCTGAAGTGTGGCCAAAACGCCCTATGCATTTTGCTGGATTGGGCTGGATACCGTGGCCTGGACGCTGATCAGGCCGAAACAGAAATGGTCGGCAGAGGTGGGACTTCCATTTCTGCGTTCCAGGATGTAATACAGGCTCTGGAAGGTATTGATCCGACCACTCCCATAATGGTTGTGGGTGGTGCAGGCTCAGTCCCTGCGGCAGCGTTGGTCGTTGCCGCACTTAAGGCCACTGGCGCAGATTTAGCAAAAGCTAACCTTACGCTTGGAAATGATCCACTCGGTTTTCTTGCAGCCAATGGTCAATTGCCCATGAACCTCCAGGAGGCATTTGACGGACTCGCCAGCCTCACCAATTGGGGCATAGCAACTTCTCCTAATGCAAAAACTCTGGTTGCTTGCGGATTCCCCTACTATGAATCCGGAGCCAACGCAGTCCAACAACTCGCTTTTACCCTATCCAGTTCAGTAGCTTGCCTTTCAGCTATGGAAGCAAGGGGTATCAGTGTAGAGAACGCTGCCTCCAGGATGGTATTCCGTCTCAAGGTC
>Ga0082212_10012937_pt1 | contig 10477 bp, 7 predicted proteins | sample TergutNt197P3_FD_71548 | JGI IMG/M metagenome (GOLD analysis project Ga0082212, IMG submission 71548) | Neocapritermes taracua P3 segment gut microbial communities from Petit-Saut dam, French Guiana - Nt197 P3 | ecosystem: Host-associated > Arthropoda: Insects > Digestive system > Gut ...
TGAAGTGCCCTGTTTGGCTATGATCCAGCAGGCAAATGTTGGCAGAAGGCTGGGCGACCTGCTTGCCTATATGAATTTTGTCACCTTTATCTTTATCCTTGTCGGCAGCCTCATCTTTTCAACCGTCACCAACCTCACGCACGAAAACAGCATTGCTGTCTTTATCACTATTCTTGCACTCTGTTTGGTTACAATAATTGTATTCAAAACCTCCCTATCCAAGGCTACTTCTCTACCCTGATCCGTGCATCCACAGCCACCACATATTGCGTTGTGCCCAAGAGCGGATTGATGTCCATTTCGGCAATTTCGGGGGCGGCGCAACAGAGGGCGGATAGTCGGCGGATGGCGTCCCGATAGATGGCTACGTTTACCCCCTCCTGCCCGCGAACGCCGCAAATCAAGGGGTAACTTCGCAAACCTTCGAGCATCTTTTGCGCCTCCTCTTTGGAAAGAGGCGACAAGCCGTAGCTGACATCTTTGAGCACCTCCACAAAGATTCCCCCCAAACCGCACAATAGGGTGTGGCCAAACGCGCCTTCACGTTTTGCGCCAATAAATAATTGTGTACCCGAAAGTTGAGACTGCATGAGTACGGCTATAGCGCCTTCAATGCGCATCATGCGCCTGAACTCCTGCGCTACAGTATGGAGGTTGGTTACGTTAAGCGTAACGCCACCCACATCTGATTTATGCACAGGTCCTACCACCTTCATCACCAAGGGAAATCCAAGGGTGTGGGCTGCCGATGCGGCATCGGCTTCGCTCTTGACAGTCACCTCCTGAGCGCGGGCAATTCCTGCGGCGTCAAGCAGTTGACGTACCTCGTCGGGAGAGAGGTAGCCGTTGGGAGCAGCCTCCATAATGTTACGAATAGCGACATGGTCAACAGGGAGTAATTCAACCTCCTCATCAACAGGTGCAGGGGTATTTAACACCTTGGACAGGGCGCTTCCAAAGAGCACCTCGTCCGGGAAAAATATCCTGCCTTTTGATTGAAACGCCGCTATCTCTTCGCGCACCGTAAGGTAGGAGGGAAATATGGGATAGATGGGCTTTTTACACCGCTTCATCTTTTCGTGCAGGGTGTCATAGACGTCAAACACAGAGGTCAATCCGGGAGAGCCAAACAATACGGCCATGGCATCGACTTCAGGAACGTCTTCTTCGCAAAAATCGATAATGTCTCCCAACTGTTGCGCCGTTCCAGTGGCAAGAAAGTCAATGGGATTGGCAACCGACGAGCCGGAGTAGAGCCTTGCCAACAACGCATCGGCTTTGGCGCCCGTTATTTGGGGAATTTCAATCTTATTTACCGAGAGCACGTCTGTTAACATAACGGCAGGACCGCCGGCATGGGTAATGATGGCCATGCGCTTGCCCTTGGGGAGTGGCTGCATCAAAATCGACGCCACTGTAACCAACTCCTCGCGACCGTAGCAACGGATAATCCCCGCCTTCTTAAAGAGCGTATCAACCGCCTTGTCCGGGGATGCCAGCGCCCCTGTATGAGAGGAGGCGGCACGACTGCCCGCTTCGCTGTACCCCGCTTTTATGGCGGCAATGCGTACCCCCTTTCGGATGAGCGATGCAGCGTGTTTCAGAAGCAGTTGGGGCTTGTTTACACTCTCAATATAGAGCAACTTCACGGGGGCGCTCTCTCCATGCACATAGTGCAGGTCAAGTTCGCGCAACACCTCCTCTACGCCCATTTGAGCGCTGTTGCCCACCGAAAAGACGTTGGAAAAGGAGATGCCATTCCGCATGGCCGCATCTATAATAAAAAGCGCCGTAGCGCCCGATCCGGAGATAAGATCAACTCCGGTAGGCGAGAAGGGGGGAATGGGTTGGGTAAAGACGCCTGTATAGTTTTGGTTCATCACGCCAATGCAATTGGGACCAATAAGCGATGCACCCGCCTTGTTCACCGACTCCACAATCTGCGCCTCTAACCGCGCACCCTCTTCGCTCTCCTCATGAAATCCGGCAGAGAAGATAATGAACGCCTTTGTCCCCTTTTGTTGGCACAATACTTCCACTGTGGCAGGGCAAAGCGCCGCCGGCAAAGAGATAATGGCCAAATCGGTTTGCGGCAACTCCTCTACAGATCGGTAACAGGGTACTCCCTGTATGCTATCCGCCTTAGGGTTAACTGCATATAGCCTTCCTGCATAACAATTGTCCAATAAATTTTTTAGTACCTTTCCGCCCGGTTTATGCACATCTTCCGAAGCGCCTACCACCACAATACCTTCCGGAATCATTAACTGTTTTGTAATCATAGCAACTCTTTTTGTCCAATAAATTCTTTTGTCTGCAAAGATAACGTTTTCCCTGCGATTCGTATCAATCGCTACCCATTTGAGTCGATATTTGAGTCGATATTTGCCCTGACAGCCTCTTCAATAAATTTGTTAAAGGGCTGCATGGTCCCAAAATGTTGTGCTGCTTTTATTGCGAAGTCGGGCGTCTGCAACTCCGAATCGGATAAAGAGACGTGCAAATAGAAGTGTTTTAGCATAAAATAGGGTGCAGCCGGATGCTCCTTGGGAAAACCGTTGGGTACGCGCTTGAGGGCGTCCGGATCACGGTACAAGTCGCTCCATGCAACAGGGTAGGGGGGATGGAGGATCGCTTCAAGTTCCTCCCAATTTTCATAGATGCTTTTGCGAATGATGCGTAAAATATCGGGCGGAGGGCAATATACCCCGCACGAAACAAAAGAGTTGGACGGTTCAATGTGTAGATAGTATCCGGGGAGGCCTGCCTTGGCTCTGGTGCCTAAGGGATGGATCAGGAGACCAAAGTTGGGTTTATAGGGCGACTTGTCGTGGGAAAAACGGGTGTCGCGGGCAATCCGAAAGAGGCAACGCTTGGGATCGACCAAGGCAATAGATGCATCAAAATGGCTGATTTCGGAGATCAGGTGTTGCGCTGTTTCCAAAACGTTCTGTTTGGCAGCAGCGTATATATTTGCCTGATCATGAAACCATTCTCGATAGTTGTTTTGAGCGAGCGCCGATAAAAACTGAAGGGTGGAAGGGTGTATCATTAAGGTTGGGGGGTTAATGGTGAGAGGTAAAAAAAAGATAAAGTGTAAGGCAAAATTAGTGGTTTTTCTTTTAAAAATCAAATTTCATTAAGAAAATCATGTACATTTGCAAAAAAAATGCAGTTATGATCATAGCCAATCCAATATATGACGCAGTCTTCAAGCACTTAATGGCAAACAGGCACAGTGCGAAGTTTTTTATAGAGACGCTTATTGGCGAAAAGATAGAAGATATTGCCATGGTGCCAAAAGAATACACCTATTTTGCAAACGTAAAGAAAGAGAACGAGCAAATTGAAAAGGACGAGATTGAACGCAGTAAAACAAAGTGGGAAATCTTATCTATAATGAGAAATGATTTTGTAGCCACCATTCGTAATGCAGACGGTGAGCGCAAGAAAGTCATTATCGAGATACAAAAATCGAGTAAACCTGCGGATTTAATGCGTTTTCGCACCTATCTATCCGAACAGTACAAACAGAGAGACGTAGTGGAGGTAGCAAGCGGAAAAGTAGAGAAGGCTTTGCCAATTATATGTATTTATCTGTTAGGCTTTAAACTTACCAACATCAAGGCGGCGGCTATACGGGTTTGTCGTACCTACACCGACATGATAGGGCAAACCGAGATAAAACAGAGAAACAAGTGGATTGAAGCCTTAACGCACGACGGTTATTTTGTACAGATACCCTACATAACAGGGAAGCCGCGCACCTTATTAGAAAGCGTGTTGAGTGTTTTTGAGCAGCAATACTTTTTTGACGACAAGAACACGATAAAAGAGTATGACTATCCCATAGAGGACAACAACTTAAAAAAGATGGTAGAGATACTCAAATATGCAGCCTCTGATCCCAAGACCAGGCGTGAGATGGAAGAAGCATGGTGGGCAGAGGAGAACGAAAAAGAGTATGAAAGGGTAGAAAACGAACTAAAAAAGACCGTTAAGGCTTTTGAGGAGACCACTATGGCTTTGGAAGAGAAGAAGAAGGCTTTGGAAGAGACCACTAATGCTTATGAAGAGACCACAAAGGCTTATGAGGAGACCACAAAGGCTTATGAAGAAACCACTATGGCTTTGGAAGAGAAGACTAAGGCTTATGAAGAGAAGACTAAGGCTTATGAAGAGACCACTAAGGCTTATGAAGAGACCACTAAGGCTTATGAAGAGACCACTAAGGCTTATGAAGAGACCACTAAGGCTTATGAAGAAAGCAAAAAATCTCTTACCGAAAAAGACAAGTCTCTTGCCGAAAAAGACAAGTCTCTTGCCGAAAAAGAGAAATCTCTTGCCGAAAAAGAGAAATCTCTTGCCGAAAAAGACAAAGAGATAGAAGAGTTAAAAAAACAGTTGGGGAGATAGAAAAGTAAAATTATGCCAACAATGACTCAGGAAGAGCTCTTTAAAAACATCATTGCCCATGCCAAGGAGTATGGCTTTGTGTTCCCGTCGAGTGAGATTTACGATGGGCTTAGCGCCGTCTATGACTACGGACAGATGGGCGTGGAACTAAAAAACAACATCAAAGCCTATTGGTGGGAGTCAATGGTGCGGCTGCACGAAAACATAGTGGGGATAGATTCCGCCATCTTTATGCACCCCAAAGTGTGGGAGGCGTCGGGGCATGTGGGCGCCTTTAACGACCCGCTCATCGACAACAAAGATTCCAAAAAACGGTATCGAGCCGATATGTTGTTGGAGGAGTACCTTGCCAAACAGCAGGAGAAGATTGCCAAAGAGGTGGAGAAGGGGCGTAAGCGCTTTGGAGGGTCATTTGACGAAGCGCAGTTTTTGGCAACCAACCCCAACGTGTTGCGCGTGAGAGAGAAGATAGACGCCACATCAAGTCGTATGAACGAAGCGTTGCAAAAGAATGACTTGGAGGCGCTCCGGCAGTTGATACTCGATTGCGAGATTGTGTGCCCTCTGTCGGGTACGCGCAACTGGACGGAGGTGCGTCAGTTTAACCTCATGTTTAGCACGCGCATGGGGAGCGTAAGCGAGGACGCCGACCAAATCTATCTGCGTCCCGAAACGGCGCAGGGCATCTTTGTCAACTTCCTAAACGTGCAAAAGAGCGGACGGATGAAGGTTCCCTTTGGGATTGCTCAGATTGGGAAAGCGTTCCGAAACGAGATAGTCGCCCGTCAGTTTATCTTTCGGATGAGGGAGTTTGAACAGATGGAGATGCAATATTTTGTGCGCCCCGGCACAGAGATGGAGTGGTACCGCTATTGGAAAGAGGCGCGATTGAGGTGGCACCTCTCCTTGGGGCTGGGAGCAGCGCGTTACCGTTTTCACGACCACGAAAAGTTGGCGCACTACGCCAACGCCGCCTGCGACGTCGAGTTTACATTCCCCTTTGGCTGTAAAGAGTTGGAGGGTATTCACTCCCGCACAGACTTTGACCTCTCTCAACACCAAACCTTTTCGGGGCGCAAACAGCAATACTTTGACCCCGAAACCAACGAAAGTTACATCCCTTACGTCATTGAGACCTCCATTGGGTTAGATCGCACCTTTCTCGCCGTCCTCTCCGCCGCCTATACGCAAGAAGAGTTGGCAGACGGCGAAACACGAGTCGTTCTCAAACTTCCCCCCATACTTGCGCCGGTAAAAGTGGCGGTATTGCCGTTGGTAAAGAAGGACGGCCTGCCCGAAAAGTCTAAGGAGGTGTTGGCGTTGTTCAAGTATGACCTCCGCACCCAATACGACGAAAAAGACAGCATCGGCAAACGCTACCGCCGTCAGGACGCCATTGGAACGCCCTATTGCATTACCATTGATCACCAAACCTTAACCGACAACGCCGTAACGCTCCGCGAGCGCGACTCCATGACGCAAGAACGCATCTCCATCTCCGAACTCCCGCAACGGGTAACGGCGCAAATATCCATGAGTAAATACTTGAAGAGCATATTGTAACAATTTCCGACCCATGATTAGTGAATTACAAAAAAGCATTATCATCAATACCATCCTGCCACTTCACCCCGTGCGAATAGGCATATTTGGTTCTGCTTCCCGTGGTGAAAACACAGAAAACAGCGATATTGATATTTTGTATCAACTGAAAGAGTCCGTTGGCTTGTTCAATATTGTACGTACGAAAGACAATTTAGAAGAGAGGCTGAATAAAAAAGTTGATTTGGTTTCGGAAAAATACATTCATCCGAAACTAAAACCAAAGATTATGAATGACTTAATAGTTATTTATCCATCCTGAGTGAAAAAGGTACCTACACACAACAACAGCAAGCGATGAACATCCCAATGGTCAACCTCCACGGGCAGTATCTCCGCCTCAAAGCAGAGATAGACGCCGCTATTGCGGAAGTGCTCGCCTCATCTGCCTTTATCAACGGTCCGCAGGTAGCGCGTTTTGCCCAAAACCTTGCCGCCTATCTCCATTCCGCCCCCGCCTCCCATTCCGCTTCCGTCTCCCATTCCGTCCCCGCCCCCGCCTCCCATTCCGCCCCCGCCTCCCCCCCCCATATTCCCCATGTAATCCCATGCGCCAACGGCACAGACGCCCTCCAGATCGCCTTCATGTCGCTTGGCTTACAATCCGGAGATGAAGTGATTGTACCCGCCTTTACCTACGTGTCCCCCGCCGAGGCAATGGCGCTGCTGGGGTTGACGCCGGTGGTAGTTGACGTCAGTCCGCAAAATTTCAACCTCTTGCCGGAGGCTTTGGATCGGGCGTACTCCCCCAAAACCAAGGCGGTGGCGCCGGTGCACCTCTTTGGGCAGTGCGCAGATATGGAGCCGGTGATGGAGTGGGCAAAGTCGCGTGGCGTCTTTGTGGTGGAGGATGTGGCGCAGGCGTTGGGCGCGCGCTACATAAAAGGACAATACCAAGGGCAAAAGGCAGGCGCCATAGGCGATATCGGGTGTACCTCCTTCTTCCCCACCAAAACGTTGGGTTGCTTTGGCGATGGCGGGGCAATCATCACCAAAGACGCAGCCTTGGCAGAGCGCATCCAAATGATCACGCAACACGGACAGCAAACCAAATACCTGCACCAAGTATTGGGGTGCAACTCACGTCTCGACACGCTACAGGCTGCCATTTTAGACGTCAAATTAAACTACATAGAAGAGCATGCAGCAGCGCGTCAAAAGGCAGCGCAATACTACACAAATGAATTACAAGATATTACCGGCATAATCTGTCCCGTGCAGGAGCCATACGCCACCCATCTCTATCACCAATACACCTTGCGGGTGCTCAACGGCAGGCGGGATGCATTGCAACGCCACTTAGCCGCATCGGGCATTGCCACCAAAGTATTCTATCCCTTTCCATTGCACAAACAGCCCGCCCTCTCCTCCGTAGTGCGCCTGGGTTGGATGGATTCCGGTTCGGCAGGCGCTATGGAGCAACTGTGCAGCGAGGTATTGTCGTTGCCCATGCACACCGAACTAACGCTCGAAGTGCAGCAAATCATCACACGGCAAATCAGATCCTTTTTTCAGGTCAATTAAACCAAATAAAAAAGAAAATATGTCTTTCTTTGCCCACCCCACTGCAATCATTGATGACGGATGCGTCATTGGGAACGACACCAAAATTTGGCACTTTTCCCACATCATGAGCGGAGCGCACATAGGGGAGGGGTGCAACATTGGGCAAAACGTGGTGGTATCGCCCGGCGTAGTGCTGGGCAAAAACGTAAAGGTGCAAAACAACGTCTCCCTCTACACCGGAGTAACGTGCGAAGAGGAGGTCTTTTTGGGACCCTCCTGCGTCTTCACCAACGTCATCAACCCCCGCAGCGCAGTCAACCGCAAAGCGCAATTCACCCCCACGCACGTTGGCAGGGGCGCTACCATTGGCGCCAATGCCACCATTGTGTGTGGCGTCCGCATTGGCGATTATGCCTTTGTTGGGGCGGGTGCCGTAGTTACCAAGGACCTGCCCAACTTCGCTTTGGTTGTGGGAAACCCTGCCCGACAAACGGGCTGGGTGAGCAAAATGGGGCACAGGCTCTCCTTTGACAAAACAGGCAGGGCGCAGTGTCCCGAAGGGGGAGATGGCTATCGTTTGGTTCAAGACGAAGCAAAACGAGATAGTTGTGTAGAAGCAGTTTTTTTAAATTCCTGAACACAAAGCCCAATCCTTGTAAAGCGCTGTACAACAAATAAATGTGGTGTCAATACTGATAATTAGCGGGTTAAAAAACAGCCTCTATATGCAAAAAAATAAGCCCAATACAAAAAAAATTTTTGCTAAATAGAAAAAAACTATACCTTTGCGCTTTGTATAATAACCAGAAAGTATGATTTTTTTACATTTTATTGATAAACACATACTTCGAGTAGTGCAGCAAAGAACAGATTGTTTGATGCGCGTGTTTTTTTCCCCTACAAATTCAACAAATTTTGTTATGTTATGAAAAAGATGAAGCGTTTTATATACATTTTGGCGCCTCTCCTTGCGGTGTTGTCGTTTTGGAGTTGCAGCGTTGAGGAGTTGCGGGAGTTGCCCGCATCGGAGGGTACGGCTCTATTGGGTTTGTCGTTCCCGATTTCACGCGGAGTCGGCGACTCAGACCCCAATGACAACGTACTGAATCAAGTTAGAGTCATTATTTTCAGGAGCAACAATGTGGGCGCCGAGTTGGGAGTACCCGTACTCAACAAAGTCTATCTCTCTCCCACCACTCCGGGCACCGACAAGATTGATATTTCGGAGATTGTGCCTGTAGGATATTTGAATATCTATCTGATTGGCAACGAAACCGAAGACGCCAACCTCAACACGGGCACACCCCTCAACAGCATCACCGCCTCCTCGCAGATAATCTCCAAATCGCTCAACTACACTCCGGTGGCAGGAAACCATGTGTTGCCTCCCTTTGTGATGTACTCTGTCTATAAGGCTGTGCACGTAGATGTAAATGGAACCATCTCTCATTCGGAGTTGATAACCGGCGGCGGCATCACCACCTTCCCCATTCTGCGCACCGCAGCCAAATACACCATCAACGTCGATTGCGACTTTGCCGACCTTCAAGGGCGGCAGATTTGGATAGACAAGGCGCAAATTGTGAGTATGCCCCTAACCCCGGGACTCTCCACAAAAGAGTACCCCGCCAGCGGCGCCTTTTTCTCTTCGGACTGGCTCTCACTAACTCCGTTTATCCGCTACAAACAACCGGGAGATCCCAACTACACCGGTCCAAACGAGGGAATCATCACCAACACCGGTTTTGTCTTCTATTTGCCGGAGCACGTGATGAACAACGCCGACCGCAGCCACTACACCTACCTTGTGTTGGTGGGACACTTGGGTTATGGCACCGGCGCCACCATCACCTACACCGTACCGCTGGGGAACGGCTTGGGAGTGGGAGGCAACACGCCCGCCCACCTGATGGCAAACTACGCCACGGTTCCCGCGGCGGATTTATCGGTCTCCCGCAATACGCACTACGAACTCAACTTGTTTATCAAAGGATTGGGTGAGCGGAGCGACATCGAAGTGCTGGTAACCATCAAACCTTGGGACACCGTACTCATCAATGACGACCCCAACCCGCCCTACCTCAACGTATCTACCACCACCACCACGGTCAACGGCTTGGTGAGCCAGCGCATCTACTTCTGGACCAATCAGGAAGACGCCTACTTAGAACTTCAGGGCATGGCAACTGACTCCCATTCCGGCACCCCCTTTACCGTCAACAGCGTCTTTCAGAATGTGGCAGGTCCCGAAGTGGCAAGCGTACGACCCGCCAACTTCTACTTTGACCCCAACACCGGAAGCGGCTACTTTGACATCATCCTCGACACCAATACCCCCATACCCGCCACGCGCTACTTGGTCTATCTTAGGGCAAGCAACCTGCGGCGCGAGATAGAGATCTTCACAACCAACGACCCCCCCGCTTCGTGGACAAGCAACAAATGGGTGGGCACCTTCCACCGCGCCACCGAAAAGGGTGAGCGCATCATCTCCGGAGGCAACACCGGCGCTTGGACGGCAACCGTAGAAGACCCATCGGGCGCAGGCAGTTTTGTAATATTGGGCGACAAATTTGGCATCAACGACACCCAACTCTACACCGCCAACCCCGGCAATGCCGAAGACTACCCCGTGTTGGGCAACCTCAAAACGGTGAGCGGAACAGGAAACATCCTCTTTAGGGTAGGGTTAACCGGAACCTACTCGCCCACCGCCTTAGCGCCGGCACGATACGCCCGCATCATACTCACCTATAACAACAATGCAAGTACCGACTACATCTATGTGCGGCAGGGTGAAGAGCCGGACTATGTCATGCGCCCCACCGACGCTTCCGGCGGAAACATGTCTGCGGGCACGCGCCCCTTGGCAAGGAAGTTCTCGCCCTACAACCTCACCGCACAAGAGTTCAAGAGCGGAACCGCTATTGGCGGCGCTGCGTTAAGCAGCCAT